>ERZ1034543.161-NODE-161-length-18087-cov-21.287323_pt1 | contig 18087 bp, 8 predicted proteins | sample MGYA00520654_ERZ1034543 | MGnify/ENA primary metagenome ERZ1034543 (study PRJEB33760, sample SAMEA4777712) | hypersaline lake metagenome | biome: hypersaline environment; feature: brines | place: Spain | collected 2012-08 | depth 0 m ... | reverse complement strand
TTCTATTATACAGGGTCAAGGAGAATACCTACGGGTTCAGCCGCAGGATGAATCCTACGCTGCAATAGCCACGCTGAGATGTGGCACTCCCAGCAGTCCCACTCGCCCCGTCACAGTTTGTGAACCCCACACGGATTCTCACCATGCGGGGTTCGGTGGAACTGCAAACCTGAAATCTCTAATGCTCACGCTCAGGATTCCTCCGCGTTTATGTGGAGGAGGATGTCAATCACAACTAGACTTACATATACACGTTCGCATGTAATTATATGCATCAATGAGTTAGCACTGAATTAAAAATGTATATATGATGATACGAATCGAAAATATATATCAGCGAATACCATTCGGATTAACTCATCATCGTGTATATGGATAATGACTATTTGGAAGTAAGCCGACACGGTAGCAATCCAGACAGCAGTATCATCAGTAGGTTACTTCAAGAAGCCACTCTGGATATCGATATGCCGACAGGATCGGCTATTATGTGAGATATTGAACCTTGCTTTGTGATATCCATCTGCAGCAAGAACACAGACAAAATAAAAAACGCAATCAAACCAACAACGATACTAAGACGCAATCGCAGTTGACATCGAGCACACATATAAATACAACTACACACTGCACGTATACCGATATATATGTCCCAATCAGACACGTACACGCGCTGGGCCGTTCTCGCATCGGGTGAGGGGGGTGGCCGGATGGCATCGACACTGTTCAGTCGCACTGAGAATCCTGGAATCGATGACCGGGTATTAGTCATGAACACGAATCGCGCAGACATCGCAAACACAATTGACCGTATTGAACAGAATACAATCGACATTCAGGATATTAGAGCTGATCACACGCTTGAGTTCGGTCCGCTCGACGGTGTTGGAAATTACTTCCCTGGTGGTGAGCAATGCGCTGCAGTTGATGAAACACGAATTACAGAGGCAATCACCACTGGTGGGGTTGATGAAGCAGATGCATTTCTCTATATGACGACTCTTGGCGGCGGGACAGGGAATGGCTCAGTGCCATATATTATTGATAGTTTGAAAAATAACCCACCAACAAATGCGATGCGCGATGTCACGCATGTTGCTCTCGCGGCATGGCCATATGATTTTGAGGGAGGGCAACGTCATTTTAATGCTGTTTCCGGACTTTCACGGTTACTTCGATGGTATGATGGGAGTCAAAACGCTGAGATGGTATTATTAATCTCAAACTCACATGTCTCAAATGATGAAGAACTTGGAGAGGATGACGAAAGTCGTCATGAGACGGTTAATCGAAATGCGATTGAAGCAGTTGATATGATGATTAGCGCTGGTCGAGAGACGTACAGTGTGGTCGACGTTCGAGATCTTATTGCATGGCCACGGCGGCTTGATGAATATCATTTTACTGCCGGGACTGCCATGGAGCAGCCATCAATATTTGAGTTAGAATTGCTTTTTGATAAAGCCGCAGATAATCTTTTTATACCAATGGATCCGGCTACCGCAAAAGTTGTGTACGCGATTGTTCGGGTCCCACAACACGCAATCGATAGTGGTGAATACTCAGAGGCTGGTCTTGAACGTCGCCTCCAACAGTGGCTTGCAAGCAATGGGATGGATAATGTTGTTCATCAGATGCCGACGCTCACACCACATCAGTCTCGTCGAGATAGTATCGATGTGCTGTTATTATTCGGTGGGTTCGATCTTGATCCGCTATTAGATGTCTCATGGTCAAAATTCGAACGAATGATGGATGAGGCGACAGACAGCGGTCTCTCAAGTGAGGTCGATAGTCTTGAGGGAGAGACATTCCCGCCGCGACGATTTCGACAGATCAAACAGAATCTTGAGGATTATCTTTCGGATAATTCTGGGTGAGTATATGAGTACATCGCATCCACACACACAACCACACGCATCAATCGAATCGTCTGAAACGTCTCAAGCATGCCCACAGTCACAATCACAATCAGGTCAGCAGATGCAGACGGGTCCCCCAAGACAGCGTGAGGATGATACTGATACTCAAGTATGGATGATTGCTCGCCGGGTCTGCATTTTAATTATTGTTGCTGTGTGTGTGTTTGCTGTTGGCGGAGTTGCTTTTGATTGGGTCGGAACTGCCTCGGCTGCCTCGATTGATGTGAGTGTGAATAATAACAGCGGAGAGGTCACTGTCACGCCCTCAGGATTTGAGATCAATGGGACAGAGCGGGTCAGTGTCACCGTCGCTGGGCAGACTGTCATTGATAACAAGTCGACTTCGTTCAATCAGAGTCAATCAATTACATTCAACATACGGAATATCAGCAATGATCGGAATCCCAATCTCAAATCTGCTAAGATTACATTGACTGTGGTAAATCAGAACAAGACTGGATCGACAAACGCAGACCTCCGTTACGTTGAAAAGGGGGATGGTACCCCACAGATCACGTCTGATGGTATCAAAATTCCCTCATCGACAGTGATTGGAGTTCCAGAAACAGAGGTCCCGATTCAGATTTCTCAAAACGGTCTTACTGAAAACATTACCGGCGAGTATCGTTCAGATGAACGTGCAATCGTAGTCCGACAGAAAGCGTTTCTCAATACTGGCGTCGCACTCACGAGTAATATAGATGTCCGTGTTCTGCCGGATGGGTCAACGCAACAATACACGATTACCACAGAACAGAATCCTCGTCCGGAAATCACCGGTAGTAAGAGCGCTCAACAGCAGAGCATATCGCATCCACTCATTACACCTGGTAAAGAGTATACATTGACTGTCCAAACACAGAATCCAGACGGGACATACACACAGACACAGGAAGTTACCGATACTCAATCGCTCACGGTCCCTGGACAAGTTCGATTCGCAAACACACTCAGTATTACAATTGAGCGGAAAAATGGAGCAGTCAGAAATATCGTATATGACGGACGAGGATCCCCGAACGACGTAATTAATATTCAGTCACAAAGACAGACGGCAACCTGGAATACTAGTACAGATCAGATTATAGTGGATGGCGGATCTGAAGTATCTGGGCAGGCAACACTTTGGATAGCGCAGAATGATTCCTATACTCAGTATTCCGTGACCAGTATGTCATCGGGTATTAACGCAAGTGGGTATCCGATTCCGGATAATGAATCCGTCTTACTTGTTGATGAAGATGGGACAATCTGGAATGTCAACATTGCGTCTGGATCCAGTGGCGAAGGCGCATCGCAGATCTCAGGTGGTCAATCACCCGACGACAGTTCAGAAGGGCTAATTGCAACGATTCTCGGGGGTGATAATCCGGTATTACTCGTGTTGAGTGGTGTCCTTGGGGTCGTCGTGCTCGGTGGTGCAAGCGTGGTGCGTCGGACACAGTCACTCCCACGTGCGACTAGTATTGGTGTGGGTATTGCCGCAGTTGTATTTATATTATTATTCAGCTGGTGGGCGTACAGCAACGATTCTTTAGTACTGACAGTGTTGACGACGTTGCTCGTCAGCGTCGCTGTTACTGCTGGATGGGGCGGAATAAGGACGACATTCATTCAGGATGATGATATCGGTGCTGCAATGCTTAGTATCATTGGGGGCTGTCTCGTAGTGCTGATAATATCGCTCGCAGCGATAGTCATTGACCTGGGTAATATTCAAAATTCATTATATGGGCTCGTATATGGACTTATCACCTCCAGTATGCTTATCACGTATCTTTCAGTTGAAACTGGAGCGGAGCCAGCAGGACAGACGACTACTTCCTCCTACAAAACAGGCACATTACGGATTCAGTTACGTGATGCGACGGGTACTCCAATCGAGCGAGAAGTCGATGTCACAATCAAGCCACAATCGTCCTCAGCGTCAAACTCGAAATTAATTTCTGTGTCTGGTGGAAGTGAAACAATCTCGATGCGGCAGGGACATGTCCAAGCAACAGCAGTGGTTAATGGGCAACAAAAGCAGGCGAAAGCGTCTGTGGACGGTACTGAAAGTCGTATCACACTCAGGTTTGACGGGCAACAACTCGCGGTGAAGACGATTGATCAATCGGGTTCTCAGGATCCGAGCCCAATTGCGGGAGCTAAGATAACAGCCGAAGTTACTGACAACTCTCAAAAACAATCCTATCGCGGACAGACGAATCAGCGCGGTCAGTGGCGACAACAAGTGCCATTATCAGTATCAGAAGTTGACATAACTGCTGATCATGATCAATATGAGAAAACGACCCAAACAGTAGCAGTCGGAGAGGGTCAAGCACAGGTTGATATCCAAATGCGGCAACTCATTGGAGAGATTCACGCAACCATCACAATTGGTGATGAACCAGTCTCGACTGTGCCTATTATCGCTATCCGAGAGGAAACTGGTAATAAAGCAGTCCTTGACCCGGATACAAATGGCTCGGTCATATTCAAGAATACTCCAGTCGGGTCATATACTGTCAAACCGGATCTCTCAGAATACGATAATGCATTTACTGAGAGTAAACGAGAAATTAGAGTTATCGATGGTGAGACAGAGCAAATCGAACTACCAGTTTCATTTGATTATCGACTTCCATCTGAGCTTAGCAACCGTCGACGCCAACTCGAGCGCCGTGTTGATGAAATAGGATCGATTGAGCGCCGTGATAGTGCAATTCCGCTGTATTATGCAAGTGTTCTCGCAAAAGCACTTCGTGCGGTTGAGCGTATCCCATCGAGTGGATATGAGCTCTTGATGGCTGGTGGTGATGCCCGCCCTGACGCAGTTGCAGAGTCGTTACTTGATGCCATCGAAACGAGTGCTGACACTGTGGAATCAGTCATGACCTCAAAGCGAAACGTCGATTTATTTTCAGCATGCTCGAACATGGCTGAAGTATCGGTTACATGGCGTGGGTCTGTTGATATCAGTCGAATTACATCGCTCGCTCGCGAGGATATCGGACAGCAGCGAAGTGTGGTGAACGAACAAATTGGAGAGGTTGATGAAGCAGTTTCATCGGCGGTTGGTGATGTCGCCGAGGTTGCACCTGCCAGAGAAATGGTTGAATCTGTGACAACAATGGTTAGAGATCAAAATACGACTGATCAGGTAGAATCAGCAGCGTTTGTTGCTGTCGCAGAGGCATTACTGAACGCTGTTGAAGAGCTATTTGAACACGATCCTCTGCGAGAACGAATGGAACGAACCGTATACTAGAATGAGTAGAGAAACGAATATCAATTTCGATTACCTACAGCGTTATAATCCGAATCGATATATGTGTGCACCGGAGAAACTGCGGACGAAATCGGAGGTCGATGAACGCGTCGAGGTGTGGGCATGACACTATGCTGGAGAAACTATGCGATCATTCTGGTTATCATTGCGTTTGCCTTTACCGGGATTGTTCCAGGAGCTGGAACGGCAACGAGCACCAATACGGCACAATCAGATATTGTAAAGACAGCACCTACTGTTGAACGGAGAGCGGCGATGGCCCAGACGAGGGTACCGGTAGAAGCGGTAAGAGAAACAGCATTGTCTGGATATGGACAATCAGATGAAGTCACGCAAAACACGTTTGATCAGACACCAATAACACAGACAGATGATAATGTAAGTGTATCCAGCGATAGTCCACAATCGGCTGGTGCTTACCTTGCTGCATTCCGCAGACTTGAGCAAAACAACGCGTACACCAGTTATAGCGAGTTCGAAGTGATTCGATCACAGGCTGTGTTTGCCGTACAGATTGGTGATTTCACCGCTGCTGAACAAGCACGGATGCGGCTTGTTTTAGATCTGTTACAGACATTCGCAACCGCATATGACCGACAACAGGCAGGTGAATACGAGGCGGCGATACGCGCTGCAGAAAATACCACAGTTGTCGGTGAAAAACTACGTTCAACAGCTGGGGGTGGACAGTACGCTGCCTTAGCTGGTGTTTCGATTGATCGGTTTTATGCAGATACTGGCCAAGAATTGCAATCACGAGCTGAGACGGTCAGTGCAACAGAGACCCGGATTAAAGCACTTGAAGACGCTGCACGAGCATACCAACGAGCAGGTTCAACAGAACGATATGCGCAGATACTTATTCGAGTTGACCGACTGAAACAGACATTTCAGCGCGATCGCGACGAATTAAACGCATCTGTCGCTTCAGCGCAGACATTTATTTCGGCCTGCTCAAACTGCGATGGAGCAGGAACCGCGATCAGTGCGTACGGTGCCGGAGTTTTTGAGCAGTATCGATCCGCCACGGAAGCTGTTGATGACGCGAACCAAGCAACCGAAATCGCTGAAAAACATGAGATGACAGAGCGTCTTGAAACTGTGCAGTCAACACAATCAGCTGCTGCCCAACGGCGTGATACACTGGCAGTCGCGAGTACGACACTTATTCTTGGGTATAGTACTATTACTGGGATTATCATCGGAATCATCGGCTGGCGGGTAGCCTTGTGGCAACGTGATATGACAGCTGCCACGCGCGGCGATTCATTACTTCTGGGGGCGATGCTCCGTGGGTGAGTTGAGCCGATGTCAAAGTGCCACTTTGCAGGTAGCTGTAATTGCTCTTCTCATTATATCGATGATTGCTGCGGGAGGTGTTGCAACCGCCGCAGAAAGTGGCACGGTACAGATTCAATCAGCTGAAGACAATGATAGCGATTCAACGAGATTGAGCTATACATTCACCGCGAATGCAAATGGAACGGCAAGTGTCACACCGCGGAGTGAGGACCAGGCAGGTGGTGACGTGACATTTGAATTACAGAGTGCTAGCTCATTTACCGTTCGGAATGGACAGCGGTACACAATTGAATATAGAGCAACAGCGCGAAGTGGTGCAGACGAAAGAACATACTCCTTTAGACCGACGGTTGATGTCAGTGGTGGCGGATCATATTCTGAGAGTCTCTCAGTTGATGTCAATGTGTTAGAGCCACGCTTTGGGTCGGTGGATGGAAAGCGCACTGAAATTAAGTTCAAGGGTAGATCAACTGAGTCAGCCACGGTTGATGTTGAGATACCAAATGTGGGTGATGGCGTTATGACAGGGATTTCAGCATCAGTCGATAATAGCCCATCAGGGATTCGTGTTGATCTCACTTCACCTGGAGAGATTCGAGCGGGCTCTCGTGAATCGGTGAATGCGCAAATCACCGCCTCAGACTCGGTCTCAGAAGGAACATACACAATTGATGTGATAGTTTCTGACTCAACTGGTAGCTCAGAGTCATTTGGAATTAATGTTGCGATTATCAAGGCACCAGTTCTTTCGGCGTCGGATCGAACGATTGATCTTGGTGATGTTCTCATAGGCGAGTCGACAGAAGAATCATTTACACTCAGAGAGGAGGGTGGTGATGAATCAGTCGAAGATATTGATGTCGACTACACACGCCGGAGTGGGGATGGATCACTTTCTTTATCACCGCCAAATCGAATCTCTGCAGGAGGGTCTGACGATGGAAGTGTGTCAATTCAGGCAAGTGACGATGCTGAACAATATGAGCAACTTGAGTGGATAGCTACGTTCCGACCCGCAGATCCGGACGGCGTGAGTGCGAATCTCAGATTTGATGCACGGGTTATATATCCAGCATACTACGGTGCTGTCGGGGCAAGTAATAAGATTATTTCATTTGACGAACCGCAGGCAGAGCGTGAGTCATTCAGTGAGACTGTTCGTGTCGCTGTCGAAAATGGTGGTGATCTCCCAATGGATATTCAGGATGTCGATGCGTCAGTGAGCGGGAGCGGTTTGCGTGCAGATATTGTCTCAGCACCAGACACAATCTCAGCACAATCAACACAGAGTGTTGAGGTCTCGGTGGCAGCTGGTGCAACTGCAGATGAAGGAGATCGGCGGCTTGACGTCAGTATCGATGCTGCCGAGCCAGGACAGACAACAACATCCTCAACAGTGACTGTCGACCACGAGACGGACATAGAAGCCGGGCAAAGCGATGTGACATACGGGCAGGTTGTTGCAACCCAGCGTGTCACGCGGAGTACCGATATCAGCGAGCGACTGGGATATCAAGATGTCCGTCGGTTCAATATTGAACAGGTGTCTGGACCGGATAGTGGGTGGCTTCGCGTCGAAGAACGACCATCATCACTTGAGGCTGGTGACTCAGCACCGTTTGTGACCACATTACAGTTTGATACGCGAGCGGAGTTCTTCACCACGTATACATGGAGATATGAAATTACAGGGTCAAATGTCGACACTGAGACAATCACAATTACAGCGACTCCCCGACCGATTGATTTCACTGCAACAGTCGAATCGCTTCAAGAATCTGATATTCCTGAAGAAAGTGACCGCGCAGTCGTTGCAACAGAATCAGCAGAAGCAATGGAAGCGTTAGCAGACAGACTTCGTGAGGGAAGTGATGAAAGATCAGATACGGCGAGAGGAGATATAACAACAGTCAGCGCAGCCGGTCGAAGTTCAGTATTGATCATTGAGCAAATCACAATCGCGCGTGAACAGCAGGCTGCTGGCAACTATACTGCTGCACAGCGGTCACTTACTCGGGCAGCGGCAGCGTATAGAACACTCGAAACAGCATCAACCCGAATTGAGACAACGCCAGTCAAAAATCGAATTGAGACGGCAGCATCGGCTGCCGATGAATCGCTTGCAACCGCAATTGATGAACAGCGGGCATACTATCAGGACCGTGCACAGAATAACGAGACCGCTGTGCTCACCACAGCACAAACACAGCGTCAACTAGCGCGATTAGCAGCACTTACCGGAAATACAGATGATGCGAATGAGTTCCAACAGCAGTCACAAACAGCATTCGAGAGATATAGCACGCTTGTCAGCGAGGGGAATGATAATCTCCAGCGTGCACGACAAGCGGAAGCAAATCTTTCAGCAGTGACGCTTACATCTATTGGTGGGCAGCCGATTTTCTGGATTGGGGCACTTGACCGGGTTGATGCACGCCAGCAAATGATCACACAGGCGTATGCTGAAGCCACAGAGAAGTTTGACGCAGCTGGGGCAACAGCACAAGCAACAACAGCACGAGAGGAACAATCAGCGTTTGATCAGCGATTATCACGCGGGCGGCTACTCTCATACGGGCTTGCTGGTGCTGTTGGGTTCGGATTTCTCATTATCGTTAGTCTTGAACTTCGAGCCATCTATCGATACGCTCAAGAATCAGAAGAAGCAATTAGTGGTGACTTTTTGATTGAACCTGAGGCGTCGTCGTAACTCGGACATTTGGAGGTGTTGTTTCTGCTTCTGCTTCTGCTTCTGCTGTCTCTGTGTCAGCTACCGGGACCACCTGCCATGCTGATTCGTCTAGATTTGATGAATCAGAGCGCTCAATTGGACCAGTGATGCGATAGTGCTGTGAAAATGAACTTCCATCAAGCGTTGCACTTACGCGAACATGAAATGATGCTGTCGGACCCTGCTGTGGGGTTATGTCGAATAGCTGTCTGTTTGTCCGTCCATTTTTAACCCTTCCAAGACTTCGCTCACCAACAGACAATGGTGCGACAATATCACCTGTTGCCTCGACAACTACATCAGTTATTGATGCATCTGTCGTGAGTGTACAGGCGACTGTGTTATGCTCATCAATAACTGGTTGAGATTCTGGTTGGACTGATAGCGAGAGTGGGGTATCACCGCCGGTCGCGGCTGCCGTTTGAGGAATCGCAAGAGTGGTATGTTCGAGCGTTGATTCATGATCATCTTCGGGGATAGTACGGCGATATCGAATGCGGGCGGTGAACGGTGGCGTAAGACTCTCAGTGTCTGCTCCGCCCCCACACTCGAATTGTGTTGTTTCTCCTGCATCAAGCACTGGAGGATCATCAAATGACCACGAAATAGTACTGGCATTATTATCAGAAGAATCTGCAGCCAACGATGTGAGATCACAAGGGCTTGAGCCAAGATTATGACATTCAAACTGTATAATGCCGTCATGTAGCGTGACATACGCAATAAATGGGTCAACATTAGCGGTAGATGAGGCAACTTGTTTTGTGTCGGCACTAGTGTCACTCATCGGATTCGGCTGAATATCAATTGATTTTTGCGGAATATCCACAGTTGCATCTGGAATAATAACTTGCCCTGGTTCAAGATTCCAACTACCAGGATCGAATCCGGCGTGTGCTCGAGTTACCGTCGACTGCTCGCCTGGATCAATCGCATCTAAATTGAGAGATGTCTCTGCGAGTGAAATGCTGGCAGTTTCAATCGTCCGACTACCAGTATTAGTGATCACGATAGACTCCTCAAATCGGTGACCATACGGAACTGTATCAGGGACGACTCGGGTGCACTCGACTGGGGATTCCGATTCTGCCGAGCTTTGAGCGCTCTGTTCAGATGTTGTTTGAGAATCAGAGTCTGAATCCGAGTCTGAATCTATTGTATTGTCTGAATCATTAACATCATCTTTTCTTCCAGTGTGCTCGTCGCCAGTCTTGCCCCTGTCGTCAGAGTTTGACGTAATATGTGGCTGTGTATTTTCGCCAGTCAGATCATTTGCGCCAGCGTTGCGAGCGCTTGAAAGATCTAAACGTGTCGTGCTACCATCGGTATCATCAGTGGATGTATCTGATATATCATCTCGGTTATGTTTACTTCGATTCGTTTCGATATCTGTCCTGGCGGATTGCTCTGCATCGGTGGCTTCTTTTTCCGCAACGGTAACATTAGATTGCTGATTAGGAGGTAGCTCCGACTCTTTATTCGACTCATCCGCAGTAGTTGCTGGTAGTTCCTGCAGGTGATCATTGCTGGTAACTGTCTCACTTATCGAAGATTCGCTTGAATCTGCATTTACGATTTCATCGCTGTCAGAAATAGTCTGTGTCTCCGACTCAACATCAATAGGAGAAAGTGGATGTGCTATCTCTTGATCGACAGACGTAGATGATGAGGGGGCTTCTGAGTGTGTAGCATGTTTGCTATCGGAGTCAATATGGATCCACTCGCTTGCGTCAATTTGTGTTTTATGACTGAGAGAGGTATCTGACTCTGAACCAAGGGTCGCAGCAACCTCGATTACTGTCCCTATCGTCACTACCGCCGTAGAGATTGGGAGAGCAAAATAAAATTTCGTTGGACCATCGACAGTAATTTGTCGTATAAACTCGGTGTCACCAATCATCACTGAGAGCTTATCAGTGAACCTCACGTCGAAAGGAATCGAGAGAATGATATCGATGAATGGGGTCGTCACACTGCCAGTTGGAGTGATATCAATTGAGGGTCGCTCAAGAGAAAGATCTGGCATGAGTGCTCGTTCCTCAGTTTTGCCCTCAACTGTTACGGCAAGTGTCGGCACCGTCGATGATAATGATGATAGGTCCGTCTCATCGCCCATTTCATCGCTGGAGGGATATGTAATCGAAGTCTGCAGTGTTGAGGTTTCACCAGCGTCAATAACAGTCTGTGCGGTCTCAATGCTGATTGTTGCCTCAGTGTCCAGTTGGTTCGTTACGGTGAGAGAGATACTGGCATGATCGGCTCTAATTGCCTCAATGTCTACTGACGTTTCGATATCATCAAATAACTGAGATTGAGCCGCTATGCTCGTCTGTGTAGTTATCTCTCCACTCTGTGCATTCGCTGTTGCGGCGTCGATAGCCTTCGTTGACTCAGACTGCGATGGATGAGAACGCTTATTTGAGTAATTTGCATCCATTTGTGCAGCATTCTTATTCTCATTAGATGTATCGACGGATGTACGAGCGTTCTCTGAAGGAGACTCAATTTGAGTGTCGGTAGACGACTCTGACAATGATTTATTACGCAATGATGAAATAGAATCTTGAGTCTGTGAACCCTTGACGTTCTTCTCAACAGCATCAGTAGCAGTGTCAGTATCGGTATCATGCATCGGATTTGAACTGCTCGCTGGGGTATTTTCTCCAGAGTTACCATCAGTTGTCTCAACAGATGATGGTGACTGTGTGGTGAGTTTAATAGACTCACTCACAACTTTTAGCTCGTCAATAAATAGATCGACTGTGACTGATTGAGATGGTGAGTCTGTGGGGAGTTCACGAATCGGAGCGGCGACGGTTGCTGCTTCTTCGGGTGTAAGCGATACTGTCGATGGTGTCGGTGACCCCAGTGTAAGTGACATTTCGGGTGGTTGGATTTTTACATTACCTGATACGTTTGCTGTTCCTGTATTCTCAATTTGAAACCGTATTGAATCATCAGAACGAATAGTGTCGCTTAGCAGCGTCGCTGTGACCGCCGGTTCGGTCGCAGTCTGTTGTTGATACACTAACTGTGTGCCTCCATCGGTTGTAACCAACACTGTCGGATCTGCTGTCGCCATGAGTTGATCACCACCAGCGTCAATAACCGGATCGGCGCGTCCAACAACATCAAGATGGGTGATATGATTATCCGTAATTGCATACACACTTCCTGTTGCGGTCCCATCAATATCGTTAGCTGTTGTATGCTGTGACCACTCGATATCACCGTTTGAGTATGACACACGTTGTATATTACCATGTTGAAGAGTAACAACAACAGCATCAGAGAGCACTGCAAGGTCGCTGATTGTGCCGTCAAGATTTTTCTCAAGGATGCAGTTACCCGCTGAGTCAAACACAACCAGGAATGACCATGCACCAATGGCTAGATACCCTTCAGCACCCGTGATAGCTTGAGGTTCCGAGACCTCTGCATGTGGTCGGTCAACACTGAATAGTTCTGTTCCGGTTTCAGCATCAAGCCCGATTATTGTTCCAGTTTCAGTGAGACAGGCAAGAACACCGTCAGTGTTGAGCGTGGTAAGCGATTGCGCCGCTGGGACGGTTGTTGACCATAACTCAACACCACTCGATGTGGATGCTTGGACGGTCGTTCCGGATAATGAGAATACATACCGATCAAGCGCAATGTCAATAACAGGGGCAGTGGTGCTATCACCAATCGAAATAGTCTGAATAGTCTCATTCGAAGGAAGATGCATATCTTCTCCAGCGTTCTGTGTAGGGGCTTCAATGAGTGCAGTATGACCGCTTGGCGCCGTGACAGCAATTGTCGATATATCGGAAGCTATCATTGCGTCTGTTCCAAGAGACAGTGTCGTCAACTCTGTGAGGTTTGTATCGATGCCAGTTGATGCGGTTGAGGAGTGTTCAGACATATGTGATTATTTTTCCCTATCAGATTGAGACTCGGAGCCATCGTCAGCATCTCCGGCTAATTGTTCGTCTGCAGCGACCAACTCTTCAAACAGTGCGGTGGGGTCAGAAGCCGCATCGCTCATTCCAGAGGTGCTACCATGTTGCATCGAAAGACCAAGTCGGTCAGCTTGATCAGCGACATAATCTCGCATCTCAGGATAGCCCTCAAGTGCATCAGCCTCATTCCGAACACTCGTGACAAACTGACGAATCGTCTTTGGACGATGTTCACGAAGGCGGTCAAGAAAGTATTCCGTATCTGGGATAATCGCATCTGTGTTATCATCAACAACACTCTTAATCAATTGACGCTGGAGATCGGTTCCAAGAACACGGTCGGCAATCTCAGCCGGTGTGTATCCAACGGATGCCTCACCAAGACGATTATAATCAAGTTCGATAGCATCGTTTGCTGCTTGCAGGTCAGACAGTTCTGCTTCCCATACTTCACCCATCACTTCTGGACCGGGTTGTGGAATAAATTGCTGAAGTGGGAAGCGGCGTGCCGCAGCGGGATCGATGCTAAATGGCATATTTGTTGCACCAATAACTAATAGATTATCTTCAATCTTGTCTGTGCCCATCTCTTGGAGAAACGCATTTGTGAGCGAACGCTCATGCCGTTGTAAGTTATCATCACTTCGGTCGGCTACAAGCGTTTCAACTTCATCAAAAAATAGGACAGCAAACCCATTTTGTGCAGCACGATGTGCCTCTTCAAAGACTGCCTCAACTCGGCGTTCTGCCTCACCAGGGTACCGCGAGAGAATGTCACCACCTTTGACAGGAAGAAACTGCACTTCACCGTATTCAGACTCAATATTGGTATTATTCGCTGCTTCATACGCAATAGCCTCCGAAACAAGCGTTTTTCCACACCCGGGGGGACCATAGAGAAGTAACTGCCCCCCCCGAGCGCCGAAGTTCTCGCCATAACGTGTGATGACGCTCTCTCGTGTTTCTGGATCGAACAACGCAAGGAGCATTCGGGCTGTCTGTTTAATCTCAGTAAGACCGGCAACATCCTCTTCGAAGCTAACCGTTGGTTTTTCAGGGGAAATATCAATATCAACGTCCATCTCGCCCGCATCAGACGCTCTCGAAGGAGGAGGATTATTACCGGGAGTGGGAGGAGTTGCCCCTCCGGGGCTATTTCTTGCATCACCTGCCTGTGATTTTCGTGCTGCGGCCTCACTTTCATCAATAACCTCGATGTCTGTTTCATCCGTTACCATGACTGTTGGATAGCCCTGCGGAGTTGTCTCAACGATATCAAAAGAGACGAGATGTCCATCAAGCCTAGTCACTTCCTCAATACCATGATGAAGGAGAAATCGCTCAGAAGCAAGGTGCGTGGATAATTTATCAGCGTTAACATTATCATTAGCAATCACCGCTTCATCGCATGTCGGTACCTCACTGGTTCGAACATCGGTATGGATCCGGAATGGGAGGCTATGGTCAATACCACCAAACACTGAGGCAGCATTTTCATGTAGGTATACTGCATTTCGAAGGTCATTACTCATTACCTCCTGCTTTCGGTCAACGCGAAAATATGCTTTTGTCGTGCCGTGTTCAACTGCAATCAGATCTGTCGGTCCAATTTTACGCTTTTGAACGGTGATATGTGAGGTCGGTCGATCAGTCTTTGTCAATGGGTCAAGATTGAGTGTACTACTCATTGGTCGGTCCTCACGTCGATTCCTGTGAGTTGATTAACTGTCTGCACGGCAAACTCAGCCGGTTGCCGTGATGGGCGATCATACAATCGTCGGAGTCGCTCCTGTTTGGCAAGGTGTATTTTCAGGACAGTTCGCATCTCGGAAAGCGTATCAACGGCACTTCTCCATAATTGAGTAGCAACCGATTCTGGTGAAACATCATAGAGTCGGCTGATAATCTGTTCACACAGTGGAACAAGTGTGTCAAATCGATCAATAAGGGTTCGAATGACGGGTCGCCAGTTGTGCGCACCTGGACCATCGTCGGTGAGTGGAATCCGAAACTGTGAGTTCATCGGTGAGGTATGAACACGACGCGACCGACGCGCGCGCTGCTTTATACTTTCATTCAGTGCTTTAATCCGAAGGGATCCGTTCATCGAGAGGTGAGCAGCAAGAGTAGCAATCAATCCCTCATCGCGTTTGGACGGTGCTGTTGATACTCCAGAATGAGCAGACGCAGTGGTATCATCACCGCTATCATTATTACGCTCATCGGAGTTATCATAAGATGAAACGATCGTGTTGATGTCACTAATATGATTTGAATCCATCATATTCTGTTGCTCGCCAGAAGGGATTTGCTGAGTTATTTTGTCAAGATCGACATTAGTTTTGTTATATTTTCTACTTTCGGTGTCGTCGGTCATGTCTGAGGTATCTTTGTTCGATTTTGTGTAGTCAGATACATTCACTTCGAGGGTGACGCTGTCACTGCGAGACAGCGTGGTGTAATCATCTCCCGGAACGAGCACTGGGAGTGGAGTCGCCTCGACAATAAGTGCATCAACTGTACTAAGTGTTGTGAGAAACTGACGTCCAGTTGCGATAAGAGAATCCGCGTTTAGCTGTCGCTGATTGAGCAGGTACTTACTGCGGAGCGTAAGTCGTCGTACACTGCCGAGAAGCGACTGAGCGTACATTACCTGGGATTAATTCCCTTGTTCGTAACTGGTCGTCCCAGTATCGGTGCTTGCTGTCTGTGCCATCTCTTCAGTTGACCCAGTTTGCTCAAGAATTGCGGAGGCGCGACCGATTGTATCTGTTTCTTCTGCGAGTGTATCGGCGTCCGAAACACCAGCAACCGCCGATGCAACACTTGAGAGTTTTTCAGCCATTTTCTTTGCCTGCTCGTAGTTTATTTCATCATTGACGCGATAAACCCGCTCAAGACGCGTAAGTTGCACCTCAAGTGCATCTTGCGTATCAGAGAGATTGCTCATATGCATTGAGAGTTTATTTGTCATCTCTTGGATTTCTTGATCAAGATCTCCACCAGCACCAACTGCATCAATCATCGACTCAAGATGGAACATTCGGTGTTCAAGTCGATCATATTCTGCTTGTTCATCAGCACTTAGATCTGAGCGATTGAGTTCACCGCCGTTCGTGACATTCATGAGTCGCTGTGCGACCTCCTTTTGATTTTGCTGATACTCGCGAAGTTTCCCAGAGACATCTACATTACCCATTTGTTCGCGGAGCTCAGCCTCAACTTCTTCAATCGTGTCGTTTGTCTCTTGAATTTTTGTGGTACATCCTTCGATAGCGGACATCCAATTAAGCAACATCGCTGTATCGTCATTATCGCCACTCTCGGTCGCAATCTCCGCTAGTGACTCCGGATCTGAAAGGACAACTACTTCTGAACCACTGTCGGCTTCTTGAAGCACCCCATTTGTGAGAAAGTAATCAACAATCGCCTCCGCTTGTTGCTCAGAATTAATTGGAACTGGAGAATCTGCATTGATCAGCGTTTCAACAACGTCATCTCGACCAATTGATCCGCCGGAACCAGACTCAAGATTCAAAGCTTCAGAAAGGTCTTGTTGAATAAGGCTTTTAATTACATCTCGAAATGTCGCATCAATATCATCTGTCTCTTTAAGTTCGCCAGAAAACCGGACTGGTTCTTGATGTTCTGCCTTCGGTTGTGCAATGATGTATTGATGGCCGCCCTGTTCTGTAATGGTAAAGTCGCTGTATGTTTGTGGCATGATGTTAAATTGGTTAATTTGACCACGTGGGTTTATCTGATATAGCTACTCGGGATAATAGATCTGTTATGTGATATATTGAGGTACAGTTTCATATTAGTCCATGCTTATACGTCACTCTCAACGGAGAACCGCTCATTGACCAGTGTATCAAATTTCTCCTTGATATGCTCACGTAGATGCTGATTGACTGGCTGTGAATCTGTTACTTCAATCGATTCAATCTGTGGATACCCATGGTCACGATACGCACTTGGACTCGGTGGTTGTTGTTCACTCTCAATATCATCGCGTATCTGCGTCGCCCGGCGAGTTACATAAATTTCGAACTGTTCAGAATCGATTGCTAATTTTCTATCAACAGTAAGTCCATTATTCGCTGCTATGTGTTCACGAACTAATTCAAGCAGTTCGGATGTATCACCATGTGAAAGATGTTTGAGAACATCAAAGCGGTCATTGATCTCATTCTCAATTACTTGTTGGAATTCAGAAAGTGGAAGAATCCCAATATCGCCGAATTCTTCAATCGAATCTTCACTGACTGCATTTGCAAGATGAGCAGCATAATCGTCGAGTGCACTTTTGACAACATATTCATCATCAATATCGGCAATGAAGTCATTCTTCTCAAAAAATCGAATGACATCGCTCGTCGCAGCAACGTCAATAACTCGTTCTAAGTCCGTGTGAGATATCGTGCCATGTTCTGCTTCTTCATTTAGACGTGAGTCAACACTCGCATCGCCTGAGGTTTCATCTTTCAATCGGGGACCGCTGACATAATAAGCACGCTCACCGGCAGCAATCCGCCGGATATAATCCTCATTCGCAAGTTCAGATGCAAAAAAGTCAACATCAGCAGGGGCGATATCAAATCGTGATTCGATTGTTTGTTTATTCACGACAAAATCGTATGTAAAAATACTCTTCAATTCATCACTCACCCGATAACCTTCGCGTGAATTGAACGAGTTAAAATAATACACACCATTTCGTCGACGTTCAAATCCATTTCTGCCAGTATCGTCTTGTAACGTCTGTTTAATATCGGATAATGACACGGTACCTGCGGTTCTCAGACCCGTCTCGGCACTTTCATACTCCGTTTGGATATACTCTTTATGATCATTAACATACAGGAAGCCGTAGTTATCCAAGGCTACGTCCCGGCAAATATCCTGTATTGTCTC
>ERZ1034543.153-NODE-153-length-18673-cov-7.746804_pt1 | contig 18673 bp, 27 predicted proteins | sample MGYA00520654_ERZ1034543 | MGnify/ENA primary metagenome ERZ1034543 (study PRJEB33760, sample SAMEA4777712) | hypersaline lake metagenome | biome: hypersaline environment; feature: brines | place: Spain | collected 2012-08 | depth 0 m ... | reverse complement strand
GAGAAAAAATCGGAAGAGGATTTTAGAGCTGAACCTCAGAAGTTGAAGGTGTAAAATTATGTATTGTGGAATAGTTTTTGCTGAAGACGATTCAAAAGATTCCCAGGTAGCATTCCTGGGAGAAAAACTTGAGGTATTTACTGTAACCTCCAATAAGGAAATCATAGAGCTTGTATCCGAGAGGAAACCAGACCTTGTGGCTGTAAACACAGGGATGGAGGATATCAACCATCTCAGCGATGAGGAAGAGGATCTGAAGGAGGACGGTTTTATTTTCACTCCTTCGAGACATGATACGCACCGTGTACGGCGTTTCCAGGCGTTCGAAGGATTACTGAAGCAGAGCATTGCCGTGGACGATGTGCCGGAGTTTTTGCGATTCAATCCTTCGATTACCAGGAAGGAGCTTGCGATCGACGGCGATTCGGCGCTTGAGTCCTACGGTATCGAGACCGAGGATATAAACTCCGCCGGAGAGTTTGATGCTGTTCTAGGTGCTATAACAGCCCGTTTCTATGACCAAGGACAGGCAGAGGATCGTGGAATCGTTGTTCCCGAACCACTTCACGGAGAAGAGGATGACGAGACAGAGGGATCAGGACCTGTTTCAAAAAACATATAAAGTTTTTACGAGGAAATAGTAAATACAGGCTGATACTGGATGGGAATGGAAAAATTTTACAGGACGGTAAGAAAGAAGTTCGGCGTTGAAAAGGAGCAGATGAAGCGTGAGGTAACCGAGGAGCTCCGCGAAGAACTTGGAGAAGAAATTTCATACATTGAAGCCGAGCTGAAGCAGTACGAACAGCTTGTAGCAGAGGTAAACCATCTTCTAACAGTTATGCGCAAGGAGCGTATCCAGGAACGCAGCGAAAACGGTCAGATCAAGATGAGCGAGTTTGACGATGATATGGAGCCGCTGAAGTCCAAGCTTCAGGAGCTTGAAAGTTCCATGAAGGAGAGGCTTGAAGAACAGAAAGCCTACTTCTAGAAATTGTCCAGAACATTTTGACTTTTTTGTCTGTAATTTTGGATTGTTTTCTATTTTTCTCAAGTGTATTGGTGTAAACAGTTCTGCGGCCGTGAACAAGAGATTATGAATCAGGAGTTTTTTCTGTTAACGCAGCGATGAATAATGAAATACAAATTTTCTCCGGTGACATTGCAGGTTTTCTTGACGACGCCGCCTGGAGATTCGCGGTAAAATACGGCGGTCAGCAGACTGTGGAAATTGAAGATGCAGAAATTTTCAGCAACTTCAGGAGAAGAAAACTGACCGACCTGCTTGTAGAAAGACAGCCATTTGGACGGCTTGAAACCAGGAATCTAGATATTAATGAGGCTTCACGTGCGATAGCTGCGGATGAAAACAGTAAAAATATCGATAAAGTCGACAGTAGCGAGAGGAAACGAGTCTATGTGGCTCTCTACCAGAACCACGTTCCATTAATGGATGATAGGGGATGGATAAGCTATGATAGCGATGAAAAAGAGATAGAGGGAACTGAAACTCTTACTGATAAGTTCAGGGATCTTGAAGAGGTGCGGAAATATCTCGAGTTCAGTAAACAAAGTAGTGTAGAAGAAAGAAACCATGACTCGGCGAATCTTGGTCTTGACGAGTTTTACGAGATACTTTCAAATCACAGGAGACGCTATGTAGTCGAACACCTGAAGCAGTACGGCGCCTCGGATCTTTCAAGTACAGCAGAGTTCGCTGCAGCTGCCGAGACAGGCACACCTCAAAGGCTTCTCTCCAGCGACGAGCGGAAAAAAGTCCTTGTATCACTCCACCAGCACCACCTGCCGAAAATGGACGAGTATAACGTGATTAACTACGGCAGAAATACCAGGAAAAAAGTTGAACCCGATGAAAACTTTGAAACAGTTGCTGGATACGTGGATGAAGATCTCAGGTACATGGAAAGCGGCGAAAGTACTGTGTACACTGATTTTTTCCAGAATTCTCTGAACAGGGTTGTTAACTCATTCAAAGATTGATTCGACAAACTCTTTCCTGCCAAACTCTTTGATATCGCCGTACTCCTGTCCTGTGCCGATAAACGCGACAGGTTTTCCGGATCTGTGGCTGAGAGAGATCATAGCTCCGCCCTTCTCATCCACATCCATTTTTGTGACGATTATCGCGTCAAACATTCCCTCGTAGGCGTCCGCCTGTTCAAGGACATCGTTTCCTGCCAGTGCGTCGACAATAAGGAATGTCACATCCGGATCGTTGACCTCCACCATTTTCTGGAGTTCATCCATCAGGTTCCTGTCCGCATGAGATCTTCCGGCTGTGTCCACTATCGCCAGTTTATCGTTTTTCTCCGCGTGCTCCACAGTATCGTATCCTACTGCCGCGGGATCAGACTCGTACTCGTGTGATATAACATCTACGCCAAGGTTCTCGCCGTGTTCCTCCAGCTGTTCGATTGAAGCCGCCCTGAACGTGTCTCCTGCACCGAGAACGACTCCTCTATCACCGTATTTTTTCGCGAGCTTGGCTGCTGTCGTGGTTTTTCCGGAGCCGTTGAATCCTATCAGGAAAACTACAGGAGGTTCTTCGACCTCTTCAAGCTCTGCATCGAGATCAAAACTGTCATCCATAAGGTCTGTTAGCTTATCCTTCAGAGCCTCTTTTACGGTTTCCTCGACGTTTCCACGCTTAACGGTCTGGCCGAGAAGTTTTTCATGAAGTTCCTCTTCTATCTCTTCCGCAACCTCCAGAGAAACATTGTTTTTCAGAAGTTTCAACCTGAACTCTTCAAGAAGCGGTTCGATCTCCGATTCATCGAGTTCTTTCTCCGCTACAGCAGATTTGACGTTGCTGGAGAGTTCCTTGACCGAGTCCTTCAGGTTTCCAAGCATTTTTCTATTCTTCCTGCTGTTGCTGCTGTGCCTGTTGCATCTGCATCTGGATCTGCTGCATCTGCTGCTGCATATCACTCAGATTCTCTTCCAGAGCATCACTGGTTTCCTCAAGTTCCTGTCTCTGATTCTCAAGTAGCTCTTCAGCAGAATCAAGTTCTTTTCTCTCGAAAGCATCTCCACCAATATTTGTAACGACATGCTGGTTGTCTTTAAGCTCTGCAACTGCAAAAGCTCCTGAACCTATCGGCGCCAGAATTTCCGAACCCTCTTCTACATCTTCAAGATCTTGGACACCGCTTATCGCGTTTTCTACCTTCTCAACTCTTTCCTCGATTTGCTGCAGGTGTTCCTGTATCTGCTCCATCTGTTGCTGGAGTTGCTGGTACTGCTGCATCTGTTCACGTTGTTCCATTTTTGATCACAGCTCTTCTTCGTTTTCAATTGTAATTTTTCCACGTTTCACGGAGTGCTCGCTTCCAAGCCGGGAGTAAAGTGTCTCACGGGCGTGATGCAGAGATTCTCCGCTGATAGTTCTCTCGAAAGGTGTTTTCAGTGTTCCCTGGTCAAGTTCTCCTGAGAATCTGTACTCTGTCATACTTGAAGAATCATCTGCGAATTTTTTAAACTCAACCATCTATCTTCTGCAGTTTATCCGATGTAACCCACCGGTTGCCGAAAAATCTTCTCTCCTCATTTTCCTCAGGCTTCTCGGAAAGAATCCTTTTCGCCTTCTCCATAGTCTTCAGCTTCCTGAAAAGGTTGAATTCATGGAAATCTCCTTCCCTTTCACCGAGAAGAACCTGAATCCTGTGAGCACGGGAGTAAAGACTGTATTTCCCACGTGTAGACTTTTCCTCGTTATCGATCTCTTCCAGGATGTTGTCAATTATTGAAATTCTGTTTTTGACCTTTTTCTCCTCCTTCATGCTGATTTCCTGGTTTTTCTTCTGCTGCAGATTCTCCCTGATCTTCTCCAGATTTCTGTGCTCCTGTTCAAGCCTTTCATCCATATCTTCAGAATGCTCGTCAAGAAATCCTTCTGTAAGATCTTTCAATCCTTCAAGATTTTCTCTGTGATCTTCTGAAAATTCAAGGAAAATTTTCTCCCCTTTTCTCTCTACCCCGAGAAGTCCTTTATCCTCAAGCATAGAGGATTTTTCTCTAACTCTTTCACGGCTTACACCGATCTTCGAGGATATTTCCTGGGCTTTGACCCTGTTCTTGTTGGCGAGATGCTTCAGTATTGCAAAGTTGCCCGGATCGTTGAGGATTTCCTCTTCTTCACGTGGCACGAACAATTTTTATGCTCTCTGCGATTTAAAGAGTTACATGGCCGAGACACTTCTCATTTACTCCCACGTTCTTGCTTTTTCAGTGCTTTTCATAGACTCGCTTTTCGACTTCTTCAACAACCATGATATACCGGACGAGTTCGCGGCCGCAGGAGTAATCGGCGGAATAACACTTCACGCCGGCCAGAGCTACATCACCGGCAGCCTGGAACCTGTAGCCTGGAGCCTGGCAGTCGGAACAGTCTTTTCTGTTTACGGCTGGGGAGCCTATTGGAAAGGAATGTGGGGTGGAGCCGACGCCTTCGCAATGAGCGCCCTCGGCTTCGCAGCACCAGGACCCGTAACAGGATTATTCAACGTCGCATACCTGTTTGACACAGTATTCAACTTCGTAGTATCCGCCACAGCAGTCACAGTAATATACTCCGCCTACAAGTTCAAACAGCAGGAGGGAAACCCGAAAATATTCCTCGAGAAAATTCTCGAAGACGAGAAATTCCTGGCCCTGGCACTAATAGGAACAGGAGGACTTTCAGCACTGCTTGAATACCAGGGAATGAACGGCTACATATTCTTCACGCTGATTGCATCGCTCCTGGTACTCTACGAGATCCTGAGCGTGATAGAAAGCGAATTTATGGTTTCAACGGTCCAAACCAGAAATCTTGAAGGCGGGGAAGTACCGGCACAGGGAGAAGGATTCGGAAAAAAGATTAAAGGACTTTCGGAAGACGATATAGACAGTATCGACCGTGAAAAAATCAAGATACGAACAGGAGTTCCTTTCCTTCCTGTTTTCCTCCTGGCACTGGTACTGACAGACCTGACTTCATCGGGAATCTGGCTGTTCTACACGATTTACTGATTCTTCCTGAACCAGTAAACCCATGAAACGAAGACTACAGCCGTTAGACTCCACTTCCAGAGAAAACCGTGGATTACATCGAAGCTTATCACACCTAGCTCTGTCAGATGAATGGTTGTCACCACACGCACAATATTTGCCAGTGCTATCACTCCAAGCCCTGCAAAAAGATATTTCAGCCGGTCAGATAATCTTCCTGGAGATGCATACATCAGTGCAGTGAATGCCATCATTGATTTCCATCCAAGACAGTCCTGCGTGATTTCATAAGCAGTGGAACCGTTCAAAATGTATACAGATGGCGATGAAAAACTATAACCAATGAAATTCATTATACCGGCAATCAGGTCGGAGAAAACCGCCTGTACAGGAGTAGTGTTAGGGTAAATGTAAAGTATAGCGTGAAAAACTGCTCCCACTGCCAGCATTTTACCCAAGAAAATATTTGTATCAAGCAGTTTCTCCTGCTGCTCGGATAAATCTTCTCGGGAAGGAATTTTTCCTCTCAGAGACTCCGGGAGTTTCTCCTTCATCTTGCATCCCTGTACTTCTCTATAATATCGCCGGGATTTTCTTCGGGAAGTTCATCGACTACAATTCTATCCAGGAGCTCTACTCCGTCCAGTTCGTCCACGTGGTAGATTTTTTCTCCCTGGCTGATAAGCCTGTCCCTGAGATCTCCTGAACGAGTTGCTGCTTTCTCCGGAATTTTCCCGGTTTCCTTATCGATCAAAGGCAGGATTTCTCCTCCAGAATCAAGTATATCAACTGCTTTCTCGTACTGCTTCTCTCTTATCCTGGTTTTCTCCAGTTGCTGTTCAAGCTGCTCTATCTTCTGATTCTTCTCCTTCAACTCTGCGTTTTTCCTGCTCAGCTCCCGCTCCTTCAGAACTTCGTCCCTCTTACCGGCCTTGAGCTTATCGTATTTGCTCTGGAGATTTCTCCTCTGCTGCTCCCGGAACTCAAGTTTTTCCTGGAGATCCTCCACATGTTCCTCAAGGTTCTCAACTTTATTCTCAAGTTTGCGAGATTTCTGCATCCACTTCTCGCCGTCAACAGCTTCAGACTCATCTTCAGAACCTTCAGAGACTTCCTGATTCTGCCTTTCTCTTTTACTCTCATCTGAACCCTCTACAGATCCAGAATTTTCTTTATTTGTGCCTGTGAGCTGACCGGAGAAATATCTGGAGGCTATCTCTGATTTTTCTTCCTCTCTTTCTTCTTCAAGCTCTTCTATCTTCCTTATTTTCGGTTTGAGCTGCTTGTACGCGTATTTCGCTGCTGCAGAAGCATCTTTTTCATGAGAGTTTTCTCCCTCACCCAGTTCTCTTTTTCTCTCCTGTGATAGATCTTCCTCGGGCTCAAATTTTTCTGCACCGAGAGAATTGGCTATTTTATCGACTTTGGAGGGTGTTTTTGCCTTGTCAGAAGTGACTATAACCGGTTTGCCGTGTTCTATGACTTCTGAAATTATTTTCCTTGGTGGAAAATTTTTGCTGCTCTTGATATGGGCAAACTTTCCATCGAAATCCAGTACAGCTACTGCAGATGTGCTTCCTGGATCTACGCCGACGAGAACCGGTTTCATCTAGTTGTATCCTCTTGTAAGAAGTTCTCTTATTCTTGAAGCCTTTTTCTCTCCAAGACCTTCTATATTTTTCAGTTCAGATTCTGAGGCTGTGAAAATTTTCTGCACTGATGAAAACTCTTCTAGCAATCTTTCCGCGATCTTCGTGTTTACTCCAGGTAGACCGGCTACCAGGAATTTCTGGAGATCCTGATCGCTTTTGGCCGTCTTGTTTCCTCTTACTGCTACTTCACGGTCTTTTTCCTCCTGTTCACGTTTTCCAAGAGATTTCAGGACTTCTGAAGTTTCTTTTTCATCCTGACTCCAGATTATAGGTATCTCGTAGTCGATTGCGACTGTTGCCAGTGCTCCGCGGATCGCGTTCGGGTGCACATTCCTGTGGCTGTATAGATCTTTCCCCTCGACAAGTAAGACAGGTTTCCTGAACTGCTGGAGCTCGTTCAACTGGTCGAAAAGCCTTGAATCAAGTACAGAGTCCACGAAATCCTCTGCCTTTTTTCTCTCGACTGCTGTCCTGTTAGAAACCAGGAAGTCGGCGACTTCCAGCCTCTTCGTCTTCACAGTCACATCCATGCGTGAAAGTTCCTTCGCCACGCTGTTCTCCCTGTCATCAGCGTAAATTACGATTTCCTCCTCGGAGAAATCCTCTTTTTCCTCATCCTGTTTTTCCCCGGTTTCCCGGTTTTCCTCTTCCTCTGATTTTTTGAAGCCGTCAAGTGTGCTCTGGGGCTGGGCTGCGGGCTCCGGCTGATCATTTTTCAGTTCCTGGAGGACGCTGTTCATCTTCTTCTTTTTGTGGTGTGCGCTCCAGTAGTAGCCCTCGTCACGCGTATCCTCCGCAATAAGGACGAATACTTCTCCGGATTCCTGTCTACCTGTTCTTCCGGCTCGCTGGATATCTCTGATTGATGAGGGAACAGGTTCGTAGAATATAACGTAGTCAACTGCAGGGATGTCCAGTCCTTCCTCTCCTATGCTGGTCGAGACTATCACTTCATGTTCTCCATTACGGAATTCGTCGAGGATTTCTATCTGTTCGCTCTGGGTCATCCCTTTGTCGCCTGACTGGCCTATGAACCTGTGAGCCTTCAGTCCTTCGTCTTCGAGTCTCTCAGTTATATTTTCGACCGATGAACGGTACTCTGTGAAAACTATGGCTTTCTTGTCCTCCAGGTCTCCGAGAATATCGGCGACCTTGTCTATCTTCGGGTGTTCAATATCCTCTTTCTTCAGGTATTTCACAAGGTTGGTGGCTTTCTGCATCTCTTTGTTCTCCAGGACTCTGGAAGCTGCTTTCGAGTCATCGTTCTCAAGGCCTTGAATGTAGTCGTATGCCTGACTGACACCCTGTGTCTCCAGGAGCTCTATCGCCTGGGAAATCTTCAGAGCCGTCGCAACCCTAGAAATAGCGCTGTAAAGCTGCGGGTCATCAGTCTTGGAAAGCTTCGAGGAAATTTCCCCACGGAGCTTCAGCAGATCAGTCTTGTTCACATCACTGGTAGAATCTATCTGGCCTATTGACTTCAGCTTCTTCAGCTGCTCTCTCTTCGCTGACTCCATCTTCGCCTTGGCGTCCATAAATTTCTCGTCCAGCTCCACGTTCAGCCAGTTGACATCCCTCTCCTCTATATACGGCTCCACATCAGGATCGTCTTCCGTCCTGACCTCAAAATTCTCTATAGCAAGATTTTCAGCTACCTCCTCGATCTTCTCCTTTGATCCACCCGGACTCGCGGTAAGAGCCAGGTTCTGAGTATTCATTTTCTGGTTGATGAAGACATAGGCGTAATCTCCTGTCGCACGATGTGCCTCGTCGAAGATTACAAGCGAGAAATCCTCTGTAGGAACCTCGTTGGAGATCAAATCATTTTCGACGACCTGTGGCGTGGCAAAGAAAACCTGTTTTTCCTTCCAGTGCTCGTATCTCTTGTCCGGCCTGATCTCACCGTTCATGACCTGCATTTTCTCCTCATCAATATCCAGAAACTTCTGGAACGTCTTGAGATGCTGGTTGACCAGAGGTTTGGTTGGAGCAAGCATCAGGACTTTCTGGTCGTCCTTGAGCTTGATAGACGCCACCATGACTGCGATAATTGTTTTTCCCAGTCCTGTAGGCAGAACTACGAGTGTGTTTCGGTCGCTGGCGGACGCGGCGATGACTTCCTGGTATGCTCTTGACTCTATTTTATCTGATTTGAGAACGCTCATCTGGAGAATTCTTTGTTCGGGAAAATTGATAAATTCGAGGCTTCATGAGATCTGGGTTGAAAAACCTGTGTCCTCGTTCGTCTCAAGACTCTGGACAAACTTGAAGAAGACATTAACGCCTACGAAGAATATTCCTGCAGCTATAAGCGTTTGCCTGTTTATAGCCGACTGTGTCTTGATTACAAGCAGTATTGTGTACGCAATTGTGTATACAAGTGCCGATGAAGAGACTATGAATGCTACTGTTGACGGCCAGATATGGAAAAAGTCCATAAATGTTACAAATCCTCCTGTTGCTATAAGTGCGTAAACTGCGTACAGCTCCAGCTGTGAGAGATTGTTTGCCATAAGAAGCGAGACTCCTGTAGCCGCCCAAATTACTGCGTTCCCTACGCTCGTATTCCATCCGAGGCTCTCCTTCTTGTGCTTGCCGAAGTACAGCTCCATGATCACTCCTCCCAGAATTAACGGCATGGCTGTACTCAAGAGCTCGGGACTGTTCAAGGGAGCGTAGATGAACTCGAGTACCTTTGCCTTTATTTCCGGACCCCAGAACTGTGTTACAGATGCCATACTTGATCAGTCGTTGAAAGCGTCAGGTGTTCCTCCCGCGTGCCACGACCTTCTCGGCCGCATCTGCACCGGGTAGATTCTCTCCGAGTTATCATCCATGACTATACCTGTTCCCTTCCTGTCAGGCAATGCCTCGATGTAATGCTTCAGATCGTAACGCATGTAAGTCTGCATGATCTCACCCAGCGCCTCTATATCCTGTTTCGCCGTCAAACGATGAGACAGAAGCACATCCATCTGGGAAAGTGCGTTAGGATTCAGCTTCGCCGGCTGCTGCGTACACAGGCAAAGCGATACACCCGGTTCACGTCCGATCTTCACCCATCTCAGGAGAGTCGAGGAAGCGGCAGTTTCGCCGTGCGCCGGCAGGAACTCGTGCGCCTCGTCAATAAACATCCATACGATAGGCATCTCGTTCCTGTCCAGCCCCTGCATCTCGTCCAGTTCCTCAAGACGCCGGGCTGCCATCCTGCGCCTGAGAATTCGCTTGGCAAGAATTCCGACGACAAGTGACTGGACACGTGTTCCTCCTGACATCTGGCCGAAAACTGAGACGTCAACCACGGAGAGCTCTTCTCGCTCGGTCAACTTGTCGAGCGAGGATTCCTCGCCAAAGATACCCCAGTCCCCTGCATTCCTGAAACGGTTTTCAAGTGCCTTGACGGTTTTCTCGTCGAAGTCGAAACTGTTTATCGCCTTTAGTATATGTTCTATCCTGTAACTGTCGCCAAACTCTTCATCGAGCTCGCCGATAACTCTTTCAAGTAAAATATTCTGCTCGGAATCTTCTTCAAGTGCGAAAGCCATTCTCCACTCCTCAGCGGTTAACTCAGCAGGATTCAGCGTAAATGTGTTGTCATACGGCATCTCCTTTTCATCGAAGTCCTTCACCTTGCCTTTCGGGATGTAGACGTCCACGTCGAAACCTTTCGGCTTCATATCCCACTGGTCTAGAATCGAGACGTCCTGTTCGTTTGGTCTCCTCATGGACCAGTAAATTCCCATGGGATCAATTATGATTGTAGAGAGATTCTCTGAGATATCCGCGGTGTGAATTTCCTCCGCTATGGTTCCCATGGAATAAGATTTTCCGGTTCCTCTCTTCCCGAAAACTCCAACGACGTGAGGCTTCGCCACATCGAAGTAGACAGGGTTCGCCTGATGCGCTTCCTCGTTCTCACCGACCAGGTGCTTCCCTATCATCCCGGTGCCGTCAAGACCGTGTTCCTCTTTGTCTTCCTCACTCCTTCCGACACTTATCTTCGGCATAGATAGAGCTTCGTTTTAATGCATAATAAATCCACAGGACCGGAAGAAAGTCTTTGCTACTTCGACTACAAAACACCCGGGAAAGACTTTAAAAGTGTGCGCCGAATTCATTTCTTATCAGAACGTAGCGGAGGCTGAAAAACAATGGACGAACCAAACGAATTTGAACCTGACGACTTCGACGACGAGGACGAGGAACTCGACGAAGACGCAATGAGGGAGAGAATCGAGAGGGAAGCAGAAGAAATCCGCAACGACGAGGATTCCTTCGAAGACGAGCTTCCAGACCAGGAACCGGGCACAATCGGAGGCCCAAAAGAAGAAAGAGACACAGAAGACCCAGTAGACGACCTACTCCGAGAATGATTTCAACCCCAAACAATTCTTTTTATTCCAGAAACTCAAAAGAGTACTCGAAAACTTCTGAAAATATTTTTTAGCGGAAAAAACTGTTCTTCCAGATTCTACAGGGTAAAGACGAGCGCCACTACAGAAAGACCTGTAAACAGCAGCCAGTAGAAACTACTCCACCTTATAATCTCTGCGCCGTCGAGAGGCCCGGTCGGAAGACCTGAGTAGTCAAACGGCATCATCTGGAAAAACGTGAAAATAGCGAACATCTGTGCCAGGGTATTGAAGCCAAGCACCGAAGCCAGTGCATAACCAACGAACAGCGTCGAGACCCCCCATTTGGCGATCTTGAACTTGTAAAGTGCCCATATAGCATCAGTGGATTTGCCCCACTGCTCGTACTGCTTCCTGGACACTGAAGAGTAAACCGGGAAAAGGAGTATCAACGGCAAACTTGAAGCCACAGCCAGGATCGCACCGAACAAGGTCGTCGTCGCGCCATCCATCGCCAGCTCCAGATCCACGTAACCATCCAGCAAGTTTACAGCAGAACGGACACCAAGCTCACGGAAAAACAGTATTACAGCAGAACCCGAGATAAAGAAAACATACTCCGAAATATTCGTGAACTCGCCGTAAAACGCCGCGAACGCGACAGCAAGCACCAGCGAGGCAACTGAAAAATTCTTAAAATCCTCGAAATCCGGCGCCCCACTGATCTCCGGCGAACTAACCATAAAGAAAAACTTCACGCGCTACTGTAAAAAACTTCTCAAAAACCTTTCAGAAAAGAAATTAACCCAAAAAGCTCTAGATCTCCATGCCTATACACATTTCAGCCACGCTGTAGTCCTCAGAGTCCCGCAGAATCTCCGGGTACTCCTGTATCTCATCTATGTGAAGACCTGCCTCGCCGGATTCGTAAGCCTCCCGTACCGCACTCCAAGGCACCATGTAGGCCTTCCTCGCTCTTCCACGACCACGCTTCAACTCGACCGCCAGGAAACCTCTCCTGCCGGATCGATCAACGAAATCAGAAATTCTCTCGACCTGGTGACCGTTCTTCGAGTTCGAGAAATGCTGGGAGAAATACAGCTTATTGGTGCTCGAAGTCTTCACCGACTTGTTCTCGATCGCCATGTAAAACATTTCATGCGGCGAATCCACCAGTACATCACACAACTGCGATGAAAACCTGTGCTGCTTCTTCCTGTGCGCAATCCCATCCATGTCCTCCTCCTCGAAGAAACTGTTGAAAGAATTCACTAGCGCACGTTCAAAATCAGTCATGGTAAAATATTGTATTCAGCGGGTTAAAATAATTCACTCCAGCAGGATAAACCGACTTAATTATTGCGGACCACCTAGATCACGTGGAAAATTTCCAATCAGAGGACTACCTTTTCCTGACGCATCTCGACGAATACACAGCAACCAAGATACCTGAAGAAGAAGTAATAGAACTTGTACAGGAATTTCCCGGAGAAATCTTCCTGATAAACGAATTTCCCAGAACAGGTGAAGAGACAGACACAACAGTCCACGGCCAGAATCATGTACCCGGAGAAAACCACCTACAAACCCGAGTAGGACTCGGAGAACCCCGGGAAATCCCCGAAAACCCTCCGGAAACAGCTTACTTCGGAGGATTCAACATGACAGAATGCATGGCAACAAGCATAGGCAACGTAGCTGAAGCCTTTGGAGAAACAACAGATTACGCAGTGCTGGAAGACTACACATTACAAGGCTGGGAAAAACTTGAGGACGTGATCAAAACAGATCAACAGGAGATAGAAACAATGGAAGACCTGGTTGAACACGGATACGTCGAAAACCAAAGGCTGGATCAGTACCCGGAAAACTGTCGGATAGCTTCATCCGGACTCTGAAAACTAGCCAAAATCCGATAAACCACGCTGCTCTGGTTTCTTCAGAACTTTTCCGGAAGTCAATGCCAGTGCCAGTTTACCGTTGGATATTATCTGGCCTTTAACAGATTCAAGCTCGCCCTCAAACCTTCCGGAGCGGAATAACTTGTCAGTGGAAAGCTCCGGATAAACAGTCAATTTCTGGACATCGACGATCTCTGCTTCAAAACCTTCCTCCTCCATCGCAGCCTCGAGTTTCCCTGAGCCTGAAGCGGCCGGGATCTTCGAATCCTTCCTGACTCTCTCCGCGATCCCTCTTGAAGAAATATCGGACTCGTTCTCCAGCGCCACGCGATTCTCCAGTCCGGATAAAATCTCCGCCGCGTAGTCCGCACCCTGCTCAATCCAGCGTTTCGGCACGTTCTCGCTCCGGGTAACACCGACCTTCACGTTATCCGAAATCTGCGCCATGTAAACCGAGAACTCGCCGTCGAGGCCGTTCTGCGTATCACCACGCACGTAATCCGAGTAAATATCTTTTCCTCTGCATTCAGGACACTGAGAGCCAGATGAAATTTTCCTGAACTCGGGGCACGGAGCTCGTTCCCCGGGTGCCGGCGCGTAACCTGTGCAGCGTCGCTCGTCTACAAGTTCAAGAGAAAATTCTCGGCCAGGGCTGAGCGTAAGGCGCTCGAAGCCTCCTTTCTCCGCCAGAAGCAGGTCTGCCCTCCATTCACTGTTTTTCTTCTTCCAGTCTACTTTTACTACCGATCTCAAATCCTTCACTCTCGAGAATCTCTGAAACAGGTTTTTTATGCGCCGCACCCATGAAAACCGCGATATCGTCCTCCGGGTTCTCCTCCTGCAGACTCATCAACGCCTCTGCCATGACCTGGTTTCGCTCCTCCAGGAGAACCTGGTAGATACCGGGAAAAGATGTTTTCATCTCCTCGGCCAGTCTATCAATTTCCTCGCCGTCAGGAATCTCCTCAAGATTCATCCCATCGCCGAAAGGAATCAAAAAACCCGCACCGATCGAGAGAAACGCCTTGACCTTCTCCTTCCTCCTGATCGACTTCAAACGGTCGACAGTCACACGTATATCCTGGTCAATAAGCGCTATATCTAGATTCTCCTGTATACCTCTGTTGTAGGCGTACAGCATCTCCTCACCAGGCATCAAGCCGGTCCTGTTACCTACAAACTTCTGAAACTTCTCCAGCAACCGGATAAAAAGATCTCCATCCGGCCTTCCACGGCCATCAAACATCAAGGCCTCGAGACGTGGAGGATCAAGCTCCAGAGCCACCATATCAGGCTCCTCTGCGAAAGCATCCTCGATCAGCTCGATACTCTCCTGAGAGACGTGAGAAGTCCCGTAAATTTTGATCATTACATCTTATCACCGGGTTCCAAGTCTTAAAACCCTAATCAGAACACAGAGCCAAACAATAACCGGAATCAGTCCTCAGACTCAGTGAAAACCAGGTCGTCCTCAGAATCCACAGAATCCTCCATGATCCCCTGAAGACGAGAAAACTTATCCTCTTCGCTTTCATCATCATTATTTTCACTAACCTCCTGATCCTCAGCTTCTTCTCCCGTAAAATCTCCAGATTCACCGGAACCGTCCACAGTCTCTTCCAGAAGCTCTTCCTCCAACTCATCTTCCCCAGCAGTTTCCTCAAAAGGATCAACGTAACCCTCCTCAACAGGACCTTCAACAATTCTCTCCGCTTCATCAAGAAGCATCAGGTAGGGAAACGCGTTCTCGCCGTAGAAAACCCCTCCACAGGAAAACTCGACGAGACCGGCTTCTTCAAAAACTTCAGCCAGCTCCGATTCCGGGTCGTAGCCTTCTTCGCCGACACCGTAGAAAAACTCTACAGCTTTCTCAGCATCAGCGTCAAAATCCTCAAAGTTTTCCAGGTTCTCCGGGTAAACCATTCCTCCGGAGTCCATCGTCGCGATCTCGACACGGTTCCGCAGATCCTGGATCAGCATGTACGCCTCGACCTCACCATCATAATTTTCACCGAAAACTTCGTCGCCGGTCGAGAAAACAGCCTTCGACAACTCAACCGCCTCGTATACAACTTCATCATCCAAGTCCTGCATACAAGAAAAATACACATACGTAGTTAAGAAAACTTCTGCACCGGAAGAAACTTCAAACAGGAAAAACAACGGGTTCCCGAAGGTCGATGCCCTCCAACGGCCGGTAAATCCAAGGCACGGTCTCGGATCCGCCACCCTCCGAACATACCACCGACTGCTTAGGGCTGCTACCGCCAGGTCCTGACCCGGTTCACAACCAGCGACATCCCGGAGGACGGATCGTCAAACAACCGTCCCAAGGGCCGAACCATTGGAGAAAAACACCTCCCAACGGTTTTCGGCTCCACTGCATAACGAGGATTTCAGGGATACAAGCGGCCCCGAACCGCCCAGCCTACCCATCAAAGTTTCCTTGTAGAAATGTTTTAAGTCGGATGGTCAAAGACACTAACAGATTTTCAATTAATATCAAAATATTCTGATCTCTCATTAGACCACTTTTCGACCAAGCCATCATCAACTACCTCTAATATAGAGTAAGCATAAATAGAGCTTGAACTAGTTTCCAGATCATCTAAAAATTTCTTAGATATCTTATAAGCTGATTCGGATAATTCTCCCTTCTCCCTCAATCTCTTTAACTTCTTCAAGAGACTTTCCTTGCTTACAAATCCTCTCTTTTCCTCCACATCTTCCGTGGCATCACTTAATTTTTCAAGAGAATTAAAGATAGCTGATTTCTTTTCTGTCAGCTCTTTCTTCCTATCTAAGTAAACATCAAATACTCTTTCAGCACGTATTAGTTCAGCTTGAGCACGAACCGACTGGCTAAGTTGATAAGAAATCGCCGCCACAGAAACAAAGGATAGTGATAAATAAAAGATAAGCTTAAACAACTCCGAGTCAACCTCGAATATTAGAGTTTTGATAGATATAGTGTTTTTATAGTCCAAAGAGATTCCAAGAATTGAAATTATTATTAAACTTAAAGCTACCTCCAAGAATCTTAAATAGAATCTCACGTCTGTGAATTATATCTTTAAAGTCTTGAGCGTCGTTTTTAGCTCTTTGAGCTTCTTCTTGGAGCTCTAAAACTTCCTCAGTCTCTTCTTCTAGAATTGAATCCATTTTATCTTTGTCAACAGCTCTTATATTAAAATAGCTGATTTCGCTTTTATCAACCATCTTCTAGACATAAATTCAAATTCTAATTTTTTGTATTTATGATGTAGAATTCGGATAAGACTAATAGAAATTATTGTTTGAAACCTGATTGAACCCCCAATACTCAGATTATTTACTGTATAACTATTGTATAGGGGGTGAGTTGTATGGATTTTGAAGATGAGAGGTTCAAGTACTTTCCGAAGGTTGATTCGGCGGTGATTCATGATTCGACTCCGGCCGCGATGGCGAACGGTGTGTCGAGTACAGAGTCAGGGCGGAATCCGCTGGAGCCGGCGTTTGACCTAGATTTGATCGGCAGTGATGATTTCATCGCGCATGCGTTGGCGCGTGAAGATGTTTTCGCGGAGGTTCCGGATGATGGGAACCTTATGGACGGCGTGTCGATGTACGTGGATGAGATGTACGGTGAGAACGTCGGTTTCGATGTGCAGGAGGATGTGAAGCTGAGGAGTTACCGTGACGGCACGGCTCGCCTAGATGTGGGCCTGAGTTACGAGCCGGACGCGGATTTCGTCTCGGGCGTGGATCTTCCCGGCAGTTTAACGGTGAAAGGCGAGGTACGAGATGAGTACATGGATGAGTTGGAGGAGTACGATCCGATGAGCGGCTACTGAAACCTTCGGAAAAAGAAAAAATTCATTTATTTCTCTTTGTAGCTGGAGATAGAAAGAGGGAAAAATTGGATAATTGGTTTTTTACTGTTGTTCTTCTGCTTTTTCGAACTGTCTTACGCGGCGTGCGAGGTCTTCGTCTTCGTGGATTGCTACTTTGCCGTGTTCTCTGAGCTGTTCGAGGATTTTCATCATGTGGACGATTTCGTGCTCTTCTTCTTTCTCCGCGTAGTCGACTTCCTTCAGGTCCTGGATTACTCTCTTGGCTTCCTGCAGTTCCTCTTCCGTGTGGTTGCCGTTTTCAATTCTCTGCATCAGTTCCCTGACTTCTTCCAGGTCGCCGTCGACGGTTTCGTCGATTTTCTCGACTTTTTCAGCAAGCTGGATGATTTCACTCATTCCCTCATGCAGTTCCTCGTCGAACTTGATCAGGTCTTCCAGGTCCTGGTTGATACGTGCCGCGATATCCTGTAAATTTGCCATAAGGTAAAACTGCGTTCGCTGGCTTATATTTTCTGCCCAAAAAATATTCTTTCGAGAGAAGTAAAAATCCGGAAGAGAAAATGTAGAGAAGAAATCAGGGAAATTTTTTCCCTTTTTTACAGCTTGAACTCCATTCCCTGTTCGGCGACGTGGAATCCCTGGCTCTCCAGTTCGCTGCGTTCCTCGGTATCTTCCCGCAGCGCCGGGTTGGTGTGATTGAGGTGTGTGAAGTAGATCTTCGTGTCTGTGTCAGCGAATTCGTCCAGGCTTCTCCTGATCGGCGGATGCGGTACTTCCTCGAATCTTCCGATCTCGTCTTCACTCCAGAAGGTTCCGTCAATTATCGCGATATCCGCTTTCTCGACTTTCTCCTCGATCTCACGGTTGAAATCCGTGATATCCGCGAGGTAGAAAAGTTTCTTGTCCTCGCCGTGGATCATGTAAGCCGTTGTATCATGGTTTAGATGCGGGTGATGGAACTGGATCGACTCGATCTCCCCGCCTCTCAATTCAAGTGTTTCGCCGTCCGAGAAGTCGTGGAGCTCCAGGTTGTTCCTGTCCACAAGGAAACGGTACGGATCGTTCTTCATCATGTAATCCTCTACGTCGTCACAGCAGAAAACCGAGAGCTCGGAGATATCAGGTCCTTCCTGACCGAAAAACTGCAGACCGGTGATATGACCAAGACCTTCATGAGGCACGAAAATACCGTCAAGATACTTCCACTTGACCTGCTGCCTGATATCCGGCGTAGCATTCACCAGGTAACGAGCAGTATTCTCATCATTATTCTCTTTCAACAAAATAGACTCGACATACTTCGCCTCAGAAGGATCATCCCTAGCTTTTGAACAGATTTCACAGTCACATCCCAGATGCGGGACACCACCGTCCTGAACATTTCCAAGCACCTCAACTCTCATCAAATCATTACCTCAATCAGTAACCACGTAAGAACAGCTTACTAATAAAAATACACCCGTCCACACCAACCAGCAACAAAAAACCACAAACACCAGAAAAATCCTCCCTGAAGAAAAAACCAGCGTTTCTGATTTAAAACCTAACACAGCAAAACCATACAGACACCTCAAGAGACCGAAATCTCCTGAGAAACAACTAACTAAATGCCGGGTTGGCAGAGGAGTCATGCAGCGGCCTGCAAAACCTCAAGTCCTGCAAAGCAGGACGAGGACTGAGGAAAGCTCAGCTTTCCGATGGAGACAGCCGCCTACCAGGGTGCAAATCCCTGACCCGGCTTTTGATCCTACTTAATTTCCAGATCAAGATCGTTTATTCGAAATTTTCCAAACTTTAGAGGGTTAATTTACAAAGTCTTGGGTTCTATGGTTAACCGTGATTTGAATATGCGTGAGACTGTTAGAAGCGGGTACGAGGCCGGTGATTACGAGGGCGAGTACAGGAATGATCGTGAGATCAGG
>ERZ1034543.147-NODE-147-length-18915-cov-6.806893_pt1 | contig 18915 bp, 19 predicted proteins | sample MGYA00520654_ERZ1034543 | MGnify/ENA primary metagenome ERZ1034543 (study PRJEB33760, sample SAMEA4777712) | hypersaline lake metagenome | biome: hypersaline environment; feature: brines | place: Spain | collected 2012-08 | depth 0 m ... | reverse complement strand
TCTGAGCGGCGTCGAGATCCGCCACGTCGCCCTGGAGCGACAGCGCCTCGGTGCCTTGTTCCTCCAGCCGGTCGACGAGGGCCGCGGCGGCGTCGGTGGACGAGCGGTATGTGAACGCAACGTTTGCGCCCGCGTCCGAGAAGGCTTCGACGAGCGCGCGCCCGATGCCGCGCGTGCCGCCGGTAACAAGAACAGTGGACCCTTGAAAATCGACCTGCATGGTGGTGGTTGCACATTGCTGTGAGACGAGTGAACACTACAAGCCGTCCACGAACGGACTGCCTGGACGACGGGGGAGCCCCTGAACAAGCCAGGGAGGTGAGGGGGGGCGCGCCGGCGCTCGGACGCACTCTCAGCCCCTACAGCCCGGCGCCCTACCGGCCCTTCGAGCCCCAGCGCCACGTGAACTGCTCCCGCGAGGACCGACCCGTCCGGCGAACCGTCAGCTCCATTCTCGAAGCTTCTTCGAGCACGTCCGCCCCGTCGGCGGTGCGGGGAAAGTGAAGAATGTTGCGGCGGTAGAGGGCTGTCTCTCCGCCCGCCACGTAGGCTTCGCGGATTGGGCCGTGGTCGGTTCGGGTGGGCCGGAGCGTCCGTCCTGCCACCTGCAACTCCGTGCGCGCCCCTGGGCCGGCAACAATTCCGTCGTCCCCGGGCCGAAGAAACCAGTACACGTCGATCTGGATGGTGTCGTGGTACTCCGCACGGCGCTGCTCGATGAGCTTGCGGGCTTGCTCTTTCCGAAGCGACAGGAGGCCGGCCTCCGGCTGCAGCGACGCGAGCGACAGTTCGAGACTCCAAAGCGTGGCGTAGGTCCGTGATCGGGTCTCTCGCCCAGTGCCAATGCTCTGAAAACGGGACGACCACTTCTGGGTGAGGGCTTGGTAGTCTTTGTTCAGCCGAAACTGGACTTTTTCGTCCTCTTCCGCGATGGAAAGGGCGCGCAGCGAATCGGGGTGGTGGTCTACGGTGCGCACCGTGGGCAGAAAGCGCTGGGCCACCTGCCCAGTGTCGAGCGAGTACGTTCCGCCGCCCCCACAGCCGGCCAGCAGGAGAAGCAGCGGTCCTCCTATGGCTCCGAGCATGCGAAACGGCGTGGCGGCAACGCGGGCAAGCGAAGGCATGGGCACAGGGGCAGGGTCTAGAAAAGCGGCCGACGGGCAGGACGAGAGGAAGAAATAGCACTCGTCTGCCGGGGAGGCCGTTCCTGCACGCCACCGCCCCACGGCTACGCCTCCGCCACGGTTTCGATCTCGTCGGGCGTTCCCGCCCCCACCGCGCCCACATCGTTGCCCAGCGTTCGGCGCACAAGCCCCTGCAAGACCTGCCCCGCCCCGACCTCCACAAACCGGCGGGCGCCGTCCGCCTCCATGCGCCGGAGGCTCTGTGCCCAGCGCACCGGCGACTGGAGCTGCTCCATAAGGCACCGCCGGATTTCGCCGGGGTCGGTGGTCGGCTCGGCCGTTACGTTCAGGTATACCGGGCAGCGGGGCGCCTCAATGGGCACGTCCTCCAGCACCTCCGCCAGGCCGTCGTGGGCGTAGGCCATGAGGGGGGAGTGGAACGCCCCGCTCACAGGCAGGGGAATGGTGCGGCCGCTGATCTGGCCGGTGGCCTGCTCCACGGCCTCTACGTCGCCGGAGACCACAATCTGACCCGGTGCGTTGTAGTTGGCCGGCTGCACCACCCCGTCGCCCTCCGCCGAGACTTCCTCACAGACGGCGTCGACCTCTTCGGCGTCGGCCCCCAGGACCGCCGCCATGGCCCCGGGGCGGCGCTCGCCTGCTTCGGCCATCAGCTCCCCCCGGCGGCGCACCACCCGCAGCCCATCTTCGAAGGAAAGTGCACCGGCAGCCGCCAGCGCGCTGTACTCTCCCAGACTATGGCCCGCCACCATGTCCGGATGCACGCCCCTCGCCTCAAGCACAGCCATGGCGGCCATACTGTGGACGTACAGGGCGGGTTGGGTGCGCTCCGTCTGTTTGAGCGCTTCCTCGGCGTCCCCGTCCACGTCCAGCCCAAACATGAGAGCCAGCAGATCGACGTCCAGCGCCTCGTCGACCGCTCGGAAGCGCTCGCGGGCCGCCGCGTACTGCTCATACAACTGGTGGCCCATGCCCACAGATTGAGACCCCTGTCCGGGAAACAGAAATGCTGTCATAACGGTCTCGGGATGCGCGGTTCTCGGTTTGCGAATGTAGGCGGGCCGACCTGCCCCCGGCGAGCGCCTCCGTTCTGCATTCGACGCCCGACACTCAGCATCGTCAGTCGTACGCCCAGGTGAGGTGGCCCGCCCCCCAGGTAAAGCCGCCCCCAAAGGCCGTGAGAATCAGCTCGTCGCCTCGTTGCAACTCGTCCTCCCAGTCGAAGAGGCACAGCGGAATCGTGGCGGCCGTGGTGTTGCCGTACCGGTCGATGTTCATCATCACCTGGTCGGAGGAGAGGCCCATGCGCTTGGCCGTCGCATCAATGATGCGCTGGTTGGCCTGGTGCGGCACGAGGTAGTCCACGTCCGCAGCCTCCAGGCCGTTGCGGTCCATCACCTCCTCGCAAACGTCGGCCATGCGCGTGACGGCAAATTTAAAGACCTGGCGCCCCGCCTGGTCGAGGTAGTGCATGTGGGCGTCCACCGTTTTGTGGGTTGGCGGATTGAGGCTGCCGCCCCCCTTCATGCACAGCAGGTCGCTGTGCTCCCCGTCTACGTGATGCACCGTGTCGTGCAGGCCGGCCTCCGCGTCGGCCTCCAGCACCACCGCACCCGCCCCGTCGCCGAACAGGATGCAGGTGGTTCGGTCCGTGTAGTCCACAATCGAACTCATCTTGTCCGCCCCAATCACCAGAACCGTCTCGGCCTGACCAGTTTCGATAAACTGCGCCCCGGTGGTCAGGGCGTAGATAAACCCGCTGCAGGCCGCCGAGAGGTCAAACCCCCACGCGTTGGACGCCCCAAGGTTGTCTTGCACGAGGCACGCCGTGGCCGGAAACAGCATGTCGGGCGTCACCGTGGCCACCACAATGACGTCCACCGCGTCCGGGGAAAGCCCGCGCTTGTCGAGGGCCTCCTGCGCCGCCTCCGTGGCCATAAAAGCCGTCGCCTTGCTGTCGTCTCCGAGAATGCGGCGCTCCTGAATGCCAGTGCGCGTGCGGATCCACTCGTCGCTCGTTTCCACCATCTCCTCCAAATCGCCGTTCGTCAGCCGCGTTTCGGGAAGGTAGTGGCCGACGGACGTGATGGCGGCCTGGCGGGCGGTGGGAGACGTGGGCATGGGGACGGAAGAACGGTGCGCAGGACGGTGGGAAAGGCAGCCGCGCCGGAGCTAAGGCGACGTGCGGAACGCCGCCTCCAGGGCCTCGGGCACGTTGCGGGAGGCGAGCGTACTGGCCGAGTGAATCAGCTGGGCGATGGCGTCCGGGGACGAGCGGCCATGGCCCACCAGCACGTTGCCGTCCACGCCAATAAGCGGTGCGCCGCCCTCCGATTCCGGGTCGAACCCTTTGCGCACCTCCCCGAAGATCCCCGACACGAGCGCCCGCTCCTCGGGCGCGAGCCCCTGCTGATCCATCTCTTGGCGGCACATGTCCGTAAGGACCGTCGTCATGCTCTCGCCGAACTTCAGGAGGGCATTCCCCACAAACCCATCGCAGATAATAATGTCGGCGGCGTAGAACAGCAGGTCGCTCCCCTCCACGTTGCCCGCAAAATTCAGGTCGTCGGCGTCTTGGAGAAGGCGGTACGCAGCTTTCACCTGCTCGTTGCCCTTGCCGGGCTCCTCCCCAATGTTCAGCAGGCCGATCGACGGGTCTTCGTTGTTAAGAACTTCTCGCGCGTACACGGTGCCCATCCGCGCGAACTGAAGCAGGTGTGCCGGCTTGCAGTCCACGTTGCTGCCGATGTCGAGAACCACCGACGACCCCTTGAGGGTGGGGAAGAATCCGGCGATGGAGGGCCGCTCTACGCCCGGAACCCGCTGCAGAATAAACATGGAGGCGGCCATGATGGCGCCCGTGTTTCCGGCGCTCACGAAGGCATCGGCGTGGCCGTCGTGGTGAGCCGCAAGGCCGCGGTGGATCGACGAGTTCGGCTTCTGCTTCACGGCGGTCGACGGCGCTTCTCCCATCCCAATCACCTCAGGCGCATCTAGGATGCGGATGGCCTCGGTAGAGGCCTCGTCGTGCGGGGCGAGCGCGTCGTGCAACGCCCCTTCAGGGCCCGCGAGTACCACCGACAGTTCCTCGTCGGCCTGCCGAAGGGCCTGCACGGCCCCCTGGACCACGGCCGTCGGGGCTTGGTCGCCCCCCATTGCGTCCACTGCGATGCGCGATGCTGCCATACGAACCGTCGGTGTGTCTACCAGATGGTGAGCATGGAGGGAAAAGTCAGGCGCGGTTGCGCCCGGATTGTCGCTGGGCCCGGCGGGTACGACGGGAGACGTACGGAAACATAGGCGTACGCCAAGACAATCGCGGAGCGCGCCCCGACCGCCGGGACGAAGACCCGACAAAAAAATGCCCCCGGTCCCGTCCGGCAAATCGGAAGCCAGGGACTCGGGGGGAGTGACACCGTGCCCGCGTACTCGGGGCCACCAGAGAAACGACAGCGGAGGCGCCGGCGGCCCCCAGCGCTTACGCCAGCAGCTCTTCCGTCGGCTCCATAACCTTCCGGCCGCGGTAGTGCCCGCAGCGCTTGCACACGCGATGCATCACCTTGGGGTTGCCACAGTTGTTGCACTCCATAAGCTGGGGGGGCTCCAGCTCGTTGTAGTAGGTGGAACGACGCTTCCGCGTGCGAGATTTCGAATGTCGTCGCTTGGGAACAGCCATGGCTCAGTCTTTCCGGAAAGTGAGTGGCGATCGTGCTGCAAACGCCTGAACAGTGCGCCTACGTAGCGCCCATAAGATGAAGGGATCCGCGTTGGTGTTCAGCCCCTGTGCCTCATTTCGCCCAGAATTTACACCCCCCTTCTCCACAAGGGGGCGCTCGGGGTCATTCGTCGTCCTTTAGCTCTTTGAGGGCGCTCCACCGGGGATCCACAGGCTCTTCGCTCGTCTCGTCCTCGCTCGTCTCATCTCCGCTGGCCTCGTCCTCGGCACCGGTCGCCCCAAACTCGCGGGCGATGGGCACCTCCTCGGCACCGGGCGCAATCTTGCGCTGCGGAATGGCGAGGAGAAGCGTATCCCGCACCACGTCCGTCAGGTCGATCTCCCGGTCGGAAGCGTCAAGGGGCCGCACCTCCTCAAACTCTTCGCCCTCTCGCCCCACCATCGAGGGAGGACCAAAGAGCACGTTGTACACCCCCTCAATGTCTTTTTCGTACGTCTGCAGGGTGCGGTCGCAGGTAAGCGTGGCCTGGGCCGTGGCGTGCATCTGCACGAGAATTCGGTCACGATGATGTTGCAGCGTCGCCTCGACCCGTATATCCTCGAAGGTAGACGGGTCTAGGTCTACCTGACTGGCCGACGGGCTCAGTTCCAGGTGGTGAATCCCCGTTGAGAGGGACGTGATGTCGATTGTCAGCATGGCGCCGAAACGCGACCTGCGGTTGGTTTAGATAGGAGTTTTGGAATGAACACCCCCCAAGAACGTTCCTCCTCGGGCGCCTCAGTGACCGCCCGGCATGCGGGAAACTGCCCGGCATGGGGGAGACTGCCCGACACGGAGAATTCGCCCTCTGCAAGGCCCCACGGCGCGCAGACGCTTTTCGGTCCCGGCGCGATCGGACGCGGGACTCGGACGCGGGACAAAGTCCTGCGCCCCTCCCTCCAGCCTTGGCTCAACCGTCAAGATTACAGGAATCCGCCCGCGCCCGAAAACCACGCGGTTCCTCATCCGTGCGACAGTGATTGAAATAAATCTCCAGACGCACGAACTGCGGGCGGACGTGCCCCTCGGCACTGCCTTCCGGGCCGACTGCCTCCGCTCTTTGTCTTCCTTCCGGACCCGCGCCAAGCGACGGACCCTACACCATGGACACGCAAAGCTTTAAAACCTACAACGCCAAGCCCGAAACCGTTGACCGCGACTGGTACGTCGTGGACGCCGCGAACAAGGTCGTTGGTCGCCTCGCCTCGCGAATTGCCCGTGTGCTCCGCGGCAAGCACAAGCCGACGTACACGCCGCACGTGGACACGGGCGATCACGTAATCGTGGTGAACGCTGAGGAAGCGCGGTTTACGGGCCGGAAGGAACAGCAGAAGACGTACCACGAGTACAGCGGCTATCCTGGAGGGGCCCGCCACGAGAGCCCCGAAGAGGTGCGGGCCAAAAAGCCGGAATACATCATCGAGCAAGCCGTGCAGGGCATGCTCCCGAGCGGTCCCCTGGGGCGGGACATGTTCAAGAAGCTGAAGGTATACGCCGGTCCGGATCACCCGCACGAAGCCCAGCAGCCCGCCCCCCTCGAAGAGGCGTAGTGGTCTGCCCCCGGCGCTTCTCTCCCGCCCCGTCGACGCACTTTTTCCGAATTTCCCGATGTTCTCATGCCCACGATGACGCAGTACCAGGCCATTGGGCGCCGAAAAACCTCTACGGCTCGCGTGTACCTGCGCCCCGGCGACGGCTCCAGCTTTGTCGTCAACGGGCAGGATGCCGAGGAGTACTTCCCCGTGGCGTGGCGCCGCCGCACGCTCGACCAGCCTTTTGATGTGACCGACACAATCGGCCAGTTCAATGTGAAGGTCAATGCCTCCGGCGGCGGCCTCACCGGCCAGGCCGAGGCCATCCGCCTCGGCATCGCCCGGGCGCTCGTCGAGTACGACGAGGAACTGCGCGGTCCGCTCCGCGACGCCGGCTACCTGACCCGCGACGACCGCATGGTCGAGCGCAAGAAGTACGGCCAGCCCGGCGCCCGCAAGAAGAGCCAGTACAGCAAGCGTTAGTCAGTTTCGAATTGCGGGTGGTGAGTGCCAACCGATGCGAACCAGCACTCGAACATCGCGATTCGACGCTGCACCAATCAACCATACGGCCCGATGCGACAGTGGGTTGACTGCGCCCTGGGTTGCAGGCGCGGGGGCACGGGTGTGGAGGGCGACAACGTCTGAATGCCCTCCACTCCTGCGCCCCCATGTCCTCCAACTCGAACCGCGGTTTCGCTGCGCAGGGGACGGTCGTAGTAGCACAAACCCAATTTCCCACGCACCTAGACCCCTATTATGGCTGACGAGACGACTACGGACAATCCCGACGTTCGGGACGAGGAAGAGTCCCAGGCCCCTGCGCCTGAGGCAGCGACCGACGATGCATCTCCCTCCGAGCCCACAGACGCGCCGACTGAGGCGGAGTCCGAAGCCGCCGAGGCAGACTCCTCCTCGCCGAAGACGGCAGACGCGGAGGGCGCCCCGGAAACGGCCCCTTCGGAGCAGGAGGCGGACGAGAATGCGAAGCAGGAGAGCGCCCACCGCGCTACCGTGGAGGAACTGCTGAAGGCGGGCTCCCACTTCGGGCACCTCACGAGCCGGTGGAATCCGCGCATGGAGAAATACATCTTCATGGAGCGGAACAACATCCACATCATTGACCTGATGCAGACCCAGGTCCTGCTCGACGAGGCAGCCGATGCGGCAAAGCGGTTCGCGAAGCGCGGCAAGAAAATCCTGTTTGCCGGCACCAAGAAGCAGGCCCAGGACATCGTCCGCGAGCACGCCGAGGCGTGTGGCATGCCGCACATGGTGGACCGCTGGCTGGGCGGCACCATGACCAACTTCCAGACGATCCGGAAGTCGATCCGGCGCATGGAAGAGATCGAGCGCATGGACCGCGACGGCACGCTCGACAAGCTGAAGAAGAAAGAGAAGCTGATGCGGCTCCGCGAGCACGAAAAACTCGAAGACACGCTCGGCGGCATCCGCGACATGGCGAACCTGCCCGGGGCCATCTACATCGTAGACGTACAGCGCGAGGACATCGCCGTGAGCGAGGCCAACAACCTCGGCATCCCCATCATCGCGATGGTGGACACCAACGGGAACCCGAAAAACATCGACTACCCGATCCCGGTCAACGACGACGCCCTCAGCTCGATTGAGCTCGTCACCTCCACCCTCACCAACGCGGTGGAGGAAGGCCTGCAGGAGCGCAGGATGGAAGAGAAGGCCAAGAGGTCTTCGTAGCCGCCGCGCCGCTCGTCCCCTTTTTGAACGACTCCACTTGCCAAACGACTTCCCCGATCCCCCACCCCATGAGTGTTTCTGCCAAACAGGTAAAAGAGCTGCGCGACGCTACCGGCGTCGGCATGATGGACTGCAAGGAGGCGCTACAGGAAACCGACGGCGACTTTGAGGAGGCCGTGAGTCTCCTCCGCAAAAAGGGGCAGGAGGTGGCCTCCGACCGGGCTGCGGCCGAGGCCGACGAGGGCCTGGTGGTCACCGCCGTGTCCGGCGACGGCCACGCCGGGGCCATCGTTGAGATCAACTGCGAGACCGACTTCGTGGCCCGCAACGACGACTTCCAATCGTTCGCGGAGACGGTTGCGGAGCGCGTGCTTGCGGAACGGCCTGCGGACCTGGACGCGCTCGAGGCGCTTTCGTACGAGGACGACGTGACGGTTGAGGACGAACTGGTGGCCCTCACCGGTCGCATCGGCGAGAAGCTTACAATTCGCCGCTTCGACGTTCTCGAAAGCGACGGCGGGCAGATTGTCTCCTACGTCCATCCAGGCTCGCGCCTCGGCGTGCTCGTGGAGGTGCACGGGGACGGGGACGTTGAGGACGCGGGGCGTGACGTGGCCATGCAGGTGGCGGCCCTGGAGCCGATCGCCGTGACGCGCGACGAGGTGCCCGACGACGTAAGGCAGGAGGAGCGCGAGGTGGCCCGCGAGGCCGCCGTCAACGAAGGCAAGCCCGAGCACGTGATCGACAACATCGTGGAGGGGAAGCTGGAGCGCTTCTTCGAGGACCACGTTCTCGTGGAGCAGGCCTTCGTGAAGGACTCGTCGGTGTCGGTCCAGGAGATGCTGGACGATGCCGGCCTTTCCGTGGAGCGCTTCACGCGCTACGCCCTCGGCGACTAGTCCTGCTCCTCGGCCACGCGCCGTGTGCACCAGTGCCCCGTCCCGAGCCCGCACGGCGCCACACGATGAAGTGCGCGAGGACGGGGCTCCGGCGCACCGCTTGCCCACGCCGTTCCACAGACCGGCCCGCCCTTAGACCGGCTCACTTTTATGAGCACGACCTCCGACGACGCATCGGCCGCTTCTCTCACGTACACCCGCGTGCTGTTGAAGCTGAGCGGAGAAGCCCTCCTGGGTGGAGACCGGGCGTTTGGAATCGACGAGGCGGTGCTTCGAAACTACGCCCAAGAGGTTCGGGCCGCCGTGGAGGCCGGGGCCGAGGTGGCGGTTGTGATTGGGGGCGGGAACATTTTTCGGGGGGTGGAGAACGCCATGCAGGGCATGACGCGGGCCCACGCCGACTACATGGGCATGCTGGCCACAATGATCAACGCGATGGCCCTGCAAGATGCCTTTGAACAGGTCGACCTCGTGACCCGCCTGCAATCGAGCATCAAAATGGAGGAGATTGCCGAACCGTTCATCCGGCGGCGCGCCATCCGCCACCTGGAGAAGGGACGCGTCGTCATTTTCGGGGCCGGCACCGGCAACCCGTACTTCACAACCGATACCGCCGCGGCGCTCCGCGGCCTTGAAATCGACGCCGATGTGATCTTGAAGGGGACACGGGTAGACGGCGTCTTTACCGCCGATCCCGAAGAAGATGCCTCCGCTGAGCGCTTTGAACGGATCCACGGCCAGGAGGTCATTGGGCGGGACCTGCGCGTGATGGACAAAACTGCCCTCACCCTGTGCCAGGAGTCGAAAATGCCCATCATCGTGTTCAACATGGCCACCTCCGGCAACCTGCACCGCCTGTTGGAGGGAGAAACCGTGGGCACCCGCGTGCATTGGGACGAGGCCAAGGCAGCCGCTGAGCGCGTACCCGCCTAAAACACCGCCCAAGAACGCCCCTGCCGCAACCGCCCCTGCCGCAACCGCCCCTGCCGTCCGGCTCTCCCACTGTTTTGCTCACCAACTGCCTCCCCGACCATGCCCGATGACCCGATTCAGGATGTTCTGGACGACGCCGAGGACGAGATGAGCGAGTCGGTCTCGTACCTGCGGTCGCAGCTCCGGACCATCCGGGCCGGGCGCGCCTCGCCGGCCATGCTCGAAAACGTGACGGTGGACTACTACGGCTCGCAGACGCCCCTGGAACAGGTGGCCAGCGTAAGTGCCCCCCAGCCCGACCTCATCGTGGTGCAGCCGTTCGACCGCAACGCGATGGAGGACATCGAACGCGGCATCATGACGGCCGACCTGGGCCTGAACCCGAACAACGACGGCGAGAAGATCCGCATTCCCATCCCGCCCCTCTCCGAGGAGCGGCGCAAGGAGCTCGTGGAAACGAGCCGGGAGCGGGCCGAGGAAACCAAAATCTCGATCCGAAACGTTCGCCGCGACGCCAAGAACGAAATCGAACGAGTCGTGGAGGAAGAAAATCTCTCCGAGGACGTGTACTACGGCGCGGAGGAGGATCTGCAGGAGATTACCGACGCGCACACCGAACGAGCCGACGCGCTTCTGGAACAGAAAAAAGAGCAGATTATGGACGTCTGAGAAGCCGGGCGGTCGGAATCCAGAGCGTGACGCGAATGCCCCTCACGTTCCTCCCTCCCCGCCCCGTCCCCACATTCCGGAGGGGTGACCGAGTGGTCGAAGGTGCTCGCCTGGAAAGCGAGTGTGCCGTTTTCACGGTACCGAGGGTTCGAATCCCTCCCCCTCCGCTTTTTCGTATCTTCGAGGCGTTTTCCGCCGCCCGGCCCCCACCAACCGTGTTGCACCGCCTCGGGAAGGGCGCCACGCCAGGCCGCCTCCCCCCGAGGCCCGACGCTTCTGCTTTGGCCCCCACACCCCCTCGGCACGCCGAAGGGGCCTCAGGCCCCAGCGCAGAGCGTTTCCCCGCACGTCTCCGCTGCCCCCCTCACCGCCCACGGCTTTCTCCCATGATTCGCAGCATGACGGGCTTCGGGCGCGGCCACGCCAGCACCGAAGGCGCGTCGGCAACCGTCGAAATCCAGTCGACGAACAAGCGGCACCTCAACGTCTTCGTCCACCTCCCCGACCCGCTCCCCGAGGCCGAGTCGGACGTGCGGATGCGGATGAAAAAGGCGTTTGAGCGGGGACAGTTCGACGTGAACGTGTCCGCCGACCTGAAGGGCACCAAGCCCCTGCCCGTGGACGTCGACGCCGACGCGGCCATGCACCACAAGCGGCGCCTGGAGCAACTCGCCGCCGCTGCCCAAATTGAAGAGCCCATCCGGCTGGAGCACCTGATGGAGTTCGAAGACCTCTTCGCGGGGGAAGAAGAGCGAGAAGCCGCCAAGATTCAACGCGCTTGGCCCGCCGTTGCCGAGGCCCTGGACGCCGCCATCCGGGACCTGCAGGAGATGCGCGAGCAGGAAGGCGCGGCCCTCCGCGACGACCTGGAGCAGCGCACCCGCGCCATCGATGCACATCTCGATGCCATTGAAGAGCGGGCCCCCACTCGCGTGGAGGAGCGCCAGGCGCAACTTCGCGGGCGCCTCGAGGGACTCGTGAACAATGAGCACCTCGACCCCGACCGCCTCGAAACCGAGATCGCCCTCCTGGCCGACAAGCTCGACGTGACGGAGGAATGCGTGCGGCTTCACTCGCACCTCGAAATGTTTCGGGACGCCCTCGACGCCGACGCGCCCTCAGGGCGCAAGCTGAAGTTCGTCACGCAGGAGATTCACCGCGAGGCCAATACCATCGGCGCCAAAGCCGACGACGAAACGATCTCCCGGCACGCGGTGGAGATGAAAGAGGAGATTGAGAAAATCAAGGAGCAGATTCGCAACGTGGAATAGCCCCCAGCAAAAGGTTGAAAACTTGAAGGTTGAACGTTGACCGGACGAGCACATCGGCACAGAAGCTTCAACCTTCCGATGTTCAACCTTCTCCCCTACCCCCATGCCCGATCACAACATCGTCGTCCTTACGGCCCCCAGCGGCGCTGGGAAAACCACCATTGCCCACCGCGTGCTGGATGCCATGCCGGCGATGCAGTTCTCCGTGTCGGCCACCACGCGGGCGCCTCGTCCCGACGAAACGGACGGTGAGGACTACCACTTTCTCTCCCCGGAAGAATTTCGAGCCCGCATTGCGTCCGGCGACCTTCTGGAGTACGAGGAAGTGTACCCCAATCAGTTCTACGGCACACTCCGCTCGGAGGTGGACGCCCGGTCCAAAGACGGACCCGTGCTCCTCGACATCGACGTGAAGGGGGCGCTCAACGTAAAACGGACCTACGGGGGCGACGCACTGGTGCTGTTTATTGCCCCTCCGTCGCTCAACGAGCTAAAGCGACGTCTAAAAGGGCGCGGCACCGAAGACTCCGACTCCCTCCAGACGCGGCTGAACCGCGTGGAGCAGGAGATGAAGAGGGCCGACGACTGCGATGCGGTCGTTGTGAATGACGACCTAGACGTCGCCGTGGAGGAAACCCTCACCCGAATTCGTCAGTTTCTAAAACGGTAATGCGTCGTCTCCAATGCGAGACTCGTGAGCGACACAGAGCAGCGTTCCGTATTTCACGCATTGCCGACACGCCTGAATCGGGCAGTTCCCAAGGCTGAATGCCCAACCGTTTTCTCGCGCAGCACACCCTCTCTACCCATGGCAATTGAAACGCTTGACCTCGACGAGTTGGCCGACCGCACTGGCAACCTCTACGAGGCCGTGGCCATCCTGTCGAAGCGCTCGCGGCAGGTGGCGTCCGACATGCGCTCGGAGCTTGACGACAAGCTGTCTTACTTCGAGGGCTTCGGGCCAGAAATGGAAGACGCCCGCATGCAGGAAGAGCAGGCAAAGGTCTCCCTTGAGTACGAGAAAAAGCCGGAGCCAACCGAAATCGCCATCGACGAGTTTCTCGAGAACAAGATCTACTACCGGAAGCCCGACGAGTAACCGCCTGAGCTCGGCAGCGACGTGCGTCGCACGGGTGCACAGTGCCCGCAAGTCCCCCGTGCAAACGACTGCCCAAATCCGGCTGGCGATCGGCCGTCCCGTTTCCTCTTTCTTGGGAGACGGGCGGACTCGCCGACCGGATTTTCTGTTTCGCCCCTCTCTCCGCTGATCGTCCGCCCGCATGAGTGCATCTCTCCCCGACCTCTCCGGTCGCCACGTGGTGCTCGGCGTCACGGGCAGCATCGCGGCGTACAAATCCGCGCTGCTCGTGCGTCTTTTGAAGAAGGCTGGCGCCGAGGTGCAAGTGCTCACGACGCCCGACGCCGAGCGCTTCATTCCCTCCCTCACGCTCGGCACGCTCTCTGAGCGAGAAGTACTCACCGAAGTTTTTCCGGAGAACGAGGACGGATCGTGGACCAAGCACGTTACCCTCGGCCAATGGGCCGACCTCTTTGTGGTGGCCCCCGCCACGGCCCAGACAATTGCAAAGCTGGCAAACGGCTTCTGCGACTCGATGCTTACGGCCACGGCCCTCTCGGCCCGCTGTCCACTGCTGGTGTGCCCGGCTATGGACCGGGACATGTACCGGCACGCCGCCACCCAAAACAACCTGGAGCAGCTCCGCGAGATTGGATATGCGGTGATGCCCGCCGAACACGGCGAACTAGCGAGCGGGCTCGTGGGCAAGGGCCGCATGCCCGAGCCGGAAGCCATCCTCGCGCGCATCGCCGACATCACGAGCGGCAATGTCACGAGCAGCGATGTCGCGGGCAGCGGTGCCCCCTCTCCGGACCCCCCCAACGCCTCAGGGACCCCTCTTTCTGGCACCGAGGTTTTGGTGACCGCCGGCCCCACCCGCGAGCCGATCGACCCCGTGCGCGTCCTTACGAACCGCTCCACGGGCACCATGGGCTACGCCCTGGCCGAGGCGGCGGCCCGCCGGGGTGCGACTGTCACGCTCGTCAGTGGCCCCACCGCGCTCGACCCGCCGGACGGGATCGAGGTCGTTCAGGTGCAGACGGCCGCGGACATGAACGACGCCGTGCAGGCCCGCCGCGAGACCGCCGACTACGTGTTTATGGCCGCGGCGGTGGCCGACTACACGCCCGCAGCCCCGTCGCCGTCGAAGCGTAAGAAGACGGATACAGACGACGACCTTGTCTTGCACCTCCGTCGGACGCCCGATATTCTGAAAACACTTGGCCAACACAAGCAGCCACAGCAGGTGCTGGTGGGATTCGCGCTGGAAACAGACGACGCCACCCAGAATGCCCGGAAGAAGCTGAACGAGAAAAACCTCGACTGGATTGCGGTGAACAACCTGCGCGATGAGGGCGCAGGGTTCGGCCCTACGAACCGGGTTACCCTCCTCGGCCGCAACGGCACGCCCCAAGAGCTGCCGCTCATGCCCAAGGCCCAGGTGGCCGAGGCCCTCCTCGATCGCATCCTGGCCGCCCGCCAGGAAGAAACCTCGTAGTCTCCCTCTTTCCCCCTTCCCGTCAATGAAGGACCTCCTCCGCGAGCTCCGAACCATTATCGAACACGAGCGCGCCCTCCGCGGAGACCTTTTGCCCCTCATGCCCGCCGACCAGACTCGCACGGCGGTTTCTCCCTCGGCCCCCAGCTGCGACGACTCGTCTCCCACCGCCGCTTCTTCGGTCTCCGACGAGCCCGACGTCCCCGCTTCAAGCCCCGACAGAGTCTCCTCGTCGACGGCGGCCGAACCTGCACCCTCTGAGACGCCCGTGCCCAGCGCCGACCCAGCGCCTCCTGCGAACGGGCCCGACGAGGCGGCGTCGCCCCCTACGGCCGATAGCGACTCGGCTCCACCCCCCGAAGACGACACGGATTCCACTTCGAACCCTCCTTCCTCCTCTTCGACGACTTCCACGGACCCTTCTCCCACCGACACCGCCATGCCCAACCGAGACCTCTTCGGCAACCAGGTTGACCCCACCGAAGACCCGTCCCTTCCTCCCTGGAAACGCGTCGCGTCCCTCGTCCCCGACGACGCGCCCTACAAGGACGCCGAGACGCTGGAAGAGGTTGAAGCGTATCTCGCCGACACCGTGCTCGTCCCCATCGACGAGGACCGCGAGAACCCCGTCTTCGGCGTCGGCGACCCGCACGCCGACCTCGTCATCATCGGCGAGGCGCCCGGGCGCGACGAAGACAAAGAAGGCGAGCCGTTTGTGGGCCGGGCCGGGCAGCTGCTCGACAAGATCCTCGACGCCATCAACTTCGAGCGGGAAGACGTCTACATCACCAACATTCTCAAGAGCCGGCCGCCCCGCAACCGCGACCCGCACGTCGACGAGATCGACGCCCACCTTCCCATTCTCTACAAGCAGATTGCGCTCATCAAACCCAAAATTATCCTCGCGGTGGGCAAGGTGGCCGGCAATACGCTGCTGGACCGGAGCTCGTCCCTCTCCAACTTGCGCGACAAGGAGCACGACTTCTACGGCATCCCGCTAATGGTAACCTACCATCCGGCCGCGCTCCTGCGCAATTCCCAGTGGAAGCGTCCCACGTGGGAAGACGTGAAGCTTCTTCGGACCCGCTACGACGAGCTCACCGAAGAGTAGCCGACGAAACTTGACCGGCACAGTCCCGGTCTCTTTTTCGGAGACGAAGTTCCCGCTCGGCATTCTCCGAGGCGGCTCCAGCCCGCCTCTCCGCCCAAGCCCTCAGCGTTCCCTTCATGGCTGACCGCGATGATTCGCAGCGCTTCAATATCGACGAATCTTCCCCGTCGGCCTATCCCCTCGAAAAGATGCGGGGCGGGCACGGACCACAGCAGCGGGAAAAGGCACAGGAGGTGCACGAGCAGTCGGGCCGGATGCCGCCGCAGGCCGTCGATGTGGAGAAGTCGGTGCTCGGGGCCATGCTGATTGAGCGGGAAGCCATCCCGCAGGTCATCGAGATTCTCCCCCCGGAGGCCTTTTACGACGGCAAGCACCAAAAAATCTACGAGGCCGTCCAGGATCTCTTCGAACGGGGCAACCCGGTGGACCTTGTCACCCTCACCGAGGAAATGCGGCGGCGCGACCAGCTCGAAAACATTGGCGGTGCGTACTACCTGACGGAGCTCACCACCCAGGTGGCCTCGGCCGCCAACGTGGAGTACCACTCCCGCATCATCGCGGAGAAGTCGCTGCTCCGCAAGATGATCGAGACGATGACCTCGGTCGTGCAGCAGGCATACGACCCGGGGGCCGACGCGTTTGAACTGCTCGACGAGGCGGAGAGCAAGATTTTCCAGATCTCGGACAACCAGCTCCGCCGCGCCGCCGAGCCGATGAACAAGGTGGTGAAAGACACCTTCGAGCACCTTGAGAACATTCACGGGCAAGACACCGGCATTACCGGCGTGCCCAGTGGCTTCCCGAAGCTCGACGACCTCACGAGCGGCTGGCAGGAATCCGACCTCATCATTATCGCGGCGAGGCCCTCCATGGGGAAGACGGCCTTTTCGCTGGCCGCCGCCCAAAACGCCGCCACGCACTCGGAGGCCCCCACGGGCGTGGCCGTCTTTTCGCTGGAGATGGGCGCCCAGCAACTCGCCCAGCGAATGCTCACCTCACAGGCCCGCGTGGACGCTCACAAGGCACGCACCGGCCGCATGCAGGACGACGACTGGCAGCGCCTGGCCCGCGCCGCCGGACAGCTCAGCGACGCCGACATCTACATCGACGATACGCCGGGCCTCAGCGTGCTTGAGCTCCGTGCCAAGTGCCGGCGCCTCAAGGCGGAGCACGACATCGGCCTGGTGGTGGTCGACTACCTGCAGCTCATGCAGGCCTCCGGCGCCAACCTGCGCAGCGGCGCAAACCGCGAACAGGAAATCGCCCACATCTCACGCTCGCTCAAGGGCCTGGCCAAGGAGCTCAACCTGCCCGTCATCGCCCTCTCGCAGCTCAACCGCGCCGTCGAGAACCGCGGCGGCGACAAGCGGCCCCAGCTCTCGGATCTCAGAGAGAGCGGTAGCATCGAGCAAGATGCAGACGTCGTCGCCTTCATCTACCGCGCCGAGCGCTACGGCATTACCGTCGACGAGCAGGGCAACTCCACCGAGGGCATCGCCGAAATTATTATCGGCAAGCAGCGGAACGGCCCCATCGGCTCCGTGGAGCTCGCCTTTGTGAAGCAGTACGCCCGCTTCGAGCCGCTTACGCAGTACGACGACCCGGGCGGCGGCCCGCCGCAAGGCGACGGTTCGATGCCCACAGGGCCCCCGCCCGGAAACGGGGGAAATGGAGGGAGCTCGTTCGAGGACGACGCGCCGTTTTGAGGGAGCCTGCGCAAGGACGGCCCCCAGCGCCCATGTCGTTCCGATGAAGACAAAAGAGGCAGATTCAAACGTTCTTGTGTAGGTCCGCTCTCTTCTTGCACGGAAGGGAAATGCGAGGTATCATCAAGGGTGTATCATCCTTTGGATTGCCCTCACCAACTGGAGTACACCCTCTTCCCCTTCCTTTCCCCACCGCATACGGACCTCGTTCTGGATACGCGCACCAATCTGTCGTTCTCTGACCCAGGGTCCACAACAATTCTGTTCCCACTCGCCCGAAAAGGGCCCATTTGGGACGAAGGACGGCCTGGACCCCGACTCGCAGAGACAGCTCGCGCCTCGGGACGCCCCTTGAGCTGATGCACAGGTCTCGATTGCGTCGTCCGTGTAGGTGGCCTTCTTCCAATGGCCTCTCTACTTTTTCTTTTTCGAAACGCACTACCGCTTCCAAAACACGTTCCGGCCTGGTCCCTCCTGGCGCCATGGATGGGCTGTGTGCTGACGGTGCTGGCCTGGAGTAGCGCGGCCGGAAGCCCCGCCCAGGCCCAGCCTCGCCCAGATGCCCCACGCTACGTAAAGCACCAGTGGACGGTGATGGACGGGCTGCCCGCCAACGCGGTTCGCGAGGTCCGGCAAACCCCGGACGGCGTCCTGTGGGTTGGAGCGGAGCGCGGCGTGCGCCAGTTCGACGGCACTGCCTTCCAGCGCTTTCCCACCGTTGAAATGACGGACACCCTCATGGCCGGGGGGCGTGTGGAGCACGTTGAGCCGTGGCAGGCCGGCATGCTGGTGGAGTACCGCGGCGGGGCACTCGCCTACGTCACGCACGACGGGGCCGTGCTGCTGGTGGAACAGAGCACGGCGTACTGGGCCGGCGAGGAGGCGGTGTGGGTGGGCACAGACGAGGCGATCTTTCGCGTGGACGAACAGGGGCGGACGCTCCTATCGGATCCCTCCCTTCGGGGTGCCGTGGCGCGCGGCCTGCTCCGCACCCAGGACGGTACGCTCTGGATTGCCACGGACCGCCGGGGCCTGTTCCGACGGGGCCCGGACGGTACGGTGCACCCTGTGCCCAACACCGAGGCCCTCCGGGCCGAAAGGGTGGCACTGGCGGAGGGCCCTGACAGTGCCATCTACATCGGTTCGGAGGCGGGGCTGCACCGCTGGGTCAACGGGCGCCTTCGTCCCCTTCCCGCAGCTCCGTCCGCCCGCACTCTCGGGCGCGTGGTCGAGGTCGCCCCGCAGGTACAGGGCAGTTGCTGGGCCCGTACGCTGCAGGGCGTCTACCGCTGCCGCGAGGGTCGACTCGTTCCGTACGGCCCCGCCGCCCCGCCCACGCGGCAGCCCCGATCCGTCTTTCGTTCCAGCGACTTTGTCTTTTCCGGGGCCGACGGCGCCCTCTACGTGCACACCGGCACGCGACTCTACCGAAACGGCACGGAGCTCTTTGAGGCCGAGCAGTTTATCCGCAGCGTCATTGAGGACCGTGAGGGAACCCTGTGGCTGGGCACCGACAGCGAGGGCCTGGTCCGCCTTCGCCCTTCGCTCTTTCAGGTCTTCGGGGAGGCGGAAGGCCTGCCGGAAAACTCCATCCTAACCCTCTTAGAGCGCCGCGACGGCAGCGTGTGGATGGGCGACGCG
>ERZ1034543.145-NODE-145-length-19031-cov-11.499947_pt1 | contig 19031 bp, 11 predicted proteins | sample MGYA00520654_ERZ1034543 | MGnify/ENA primary metagenome ERZ1034543 (study PRJEB33760, sample SAMEA4777712) | hypersaline lake metagenome | biome: hypersaline environment; feature: brines | place: Spain | collected 2012-08 | depth 0 m ... | reverse complement strand
ACGCGGCACGGGCGGATTTTTGGCATGCGTCTTTGCGGCATGCGTCTTTGCGGCACGCGTCTTTGCGGCACGCGTCTTTGCGTTACAACAGGCGTCCCTGGGTGCCCCGCTCTTTGGACTGCACAACTTTCGGGGCACGACCAAACGCTTCGGACTTAGGCACCGCAGAAGAGGATTTTCTTACATCGACACCAGGCTGCTCTGCCTGCGACAAGCACTGTCGCCGTAATGGGGGAATTAGGCCCGTTAGGTGTCACACAAGATAGAGAACGAAAAGGCAAAACAGGATATTTTACCTTTTGCTAATTCCCCACACAACGCTCTGCACTTATGCTGAAGCCAAACCTACTCTCTGTTCTGTTGCTGACTCTTTTTATGTCCCACCCAGGCATCGCTCAGGAGCCTGATACAAGCGGGGGGATCCCCTCCCATGTTTCTGCCCAGCCCGATACCCCTGTCGAGGAATGGACCGGTAAAACTATTTTGGTTACTGGTGCCCATCCCGATGACGACGCCCATGCATATGGCACCCTCTCTCGTCTGCAGCAAAACGGCAACGAGGTCCATGTGCTTATTATGACGACGGGAAACGTGGGTACCAAGGACCCTGATATGAGCCGCAATCGCCTTTCACAGATCCGGCGGGGGGAGGAGCTGAAGGCTCTCTCCGCTCTGGGCATTCCGGAGGATCACTATATCAACCTTGGGTACACGGACGGGATGCTCGAATTCGTCGACGAGAAAGAAATCGTCCAACGTCTCGTTCGGCACATTCGAGAGATTCAGCCGGATGTGATGTTTTCATTCGATCCTGGCTTTGGGTACCAGGTCTGGCACAAGACGGACCACCGCGCAGCAGCGTATTTATCCGCCGACGCCGCCCGAGCTGCTGAATGGCGACTCCTCTTCCCCGGCCAAATCAACCATGAAGGACTCCAGGCACATCGTATCGAGGAGTATATGCTGTACGGCGGCCCTGATGAGGCTCAAAATGTCACTGTTGACATCGGAGGTGAGCACGCTGAGAGAAAAGTCGAGGCCGTATCGGCTCATATGAGCCAGTTTAGCTCTGCCTGGCGCAACTATCGTCCTGGGCTTTCACCTGAGGAACAGACAGAATACCTCAAGCGCATTCGGGAACGGGTCTTCGAAGACACAGAAAATGGGACACCGGTCGAACGCTTTCACTACTACGAAGGTCTGCCGGACGGCATTGGCAAACGTCACGATGAATACTAATCGCCGAAACTCATGGGTGATTAGTTCCGACCATGACTCCGAACATCGGCCGACCCATCACGCGTAGAGAGATGTGCTTAGCGACAGCCGGATGCGTTGCGTCCGGCTGTCGTTTTCGGTAGATCCGAGTTTTACCCAGCCGCCCATCCAGGCACGCTTCCTAACTCTATGCCGAACGCAACTCCCATCAGTGCGTAGGCCAGGCCAGTGACGACAATGATGAACAGAACATTCAGCCAAAGTCCCACTCGGCTCATTTCCGGAATGCTTAGCAAATCACTTCCGTAGACGATAGCGTTGGGGGGAGTAGCTACCGGAAGCATGAAGGCACAGCTCGCTCCCAGGGCTGCTGGTACGGCAAGGAGAAACGGGTTCTGCCCCAACCCCACTGCTACTGCTCCGAGAATGGGGAGAAATGCTGCTGTGGTGGCGGTGTTGCTCGTGATCTCAGTGAGCATCACAATGAGAGCTACTGTACAGACGAGTACTAGCAGAATAGGCCATCCCTCGAGGCTACTCACGCCCTGCCCCATCCATTTAGCCAGGCCAGTCTCACTGATCGCTGAGGCAAGGCTCAGGCCGCCTCCGAAAAGAAGGAGTACTCCCCACGGCAACTTCTCAGCGTCCTCCCAAGAGAGCAGAGCGCGGTCTTCCGTGCCGGAAGGCACTACAAATAGCACGAGGCTTGCTCCTATTGCAATGCCAGCGTCCGATAGCCCCGGAACCACGTCGCTCAAAAGCGGACGCGTTATCCAGAGCAGAGCTGTGAGCACGAATATCACAGCAACCCGTGTCTCTGCCTTGCTGATTGTCCCAAGGTGTGCCCGTTCCTCATCGATAATAGCATTTCCACCAGGTAACTCATCCAACTCGATTGGATAAACGGTTGTAAGTGCCATATAAACCAGTGGTAGGGCTACCACCACCAGTGGTAAACCTACGATCATCCACTGCGCGAACCCTACTTCTACGCCGTACGACTCCGAGAAGAAACCAGCGAGGAGAGCATTCGGGGGCGTTCCAATCAAGGTTCCCATTCCTCCCACATTGCACCCGTAAGCAATGCTTAGTAGAAGCACAATTCCAAAGTGTTGTGGCATCTCCTCGCCTCGTCTGGCAAGGCGGTCGCGCGTGAGGTCAATGATGGAGAGACCTATAGGCAGCATCATGAGGGCCGTGGCCGTATTACTGACCCACATGCTGAGAAAGGCGGATGCCAGGATGAAGCCGATGACGATAGAGGGCGGTCGGACGCCAACCCAGTTGACGATCCCCAGAGCAATGCGTCGGTGCAACTGCCACACCTGCATGGCTTGTGCAATGATAAATCCCCCCAGAAAAAGAAAGATGAGTGGGTTCGCGTAAGGCGTCGCTGCTCCATCGATGTCAGTGATGCTCAGGGGCGGAAGCAGGACGAGGGGAACCAGTGCCGTCACAGAAATGGGCAAAGCCTCCGTGACCCACCACGTGGCCATAAGTAAACCGACTGCTGCCGTACGCCAGGCCGCGGGCTCAAGTCCCTCAGGGACCGGAGCGAGAAGAAGGGATACACATAGGAAAATGCCTGCCACAAACCCCCCGCGTTGCCGAATTGCGATACCATCCATGGCGGTCTGAAGTAAAACGATAGAAGCCGTGGGAACCAGTAGTTTGAGTTTCGCCTGAGCCCCATCGGTCGTCTCGACTTCAGTTGGAGGACAAAGCCGATCGGCCCATCCCCGCTGTCATTCCCCAATGCGCACGATCAGAGAGGATGGGACCATTCCCTGAGACCTGCACTGCGTATGGCTTTTAGTAGCATATGGCTCCTACTTTTTAACCTGTGACGACGCCCCGTCCGATGGCGACGAGGGGAGACCTTCCTTCTCTAGCCAGTACGTGAGATAGGGGATGTTGTACGCATGAGTCCACCCAAAAATTCGAAGCCCATGAGTGATGCTCCAGATGGGTCGTCGGTTCGGGGCACCTCGTGCCCTTGGCGTCCGGTCGACTGCATCAAGTGCCCTCTTAAGCTCAGCTTGGTTTTCTACCTCGTCGAACGGCGGGGAGAGTGGGCGGACTCGCAAGTCCTTTGCGCGGTCGTAAGCCGCCTGATACAAAGACGACTCCCCTGAAAGCTGATACCCCATCAGTAGGGTCGACACGCTTGAGTAGTACGATTCCATTTCGTGATTCAGGGGAGGGTTGTCCCGCACCCATCGGGCGTGTCGCACAAGTGCATCTCGGACGTCCGTGTTGCCAGTCAATTGCTGGTACTTGTCGAGACCTCGGGCGGCATATACTTGGGAGTACCCGTATCGATCTATAACCAAATTCCCGCCTTGCTGGCGCTGGAGCTGAAGCATTCGGCTCACGCGATCGTCGAGTTCCTGACGAGTCGAGGGGTCCTTTGTGGCATCGTAAAGCTCCACGAGATTCCAGACGGAAAGGTAAAGCCGACGTCCTGTGAGTCCGTGTTTTCCAAAGATTCGGCGTTGGTAATAGTCGCCCGTTTTCTTTGCTACTTCCAGACCACGGTGGTAACCGTCCAGGTAGTACGACGCAATCCATCCAGCCGTCCACACATGCGCACTTAGCATAGACGTCCACTGCTGGCTGCCGTGGCGCCGCCCCATTCCCACATAAGGAGAGCCTGGTGGTGCCTCCCTTGCGTCCCACCAGTCCAGGGCCGAATTGGTATCGCCCCGATATTCCGATTCAGTAGGCCAATGAGTATTATCCACATCCATGGTGTGGCGGCTCATCGCCTCCGCTGTACGGTAATAATCCGGGTCACCTGTCCGCATGAACTGCATCCACCACATGTAGTCCATGGCCGGCTCGTTGTTGGACCACTCATACCAGTCGTTGCGGAAGAAATAATTCTTTCCATCCCCGTAGGTAAACATTCCGTACCAGGGCTCCCACTCTTGATTGTATAGCCACCATTGAAAATTATAGTCCATGCCCCGCTCAAACGCAGCATAGTCGTCAGAGCGTGGAGCCATCCGCCCGTACACCCGGCTTTGAGTGTACCATGCCGGTGGGGCGTGCGCCACGGCTGGCTCCAGTACATGGTCAATGGAACGTTCTATGTCTGCGGGATTAGTTCCGGCGTCGTGGAAGCGGTAGACAAGCTCCGTCGTCTTGGTAAGGCCCTGGGCAAAGTTATCCACCATTCCTCCATCTTTGTCGCTTGACCACCGCTCAAAACTCATTGGGTCGGCTGCCTCACTCCAGATGTAGGCGCGCACTTGACGGTCGTCAACGTCTAGTGTGAGTTGCTTAGGATATTCCTCAGTGAAGTGCCGGATGCCAACCGCAACGCCCCTTTGATCACCAGTTACGTCGATCCAGCCCGGCGTTCGTGTTGCATTGATCTGCTCTCTACCATCTGCCGTGAGGCGCGCTGAAAAGCGACTGATTCGTTCTGTCGGAGACGAGTTGGGAATTGGTGGCGTGTGCGACGAGTCTGGGCCTGTCTGCGTAAGGGACAACTCGCTAGCGTCGACTGGTCGTCTTACAGGCTGCGGCTCTCCCGGCGCCCACCAGTCGCCGCTCTGGTATTCTGTGCGGTAGGTAAGAGGACCAGAGAATTCGTAGTCGAGCGCGAGACCTGTACCGGCAATGCGGTCGTCTGGCCTTGTCCACCGTGGGTCACCTGCAAGGCTATCTTCGTTCACGATGCTTTCAGCGCTGGTCGCGATCTGCGCGTGCTGGCCTTCGACGGGAGGGTGCTGATCCGGCTCACCAGTGTAAGTGATCGTGTGCAGCACACGGAGGTACGGTTTCCCAGCGTATGCGTGGATGCGCGTGACGAACGGTGCTGGATTGTTTTCTTCTCTGGTGTACCGGTACTTCCCCTCAATCCGCAATATAGCATGAAGAGGGCCCGATCCCTTTTCCTTGTATGTCTGCGTAATTACTGCTCGAGAAGAGTCGATTCCCGCTGCGTCGAGTAGATCCAAGTAAGACCCACGCCCCTGCGGTCCTGTAGCCACTGTGTCCTGTGGCTCGAACCCGTTTCCCTCATTGTCAAATTGTACGGCGTCTAAAAACCCGCCGCTGCGTTGCTTGCTGACTCGAAAGCGGAGCGGCCCTGTGCTAATCTCAGCGAAGCCGGTGGAGCGCTGATTGTTGATGAACTTGATCCGTTCACCTGTAATGGGCGCTCGCTTGACGTCGGGTCCGTATTCGAGTCGGTATGTATCCGCGTCCTCTGCGAAGAAAAAGACCCAGATCCACTTTATACTCGAGCTGGCAGGGGACCATGTGTTGACAGTTGTAACTTGTGACGGAATCTCGGTGCCGTCAGACCGGAGAAGACGCACATGATTCGGTGATTCCAGTTCTCCTTTTGGAAAGGGAATGCCCATCGTGATCGGTGCACCAGGCGCTGCTTCTTCCACCGTGATCGGCACCCGATCGGCCGCATGGGCCGCTACTACTGGAAGAAACCACGCAGCGATGAAGAGGACACATCGTTTCAGCAGGAGAGTCATGGATGTCTCGGTAGATGTCAGCTTGATGAACAGCATGATTTCCCCCGTCATTGCGGAAGAGTCTCCGGCTGAAGGCCCAGAGTGGCAGCCCCCAATACTCCAGCGTAATCAAGCGACGATCGCTCGAAGGTGAAAGTATCCAGGACTCGCGGGAATGCAAGTGCCTTGATTTCCTTCCACATCGCTTTCTCGAAAAACGGGTAGGCGTGCCTTACCGACCCTCCGATCACGATATGGGAGGGATCAAAGGTATATAAGATCAGCTGAACGGCGCGACCGAGGTGAGTACCGAAGGTCTCAAACATCACCAGTGCTTTCTCTTCTTCATTCTTCGCACGCTCGTGTGCCCTCTTGGCCGTCGTGTTGTACTCCCTCTCAAAAAACTGCCCAGAGCAGTAGTGTTCGTAGATGCTGTCGCGGTATGGCACGGTACCAAACTCTCCAGCCCCACAGTTTCGGCCCGAGAGCAAAGTCCCATCCACCAAAATACCGCCTGCGAAGCCTGTACCAACGATCATACCTACCATCGGCGACTGACCTTGCCCAGAGCCGAAACGGTGCTCCGCTAAGGCGAAGCAGTTTGCGTCATTCTGAATGTATGTGGGCACATCGTAGCGTGCCTCCATGCGTTCTTTCAAAGGCACCTCCGTCCACGACGGAATATTTTGCACGTCATAAACAATCCCGGATTCCACATCCACCATACTTGGCACCCCGACGCCGATGCTTTCAGCCTCTTCAGCAGGGAGGCGGTCAGCGAGTTCAAAAATCTTTTCCAGCACTGTCTCCTTTGTCTCGCCCGCTGGGGTTGATCCTACATGGACCTCTCGCAGCGTCCCCCTGTCGACGCTCCCCACCTGTATGTTCGTACCGCCGAGATCGATACCGATGCGCACGTCTACTTGGGGTCGATGAAAGAAGTGATGGGGGACTACAAGCCCGAATGCGTAGATTTTAGACCAACAAAAGCTATCCTGTGAAAATTATGCAGTAGTGGCTTCAGCGTCCCGGGACATGTCCTCCAGCGTTCGTCCTTTTGTCTCTTCGATAAACAGCATGACGAACGCGAATGCAACGAGCCCGAAAGATGCATAGATGCCATAGGAAAGCCCCAGCCCGATGTTTTCCAGCATGATGGGAAACGTCATCGTGATTGTGAAATTCGCGAGCCACTGAGCAACCCCACACACCGAGAGCGCCGCGCCACGGAACTTATTCGGAAACATCTCGCCGAGCATGACCCACATGACCGGTCCCCACGAGAACGCGAAGAAGGCGATAAACCCATTGGCGGCAACCAGTGCCACTATCCCCATCGTCTCTCCCATCTCTAGACTCCCAGATTCGGCGACGGCTGCTGTGCCAAAGGCGTACGCCATGACTCCAAGCATGACGGCCTGGCCGAAAGCCCCCACTTGCAACAGTGGCTTTCGCCCTACCCGGTCGATGAGAGCAATCGCGACAAACGTGAAGAACACGTTGACCGACCCGTTTACAACGTTCGTCAACAGGGCGCTTGCCTCCGTGAAGCCGGCTGACTGCCAAAGCGTTGCACCGTAGTAAAAGACAACGTTGATTCCCGTAAACTGCTGGAGAATAGCAAGCCCTAAGCCAGCCCAGACCAGCGGGTGAACCTGCCCGGTATGCTTTTGGATGATGTCCGAAAGGCTCGGGCGGCTTTCTTTTTCAAGCGTAGACTGGATGTCGGCTATCTTGTCGTCGATATTGATAGCTGTCTTCAGTCGCTCAAGCACCGTGCGCGCCTCATTTTCTTTCCCCGCCGCGACCAAATATCGTGGCGTTTCAGGAATGAAAAGCAGAGTGAAGAAGAACAGCACAGCAGGAACAATCTCCATCCAGTACATCCATCTCCACGCCCCGTACCCGAGCCAAAACGTCTCGGATGCGCTCTCTGCTGCTCCAGCGATGAGATAGTTGCTGACAAAGGCCATGAAAAGACCAACGACGATCATCAGCTGCTGGAGTGTCGCCAAACTCCCCCGAATGCCCGACGGTGCAATTTCGCTGATGTACGCCGGGCATAAAATGCTAGCTGCCCCGACTGCCAATCCACCCAGAATGCGAAAGAAGACAAATTGGGCCGATCCGCTTGAGGCTCCTGATCCCAGGGCACTGATGATGAAGGCCAGAGCCGTCAGGATAAGTACAGGGCGACGACCAAACCTATCGGCTAAATTTCCAGCAAAGAAGGCACCGATCGCGCTTCCCAGAAGAATCGACGCTACGTTAAATCCGGTGCCTGCCTCGCTGGAATTGAACTCTGCCTGCAGCGCGTCGACGGTTCCATTGATCACGCCGCTGTCGAATCCAAAGAGGAATCCTCCCAGCGCTGCCACAAAGGAGAAAAAAAGAATGGCAGTTAAATTTCCCTTCTCCTTCGAGGTCGTGCCTATCGAATCGTTCGGATCTGGCATATGCACTGAGCGGGAACAACGAGAAAGTAGGCGGAAGACAGCATCTGGGCCCCCTTCAGGCATTGTGTATGCCCCTCCGGAGAACGTCATACTCACTGAGGAAGGGGTGGGGGCTTCCAGTTGCTCACTGGTCAGCGAGCATTGGGAATAACTTCTGGATTTCTTCGTCGGTAGGCTGACGCCCGTATTCTGCGATCTGGAAAGATTCAGTGTATCGAGCCTCTTTGACCTGCCGGTCGTTGTACCACTTTTCCAAACCGTCTCTTTCTGCATCCGACATCAGACTCGTCCAGCGCTCGCGCAACCACTCCTGTCGAGCAGAATCATCTTCTGGTACCTCGTCGAGCGCATTGCTCACCCAGGGTAGCCACTCGTAGAACTGGGACTCGTGGGCGTCCAAAGCACTAACTTTTCGACCGATCACATCATCTATGACGACAACGATGTCGTGCTCGAAGGGATAAGGCTTCTCAAAACGGTCTTGGAAGTAAAGAAACACAGGGTTTCCCTCTGTCGGCTCCGCCTTCGGTAGCACGTTTGGGACCTGCACCATGTAGGCCGCGTCCTGAACCACCCGTCCGGCATAACGATGATCCGGATGATAATCATTCGGCCGATGTCCCACTACCACATCGGCATCCCATTCACGAATCAGGCGGATCACGTCGCGCCGCACTTCCAGGGTCGGCATAAGCTCACCGTCATGATAGTGCAATACCTCGTACTCATCGATCTTGAGGCGGCGGGCAGCCTCTTTCGCCTCGGCGCGGCGACGCTTGGCCAATATGCCTCCCCCCATGTTGTAATGCCCCGCGTCACCGTTGGTCAGTGACACAAACTTCACTGCGTGGCCTTCTTTGGCAAGCAGAGCAGCCGTTCCACCTGCCTTCAAGTCGACATCGTCGGGGTGTGCACCTATGAAAAGCACACGTACCGATTCCGATGGTGCCTGGGCACGAACGTCAGCATGAAACGTGAAGAGGAAGATGGAGAGAAAAACCCCTGTAAGGAGGCGAGTGGCGTAGGCAGGCATCAACGCGTGGCACGGAGGCAAGATGGAGAGACAAAAAGTTTTGTGCTTTAAGAAGCTGCTTGGCAGACTGTCTATGGCCTGCGACTTCGCGGATCTCGTGCAGAACGGGTTCTGCACTCGCCCGGTAGCGGCGCTACAGGGCTCGTTTGGGCCCCGTTCGTGCACGTCGCCCGCCGTGTCTCGGCTAAATATCCATCCACCAAACAGCTTCTAAAGATATCGTGCTTACAGATCTCGATGCATGAAGGAAAGGCTATTCGTCCTTCGGCTCTACAATACCGTGGTGATGCTGATAGTCAAGTTCGGAAGCGGCCTCTTCGTCAATGACTACGTGCGCGAACCGATGCATCTGGACCATCGAAGCTGGAGTCATTGCAGTAATGTGCCCCTCCAGTGTCTTCTTCATAGCCTCTGCCTTCCGTTCCCCACTAGCCAGGAGCAGTACCTCATCGGCCTCCATGATCGTGCCCACGCCCATCGTAATTGCATACTCAGGCACCATATCTTGGTCTTCAAAGTAGCGGGCGTTATCCCTAACCGTCTTAGATGCAAGAGTTTTGATGCGCGTACGTGACCCGAGAGAGGATCCTGGTTCGTTGAACGCGATGTGCCCGTTAGCACCTATACCCAAAATCTGAAGATCAATCCCTCCTGCTTCTTCAATGCGACGCTCATACCACTGGCAGTGAGAATTGACGTCTTCAGCCATGCCGTGTGGAATATGCACTTGGCTCTCTGTCACATTGACGTGGTTGAAGAGGGTCGACCACATGTAACGTGCATAGCTCTGCTCATGCTCGGGGGGGAGGCCGACGTACTCGTCAAGGTTGAAAGTCGTCAGCTTCGAAAAGTCGAGCCCCGACTCCTCGTGAGCTTCTATGAGACGATTATAGAGCCCTTTCGGCGTTCCACCTGTCGCAAATCCAAGGGTGCTATCGGGTTTCTCACGGATTTGCTGAATGACGACTTCGGCTGCCCTGTCGCTGAGCTTCTCGTAATTGTCAACTACCTCGACAAGCATAGGAAGGTATGTTCTTTAGGACGTGCTCGTGGAGGCCGCCTGCCCACTGAAGACTTCTTGGCGAGAACTCCTTGCTGAACGCAGGTCCTTCGTTGGAGGAGGTTACCATTAAAGGCAGAACCTCAATCAGCCTCCTCCTCCGCCGTACCCATCGTTCTGGACTAGTCCCGCAACATCGACTTCACGCTGAGGGATCGGGTAAAGCAAATTGAAGTTGTTTTGCGTCAGGCTGCTGAGTTCATCGCTAACCTTTTCGAACGCGACACCGTCTATGTACCGCTCGAACCGCTTCAGGTCAGGCCACCGATGGTTCTCGAAGGCCAGTTCTACTTGACGTTCTCGAAGCAATTGCTTGTAGAAGTCGCCACTCCGGTCCACGTCAAACTGAGGATCAGGGAGGGAGCGGTCCCGTACCTGGTCGATCAGATCCCACGCGCGTGGCGATGGACCGACAGCTTCCGCCATCATCAAGAGCACATCAGCGTAGCGGAGCACAATCCAGTTGTTTTCCGCTTCGAAGTTGGCAAAGGGTTCGCTTTCGTACTTTCTGATAAATCGTGCAGGCTCGGTGCTTCCATCCGAGTCAATGTAACTTGTGTCCATGGAAGCCTGGAAACGGGGACCGTCCTCGTCTAAATACGCCTCTTTCATCGGTACAGTGGGACGGTTCTCTGCAAGTCCCTCCCCGACCCCTCCGGGTACGGCTGCCGCAGCTGGAGCAAATGTATTCGTGAATGGGCTTCCCTCTCCACTAGCTGGGGTATACTGTACCTCGAAAATTGACTCTGCATTGTTTTCATTCCCAGGTCCCCAAAGGTCTTCATAGGTGTCCAACAACCGGTACTCCCCGCTGTCGATAACGCGCTGGAGAGCGGTTTCGGCATTCCCTTGTTGCCCCATCGTGAGGTACACCTTCCCGAGAAGAGCATTGGCTGCGCCCGAGGTTGCCTTGTATGCCAGGCCGCCGTCGTAGCCGGAAGGAAGCAATTCCTGAGCCGTTTCGAGATCACCAGAGATCTGCTCATAAACAGGGCCGGGGCCATCAGTCTGCCCATCGGATTGAGCGGCCTGATCCGGCCCATCTGTTTGCTCGGTTTTGAGCGTGATGCTACCCCAGGCTACCGCTGCGTGGTAGTAGTAGAGAGAGCGCAGGAAAAGCGCCTCACCCCGCACCTGCCTTTTAAAGCTCCCATCGGGGAGGGTCTCAACCTGGTCGAGAATGATATTGCACCGCTCAATACCGTCGTACGTATCAATCCAGGACCGTTGTATCAGTTCATTCGTCGTTGTCTCCTCGAACTGGTTGAGCAGAGCAATCCTTTGCGCGAGGCCGGTCTGATCAGGCCCCTGATCGGTGTTGTCTCCTCGCATCTCGAAGAGAACCCAGTAGTTATTCGAAAACGTGCCTTCTAGCTGAAGCGCATCGTAGGCCCCAGCAAGAGCTGTCTCAAAGTCTCCCTGGGTCTCATAGAAGGTTTCCCGGGAAGGGTTGGAAATTGGAGATTTGTCGACAAAGCTGTCACAGCTAACAAGGGTGAGTGCGAGCACCAAGATAGTAGCTGCGGAAAGTCGGGTAGATAGAGGGAATCTCATGCCTTTCGGTCAACCTTGTGGGAAAATTTTGAGACTGGAGTGGTCCTAAGGGCGCCTCCTCACTGAGTCGCAGGAGGCCGTCCCAGCGCACATGAAGCGTAAACAGGATGCCGAATTAAAAAGCAATGTCCAGGCCCACTGTCCAGGTGCGCTGCAACGGATAGGCTCCATAGTCCTGCCCGATGGTTAACTGGTTTTTCGTTGGTATACTGGCCATCGGATTGAACCCGCGGTAGTCGGTGAACATGTTCAGGTTCTGAGCTGAGGCATAGACCCGTGCCTGACGGACTAAATTGTCAAATGTGCCTCCCTGAAATGTGTAGCCCAGGGTCACCTCACGGACGTTCAGGTATGAACCGTCTTGCACCTGAAACTCCGATATCCGGTTGTTATTTCCGTGGAGGCCAGTCAGCCGGTCGGGGCGGGGAATTTCTCCGTTCCCTGGGTCCCCTGGGGACTGCCAGCGGTTGAGGAAGACACTGTACTGATTGAAGTTGAACTCGCCGTTCCCCATGTGGCGGTTGGTCAGGTTCAGAATATCTCGACCCTCGACGCCCTGAAGAAAAATGCGAAGATCGAACCCCTGGTACCGAAAAGTATTGGTGATCCCGTAGGTAAAGTCGGGCTGATAGCTGCCCGTTACTGTCTTATCATCAGGTGTAATTTCTCCGTCCCCATTTACATCCTTGAATCGGAGATCACCGGGGCTCGGGTCGCCGACCCTGTCAACTGGAGCGTTCTGAATTTCCTCCTCAGACTGGTAAACCCCCTCTATCTTGTACCCATAGTAGCTTCCAATCGGCTCTCCAACCTGTGTGATGTGACGAATACCTGCCACGCCTGCACTGCGAATCGGGGCATCCCCCGGCCCCAGTGCCGTCACCTCATTTCTGTTAGTCGAGAAGTTAATCGAGCTGGACCAGCTGAATTCGCCAGTGAGATTTTGAGTTTCCAGAAACAGCTCCAGGCCTGTGTTTTCAACTTCGCCGATGTTGGTGAGCACCGTTTCATACCCTGACGCGGATGGCACGCTTACATTAAGCAAAAGGTCGCTCGTTGTACTCTGGTATGCATCCGCTACCAGACTAACCCGTTCGTCGAAAAGCCCTATATTGAGACCCACATTTACCTCTTCTGTGGTTTCCCAAGTCAAGGTTGGGTCGCCCAGATCTTGGGGCTCAACCCCTGTGATCACATTTTGGCCTGCATCGACGTAACTCTCGAAGCGAAGATTGCCAAAAGCCCCGTAATTCGGAATCTGGAAGTTCCCGGTCTGCCCGTAGCTAAGACGGAGCTTCAAGCTACTTACTTCCGGAACCGCGTCCATGAAGCGCTCCTCTGACACCCGCCATCCAACAGAGGCTGACGGGAAGATACCTGTTCGGTTTCCAGGACCAAAGCGAGAGGATTTATCTGCCCGTATCGCAGCGGTGACTAGGTATTTGCTATTATAGTCATAGTTGACTCTGCCAAGCCCTGAGAGTAGCGACCACTCAGTGGACTCACTTGTACCATCTGTCACCTGCCCTCCGCTGAGAGTAGGAACTGAATTAATTGGGAAGTTCTGTGCGAACGTCTGGCTGAAATCTTGACGCTCTTCCTGAGCTGTAAACCCAGCCAATACATCAAAACTATGTACTTCGCTGAACGTATTTTTGTACTGAATTGTGTTTTCCGAAAGCCAATTGAAGCTACGTGCCGAGCTGGATTGTCCGTAAGGCTCAGGGGTTGTATTCGTTCGGTACAACAGACTCCGGTCTCTAAAGAAGTTGCGAGTATAGTCGGAAAGGTCGGCTCCAAAAAGCGTCTTAAGCGTGATATTCTCTAAGACATCTACCTCCGCGAACGCTGTACCAAACGTTCGGTGATGGTCGAGATCTTCGTCTACAGCCTGCTGAATCGCCAAAGGATTACTCGCGGATGTAGTCCCTCCTGTTAGGAAAGACTGAGAAACGGGATCTCCTTCACGCTGATTGGGCTCTCCATCTTCGTTGAACGGCTCTACAAGAGGAGAATGCACCATTGCTGAGTACACAATACCCGGTGGACGAGCAAAGTAAGGCCCGTTAGCTGGTGCACGGTCTTGCTGAGAGAGCGAAAGATTTACGTCCGTTCCGACCCGGACTCGTTCAAGTGGGTTTGCCTCTACGCTGGTATGAAAAGAGTACCTGTTGAACGCGGAACCACCTACGATCCCGTCTTGCTGCTGCACGCTTCCCGACAGGTAGTAGCTGATATCGTCACCTCCTCCTGAGACAGAGAGGTTCGAGCGCCACGTCCCGGCGGCATCCCCGAGCGTAAGATCCAACCAATCCGTGTTCGTCGAGATGTTACCCTGATCGTACTGCACATACCGCTCTGGTATCCTTATGAAAGGAGCGAGGCCACCGAAGCTTCCGGGTTCGGGGCGGCCTTCATTCGTCCGGGGATTGGGGGGAGGACTCCCGACTTCCTCCTCGTAGGCGTTGTTGCGAGACTCGATTGTAAGCTGAACGAGTTCGTCTGCATTCATCATATCGGGCTCGTTGATCACCTCTTGCATCCCCAGAGAGGCGCTGTAGTTGACTCGTACGTCACTTTCCTGACTCCCTGATTTTGTGGAAATCAGCACGACTCCGTTCGCTCCACGAGAGCCATAGATGGCTGAGGCCGATGCGTCTTTCAGAACCTCGATCGATTCAATATCGTTCGGGGCAATCGCTGAAAGAGGATTTTGGGCTGGTGGTTGCTGATCTGAGTCCCTGCGGATGATACCTCCCTGCAGAGCCGTTCCTCCAGAGAGAGGAAGACCATCTATGACGTAAAGGGGCCCGTTGCCTGCAGTAATTGAACTGGTTCCCCGGACGCGGACGCGTGGGGCAGCACCGGGCGCTCCACTTGGTTGGGATATTTCGATTCCGGCAAGCTTTCCCTGAATTGCGTCCTGGAAGCTGGAGACCGAAAGGTCAGAAATATCAGCAGATTCGATGGACGAAACAGACCCAGTTATCTCGGCTTGACGCTGCGTTCCGTATCCGACAACTACTATCTCCTCAAGAGCCTGGACATCTCGTTTGAGCTGCACGTCGATTGTCGTCCGGCCATTGATCGCAACGGTGCGGTCAAGGTACCCAATGGCAGAATACCGGAGAGAGTCAGCTTCGTCGGGCACTTCCAGGGAATATTCCCCGTCCACATTCGTGGCCGTCCCGGTCGTTGTCTCGGGCACGAATACGCTTGCTCCCGGGACTGGATTTCCTGTCTGGGCATCCGCGACGCGTCCTGAGACAGTCTGCCGTACTGCCAGAGAATTCCCCGGCCCTGCAACTGAGACTGCCCGAGCTTCGATCAGCCCCTCAGGCAGGCCCGTTTTACTCCCGGTGAGTGCAGATGCCCTTCCATGCTGTGAGATTATGATCTCTTTTCTGGGGGAGATCAGCACCTCTAGATCAGTTCCTGAAAAGAGGTTTCGAAGCACATCCGAAACAGTGCCCTCTATGTGAGCGGGTACTGCTTTCTGCTCTGGAACCACGTTGGGGCTATACGAAAGTCCGAAGCCTCCGCGCTCGGCAATCTCCTGAAGCGCGTTCTCCAGTGTCTTCTCCTCGACCTCAAATGATAAGTTTTTTTGGAGGGCCCCCATGGAACTCTCTGCTTCGCCCAGCGCGGTGAGAGGCTGCTCTGTATCTCCCGCCTCACTTTGGGCATGGGCAAGTGCTTGCGCCCGCGTGGGCAGGGGTGATATGCACAGAAGAAGGATCATGAGAGTCGGGACGGAGAAGACCAATCGGGGACCTGCCGACCCTACTGACTTTATTCCAATCATGAAATTCCAGTCTTTTTTGATTCTGGAGTATGCTGGTGTGCCTTTTAGGTCTTCCATGGGGGATATCTGGGCCTACTCAAATTGCATGGGGTAGAGGAGTATAATCATCATTCACTATTCACCATATTTGCTCCTTTTGGAGGACATATACACTGTGTTTTTTTCAATCTTGTATCGTATACCGAGAGAGGCTGAAATCACGTTGAGCACCTCTTTTGGGGACCCGCCTTTCAATTTTGCTGTAAGTCGCATTGACCGAATGGAATTATCCTGAATTATAAAATTTAAGCCATACCACCTGCCTAACCGAGTAACGACTTCTGGAAGCAAAGTATCGTCAAATACCAGCAAACCGTTTGTCCACCCAATGTGGGCCTCTATATCATCTGAACTATTTTTAACTAACGTTGATTTTCCCATAACACTTCCAATCTCACCGGAACTCAGCCTTACTTCTTTTTCAGGATAATCGTCTTCTTTTTTTGTACGCAGCGCGACATCACCTTCCTCAACTGCAACTTGAACCTCATCTTCTTCGGAACGGGCTTGCACGTTAAAAGCTGTACCGTATACGTCAATTGAAGCTCTGCTCGTGTATACAGTAAACCTCTTCGTCGAGTCACTTTTTACATTGAAGTAAGCCTCTCCACTTAAGCGAACAGATCGTTTGTTTTTATCGCGGAATGAACTCGGAAACTGTATTTGGCTTTCAGAGTTAAGTTTCACTTTTGTCCCGTCAGAAAGTCGGAGAGTGGCTTTTTCACCTCGCTCTGTAATTATCTCGCGCTCCACAGATCCTTGCCCTGAAATCAAACCGATTGGTTCTAAGAGGAAAACCCCGGTGGCAATTGTCAGAGCTACCATCATTATCAGGACCACTCCCGCCGAAAACGAGGGTGCAGAGACTTTCGTAGAGCTCGAAAGCCGTCTTGGCCGTCTTTCTTCAGAACGCTCATGGGGTAATTTTTGACTGGAAGAAGAACCTGATGGTGTGCCTATTTCCGATTCCAACTTTCCCCACTCTGTATCTATGTCAATCCAGTCTTCGGACCCTTCAGTTTTTGACTGTCCTGCAGCACTCCATATAAGGCTAGCCTGCTCTACCAGCTTCTTCCTGGACGGATTATCGTTGACCCACCTCACTATTTCCTTCTCTTCTTCCGAAGAGCATTCACCAGCCAAGTATTTTGCAAGCTTAGCCCAAGGAACCTGATCGTCCATCTGAAGAATGTTGGCTTATCAAATCGTTTATTAAGACACGCGAGTCTGTAGATTCCCCCACCCTACCCTTGCAACGGTACCACTATTTCATCAACCCTTCACAATTGGTCGGGCAAACGGTACGGGAACAGGCCTGTTGGCTTTCTCAATCACGGACTGCCTGAGCCGCATTGCAGAATTGCTGCGACTTTGACGTGATGGACCCCGAGTAGAAGCGGGCTCACCACTTCCTCATAATCCCCTTTGCGGAACTCATCACTTCTGATATAATGTGCCGTACACCCCTCTTTATTACGCGAATAGATAGCCCATTTTACCTGCCTACTATTCGGGGCGAGAGAACTGATATTACCACGTACGTATTTTTCATTTTTATACTTTTAATTTAATACATTGTATTTTTCAATAAATCTATCTATTTTCACGATGCCTTATTCGTGAATACGTTCTCTAGCTTTGATCGTAGTGATTTGAGAGCCCTACCAATTTGATTTTCCACTGTTTTTGTAGCTACCCCCATTATTTTAGCTACCTCTTTATATGTAAAACCGTGTCTTCTATGCAGAAGAAATGCCATCCTTCTACGCTCTGGAAGCTCCGAAATAGCCTTATCTATTTCGTCTCTAATTTTGTTTAGTTCTACCTCATCTATTGCGGTTCTTTTACTTATTCCATCCAACTCAGTGCTAAGTTCATTCAAAATTTCACCCCTTACGTTTGAGTTTCTAATTTTATTAAGAGCCATATTCCGAACTGTTTTGTATAGATACGCCTTGAGAGAAGTTTTTATTTTAATATTTTTCTTGTCCTTCCATATTTTAAGAAAGGCATCGTGGACAATGTCACGGGCTCGATCTACCGAGTTCAAATAGTCTGCCGCAAAGCCACATAGCTCTGAGTAATATGCACGGAACAGCTCTTCGAACGCTTGATCATCCCCCTCTCGTATCCGCTCTGCCCATCTGGAATCTCTGTCACTCATATTTATTAACAAAATGTTACCCAAGAGAACACTTTGTTTTTACAACGCGTGGGCCAGAAATTCAAGTTGGGCTGAATGGGTACATGCTCGTTTGAGGCACGGAGGGGATTCTTCCCTCCTAGACATCAGCCGTCGCCTATGGTCACTCCTTTCAGGGCTTCAGTCTTTTCAGGGCCTCTCTCAGTGCCAGAAGCCCTCCGTGTCTGCTGATTTAGCACATTCGAGACTCAGACTTTAGAGTATTGAGGATGCGCGAAGGAGCAGTAAACCCTCCGGCTTTAGCCGGGGGGGATGAACCTGTCGGTTCGGGACTCCTTCGCAGTGAAAATGCGAGTTCAAGGCGAGGATTTTCTCCAGAACCTCCCCGTTGCTCTTCGATTAATCAATGTACAGCTCTTTGACGTGGTAAGCGGTTGACTCCCAAAGACCTGGGAGCGTGGTAAAACCACACAGGCATTTTGGACCGACAGGTCCCTTGGGCCAGCAGGCAAGCGGCAATGTGAAGGCGCCGAAGCGTCTTCCGACCGCGCCCCGAAAAGCAGGGACCTCCGAAGAGAGGTCCAGACCAAAGCCTCGGACCGGTGACCCGACAGGTTCAAGAGCAGGAAGTGTGTCGGGTGAAACGAACCGACAGGTTCTCGCCCGTCTACCTGGTGTCATGGCTTCACCCTCTGTATTGAACGTCAAATGCAGTGTAACTCGCGGAGCAGGCGTAAGACCCAAAGCGAAAGCGACCGGCAGCCTGTGTAGAACGCGAAGAATCTCCCGGCTTCAGCCGGGGGAGAAGTCAATAGGTTCAGGGGGATCCGGTTGTATCATTCAGAAGCGGTTTGGCGGACATTCTGTGGCGCCCCGGTGAGTCCTCGGTCGCGTGGCTCTCAGCACGGCGACTTCGTGAATCTCATGCAGAACAGGTTCTGCATCAAACCGCTTTTGCATTAAACCGCTTTTGCATTAAACCGCTTCTACATTCGCCCGCAAGCTCACCGGGGACATGACCTCGCGTTCGCTCAGTCCCCGCTGTAGGGACTCATTTGAGCACTCTTTTGAGCATCGCTACCGGACGGTTCGGTTCACGAGCGAATACTCCTGTACCATTGAGGTTGCCTGGGGACGCTGAAATGATGGAGACGACATCTGATACCGACGCGATTCTGCATCTCGTTGGTGCGCAGTGGCGTGGGCTGTAATCGGGGATGCGGGAGCCGGCCGCGGTGGGCG
>ERZ1034543.144-NODE-144-length-19078-cov-8.388109_pt1 | contig 19078 bp, 18 predicted proteins | sample MGYA00520654_ERZ1034543 | MGnify/ENA primary metagenome ERZ1034543 (study PRJEB33760, sample SAMEA4777712) | hypersaline lake metagenome | biome: hypersaline environment; feature: brines | place: Spain | collected 2012-08 | depth 0 m ... | reverse complement strand
CGACCTCGCCGTCGACCTCGATGACCGAGTCCTCGCTCATGTCGACGATCATGTCGACGTGCTCTGCGGACTCGTTGACCGCGTTCTCCTCGCCGACCGTCTCGGGGTAGGCGGAGCCGACCGCCATGTGGACGGTGTCGCCCATCTTCTCGTCGAACAGCATGTTGTAGGTGAACCGGTCGATCTGGCGGTTCATCCCGATGCCGAGCTCGCCGAGGTGACGCGAGCCCTCGTCCGTGTCGAGGATGCCGGTGAGGAGGTCCTCGTTGCGCTCGGCGGAGTGCGAGACGACCTCGCCGTCCTCGAACCGGAGCCTGACGCCGTCGATCTCGCGGCCGTAGCGGTACAGCGGGAGGTCGAAGTGGACCTCGCCGTCGACGCCGTCGCGCGTCGGCGCGGTGAACACCTCGCCGCCGGGGAGGTTCGCCTCGCCTTGGTCGTTGAGCGTGGAGTTACCCGACACGTCGAGCGTGAGGTCGGTCTCGTCGCCCGACTTGATGCGGACCTCGTCGGCCGCGTCGAGGATTTCGACCATGTTCGACTGGAACTCGCGCTGTTCGTCCCAGTCCAGCGAGACGGCGTCCCACACGAAGTTCTCGTACGCCTCGGTGCTCATCCCGGCGAGCTGGGCGTGGCTCGCGGTCGGGTACTGCGTGAGACACCACGTCTTCGAGAGCCGCGTCCGCTTGACGTCCTCCATCGCGCGGTTGTACGCGGCGTTCGTCTCGGGGTCGACGTCGGCGTCCTCGGTGGCGTTCGCGCCGCCGCGCGCGATGACGAAGACGTCGGCCTCCTCGTAGAGCGCGCGGCGGTGGCTCGGCTCGGTGAACTCCTCCGAGGAGCGCTTGAAGGCGCGCTGCGCGCGCTTCGAGTAGTTGAGGTAGATCGGGTTCGCCCCGCGGTCGCCGCAGACCTCGTGGAGCGCGACCGCCAGGTCCTCGGCCTCCTTCGGCATCTGGATGACCACGTCGTCGCCCGACTCGATGCCGGTGGAGTGGTCGGCGATGATCTCGGCGTGCTCGCGTACGCGTGCGTCCATGACTACCGGTTTCGCGGCCGGGGAATTACCGCTTTTCCTTCCGGCGGGACGGGCGGGGGAGCCCGGACCGGCGGGGCCGGAGCGACGGCCCTCACCGACCGTCCGGGCGGTCGGCCGCAACGCGTTTGCCCGGCCGCCGCGTAGTTCCGACCATGTCTCGGCTCGCGTTCCGCGCGGCCGCGGCGGCCGTCGGCGTCGGCCTGCTCGTGGTGTACCTGGCCGCGGCGCTGTTCGTCGCCGACCTGCTGCGCGCGGTCTGGGCCGCCCGGCCGGACCTCCCGGTCCTCCTCGCGCTCCTCGCCGCGACCGCGCTCGCGTCGGCGTACCTCAGCTACCGGCTCGGCACCGCGCAGATCCTCGCGAACCTCGAGGGCGACCGCGTCCCCCGGGAGCGGGCCCCCGACCTCCACCGGCGGATCGACTCGCTCGCGGCGCGGATGGACGTCGAGCGCCCGGCGCTGTACGTCACCGACGCCCGCGCGCCGAACGCGTTCGCGGTCGGCGGCGGGAGCGACGGCGGCGCGCTGGTGATCGACCGGTCGCTGTTCCGGCTGCTCGCCCCCCGGGAGGTCGAAGCGATATTCGCGCACGAGCTGGCGCACCTGGAGGGGAACGACGGCCTCGCGATCGCGATGGCCGACGGGGTCGGCCGCTCGCTGGTCGGGTTCGCCACCGTGGCCGCGCTCCCGGCGCTGCTCGCGCTGTCGGGGCTCGCGGCCGCCTCGGCGTGGATCCGCGGACGGCCGGGCGACCGGTCCGGCTCCTTCGCGCGGCTCCACCGGGCGCTCGCGGGCGCGCTGTTCGCCGGGTTCGTCCTCGCGACGCTCGTCGCGCGGTCGCGCTCGCGCAGGCGGGAGTTCGCGGCCGACGACCGCGCGGCGGAGGTGACCGGCGACCCGGTGGCGCTCGCGCGGGCGCTGCGCCGGATCGAGCGCGCCACCGACCCGACGTGGTCGTTCGCGCCGTTCTCGACGAACAAGCGGACCGACGAGGCGACCGAGCGCTGGCTGTCGACCCACCCGTCGACGGACGAGCGCGTCGAGCGGCTGCGCGAGCTGGCCGAGTCGCAGGGCCCGACGCGGCGGATCCCGGCGGGGCCATCGCGGGCGGCCGGCAGACCGGGACGGTCGCGGCGGTGAGCGACCGCCCGCGACGTCGACCGGGCGCTGCGAGGCGGGGCGGGGCGGACGCCGCGAGGCGGAGCGGACGCTACGGCGCCGCTACAGGTCGTACTGTTCGCGCGTCACGTCGTCGAGGCCGGAGTCCGCCAGCACGTCCGCCGGCACGAGCATGTCGAGCTGGACGACGCCCGGGAGCCGGCCGATCTGGACCCCGCCGGTGAACGTACACCGGGCGCGGACCTCGCCCTCGCTCATGTCGAGGAGCGTCCCGGCGCGGTCGAAGGCGTTCTGCGTGGCGTCGTTGACGGTCGCGCCGGAGCCGATCACCTGGATCGGGGCGGCGTCGGTGTCGACGTCGACGCCGTGTTCCGCACCAAGCGCCTCGCCCGCCGCGGCCTCCTCCTCGCTGTACGGCGCGCTGATGAACGGGAGGTCCTCCGCGTTCGGGAGGAGGACGGGCCCGTCGAGGTCGACGTCGTCGATCACCTCGACGTCCATCGTGACCGTCCCGCTCACGTCAGTGGTGTGCAAGGAGAGCTCGCCGTCGCCCTGGTTCGCGTGGAGGTCGCCGACGTAGATCCCGCCGCCGTCGACGACGACCGGGCAGATCAGCGTCGCGCCCGCCCGGACCTCGGGGACGTCCATGTGGCCGTCGGTGCGCAGGTCGAGGTCGGCCTCGGTCTCGACGCCGTAGTCGTGGTCGGCGCCGATGAGGTTCTGCCCGAAGTCGCCGGCGTTGTGCGAGTCGGGCATCGTGACCGGCGGGGTGGTCCCGATGTTCCCGATGAACGGCCGCAGGCGACCGAGCGTGCCGGGCATCTCGTCCGGCTCGTACAGCAGGATCGGGTGTTGCCGGGCGTTCTCGGGGATGTCCATCACGCGCTCGGCGTCGGTCGCGAGCTCGTGGGCGCCGTCCTTATCGAGGGTGATCCCGACCGCGTTCTCGTGGTCGAACGCGACGGTGTAGCCGTACTCGAAGCCGAACGAGGAGGCGTTGGCCCCGCACTCGGCGCAGCGGATCGCGTCCTCGCCGGTGCCCTCGACGACGGAGTCCGGCCACGTCGCGCCGCACTCGGGACAGCGGTGGTCGACGAACGGGTCGTCGCCGAACGCCTCGTCGCGCTCCGCCATCGACCCCGTGCTGGTCGCCATGCTCGTCACCTCCACGTCGCGGATGTGGATCGCGACGGCGTCGCCGACCTCGGCACCCTCGACGCGGATCGGTCGCGTCACCTCGTGGCCCCCGCGGAACGACGGCGTCACCATCGGCCCCCAACAGCCCGGCGGCGTGTACGTCTGTACCGTCCCGCCGTCGGCGACCGTGCCCGCCCACTCCTGGTCGGGCCCGACGAGGCCGAGCGTGTACTGGTCGACGTACAGCTCCTCTTGAACGCCTTGCTGTGACATGTCGTACGTTGGTACGGAGTGGCACGGCATAATCGTGCCGCTCGCGGCCCCGAGCGCCGGGACCGGCGACCGGCGGTCCGCGGGGAACTCGACCGCGACGCGCGGTCGCGACGTCCCCGCTTCCAGTTTCGAGACGACGGGGCCGCGATACCGAGAAGGACCCTCTGCCCGGCGCGAAGGCGGCGACGAGCGGCGGTACAGGCGATTCGATACGCGTCTGTAAGACAATTCACTCAATCACGAGCGCTTGTTGAAGACAAAATCTTTTCAACACGCAGTCGTACAGATTAGAGTACGAAGGTATCCGACTATGCCAGCAATGGAAACCGCTGAGTTCGATACCGATCTCAGTCTGTTCAAATACGACGATCTCGAACAGCTTCCGCCGGAATACCGAACGCTCGAAGAGGACGAGCGAACGGAGCGCATCGAGGCGGCCCTGGAGACGCTCGGTGACGACGTGGTGATCTTGGGCCACAACTACCAGCGGCGGGAGATCGTCGAGCACGCGGACTTCGTCGGCGACTCCTACCAGCTGAGCAAGGAGGCCGCGAACGCCGACGCGGAGTACGTGATCTTCGGGGGCGTGACGTTCATGGCCGAGTCCGCGGACATCATCACGGACCCCGACCAGCGCGTCATCCTCCCCAGCATGGAGGCGTCCTGCCCGATGGCCGGGATGGCCGAAGCGCTCCAAGTCGACGCGGCGTGGGCGGAGCTCACCGCGGCGACGGACGCCGACATCGTGCCGGTGACGTACATGAACAGCTACGCCGACCTCAAGGCGTTCTGCGCGGAGCAGGGCGGGCTCGTCTGCACGTCCTCGAACGCCCACGACGCGTTCGAGTACGCCCTCGACGAGGGCGACAAGGTGCTGTTCCTCCCCGACAAACACCTCGGGGAAAACACCGCCCACCGGCTGGGACTGGAAGGCGAGGTCGCCGAGTGGGACCCGTGGGACGCCGCGTCGGCGGACGCGGGCGAGGTCGTCGAGAGCGACGTGATCCTGTGGGACGGCTACTGTCAGGTTCACGAGCGCTTCCGGGCCTCGCACGTCGAGCAGGTCCGCGACGAGCACGACGACGTCAGCGTCGTCGTCCACCCAGAGTGCCGCCGCGAGGTCGTCGAGGCGGCCGACGTGGTCGGGTCGACGGCGACGATCTGCGAGACGGTCGCGAACGCCGACCCCGGCGACACGTGGGCGATCGGGACGGAGATCCACCTCGCGCAGCACCTCCAGCGGTGGCACCCCGAGGTGAACGTCGTCCCGCTCTGCGGCGACGCCTGTATGGACTGTAACGCGATGCGGCAGATCGACCCCAACTACCTGACGTGGGTCCTCGAGGAGCTGGTCGCGGGCCGCGAGCCTAACGTCGTCGAGGTCGCGCCCGAGGAGAAGGAGCTCGCGCGGGTCGCGCTCGACCGGATGCTGGAGATCTGACGATGGCGGGACACGAGACCACCGACGTGCTCGTCGTCGGGGCCGGAATCGGCGGGCTGGCCGCCGCGCTCGCCGCGGTCCGCGAGGGCCGGGACGTCCTCGTCGCCACGAAGTCGACCCGCCCGGAGGGGGCGTCGTCGTGGTGGGCGCAGGGCGGGATCGCCGTCGCCCGCGACGACCCGGCGCAGTTTCGGCGGGACATCGTCGCGGCCTCCGACGGCACGGCCGACCTCGACGCCGTCGAGACGCTCGTCGAGAACGCGAACGAGGCGGTGTCCGACGTGCTCGTCGACACGCTGGACGTGTCGTTCGACGGCGACGCGGACCCGAGCGACGGCCCGGACGGAACGCCGGCAGCGGCCGGAGCGACCGGAGCGACCGGAGCGAGCCTGACCGGCGGCGGCTTCGACTTCGGCCGCGAGGCCGCGCACAGCGAGGACCGGATCCTCCACGTGGGCGCGGCGACGGGCAAGCACGTCCACGTCCCCTTCCTGAACCACCTCGACGACCGGGACGGCGTGGAGATCCGGACCGACGCCGCCGCCTTGGAACTGATCCGCCACGAGGGGCGGATCCACGGTGCCGTGGTCGAGTCCGGGGGCGAGCGCGAGCCCGTCTACGCCGGCGCGACGGTGCTGGCGACCGGCGGGATCGGCGACCTGTTCCCGCGCTCGACGAACCCCGCGGGGTCCACCGGCGACGGGATCGCGATGGCCGCGCTCGCCGGAGCGGACGTGACGGACATGGAGTACGTCCAGTACCACCCGACGGCGTACGCGGCCGACGCCGACGGGGACGGCTTCCTCGTCAGCGAGGCGGTCCGGGGCGAGGGCGCGGTCCTGCGGAACGGCGACGGCGAGCGGTTCATGCCCGGCTACCACGAGGACGCCGAGCTGGCCCCCCGCGACGTGGTCTCGCGGGCGGTCGCCGCCGAGCGCCGGGCCACCGGCGAGGTGCGGCTGGACGTGAGCCCGCTCGACTTCGCCGGCGAGTTCCCCGGGCTCGCCGAGAAGTGCGCGGACCGGGGCGTCGACCCGACCGACGGCGTTCCGGTCGCGCCGGCCGAGCACTTCCTCTGCGGCGGCGTCGCCGTCGACGACCGCGGGCGGACGAGCCTCGACGGGCTCTACGCCGTCGGCGAGTGCGCGCGTACCGGGCTCCACGGCGCGAACCGGCTCGCGTCGACGAGCCTCCTCGAGGGGCTCGTCTGGGGGCTCCGCGCCGGCGCGGACGCGTCCCGCGGCGGCGACGACGCCGAACGCGTCGACCCGCCGGCGCTCTCGGACCGCGACCCCGCCCTCCCGGACGACTTCGCCCGGCAGAAGTTCCGGCGGCTGCGGCGCGTGATGGACGAGTGCGTCGGCATCGAGCGCGACCCGGCCGAGCTGCGGCGCGCGCTCGGCGTCCTCCGACGACTGAAGGGCGAGGTCGACTCCTACGTGCGGACCCGGACCTCCCGCTCGCTGTACGAGCTCCGCAACGCGACCGTGACGGGGCTGTTGGTGACCCGGCACGCGCTGGCGAACGACGAGAGCGTCGGGACGCACTACCGACTCGACGAGGGCGAGGCGACGGACCCCCGCCCGACGGCCGACGACTGATGCTCACCGACAGCGACGTCGAGCGGTGGCTGCGCGAGGACGTGGGCCACCACGACGTGACCAACGACGTGCCCGGCGAGACGACCGGCCGGCTCGTCGCCAAGGAGTCCGGCGTCGCGGCGGGGGTCGACGCCGCGACCGCGGTGTTCGACTACCTCGACGTCGACGTGACAGAGCGCGTCGCGGACGGCGCCGGCGTCGCCCCCGGCGACGCCCTGTTGCGCGTTCGGGGTCCGGCGACGGCGGTCCTCCGCGGCGAGCGCGTCGCCGTGAACGTCGCGGCCCACGCCTCGGGCGTCGCGACGGCGACCGACGCCGCGGTCGCGGCCGCCCGCGAGGTCGACGACGACGTCCGGGTCGCGGCGACTCGCAAGACGACGCCCGGGCTCCGCGGGGTCGAGAAGCGCGCGGTCGCGGCCGCCGGCGGCGACACCCATCGGCTCGACCTCTCGCACATGGTCATGGTCAAGGACAACCACGTCGCGGAGCTGGGGCTGACCGAGGCGATAGAGCGCTTCCGCGAGCGCGCCTCCTTCGCGACGAACGTCGAGGTCGAGGTCGAGGGCCCGGACGCCGCCGCGCGCGCCGCCGCTGCCGGCGCCGACGTCGTCCTGCTCGACAACATGACGCCCGCCGAGACGGCGGCCGCAGTGGACCGCGTGCGGGGCCGTGACGCCGACGCGCTGACCGAGGCCTCGGGCGGGATCACCGTCGAGACCGTCCCGGACTACGCCGCGACGGGCGTGGACGTGATCTCGATGGGCGGGCTCACGCACTCCGCGCCGGCGCTCGACCTCTCGTTCCGGACGGGGTGACGCCGGGCGACGCTCCCGGCGGTCCCGGCCGGCCGACGCTCGCGGAGACTCCCCCCGCCAGCGGCGAGTTCGACAGAGCGTGGTTTTTATGACCGCCGCCACGTCGTCGGACGTATGCAGACCCACATCGTTCCGGTCGGGTTCGACTACGACCGGATGATCGCCCCCCTCATCCGGGACCAGTTCGACGTGGACCGGGTGATCCTCTTGGAGGGGACGGTCGGGAGCGAGGCCAACGTCGAGTACTCGCGGAACATCGCGCGCAAACTGGAACAGGACTTCCGGAACCTGCTCGGCGCGGAGACGGTCCGCGAGCGGCTGGACGACGTGTACGACTACGACGCCGCCTTCGAGCGCGCGTTCGACCTCATCAACGCCGAGCTGGACCGGAACGGCGGGGGCGACGCGGCGGCCGACGACGGCGGCACGGGCGACGACGCCGGCGACGGCCCGCCGGACGAGCGCGAGGTGTGGGTGAACCTCTGTTCGATGCCCCGCCCCGTCTCGTTCGCGTTCGCGACCGCGGCCCACTCGATCATGGTCGAGCGGCAGACCGACCGCGACCGAATCCACACCTACTACACGGCCCCCGAGAAGTACCTGGAGACCGAGCTCGCCGAGGAGCTGCGCGCGACGCGGGACCTCCTGCGCGACCTCGACGACGGGAGCGACGCCGAGGCGCTGGCGGACGCCGGCGTCGACCCCGAGCGCGTCGCGGACCGGCTGACGAGCACGACGGACCTCCTCGCGGAGTTCGACGAGCGCGGCACCACCATCGGCGCGAAGCGCATCGGCGACCGCCACGTGATCGAGCTGCCCGTGGCCTCCTTCCAGAACGTCAAGCCGTTCGAGGAGCTGGTGCTCTTCACCCTCGGCGAGCACGGCGAGTTCGAGTCCGTCTCGGAGCTGGCCGAGACGCTCGCGGCCGAGCTCAACGAGGAGTACACGGACTCGTTCCGCTCGAAGGTGATCTACAACGTCGACCGGCTCGGCCCCGGCGGCAAGGGGTACATCGAGCGCGAGGAGCACGGCAAGTCCTACCGGACGAGCCTCTCGCGGATCGGGCGGCTGTGGGTCCGCGCGCACGCCGACGAGGACCGCGACGTGCGCTAGGCCGGTCGGCCGCGTCGCGGACCGCGTTGTTCGATCGATCACTTCTCGCTCGCCGACTGTCGCGACCCGCCCGTTTATCAGGATGGAACCGGGAGCGTTAGGGGATGAGTTCGGGCGGCGGTTCCGGCGCGAACGGGCCGGACGAGCGCGGAGACGGCGGACCGGAGAGCGGCGCGAACGAGTTCGACTTCGCGGCGCCCGCGACCGACCAGTCGTTCGAGAACGCGCTCGCGAAGGCCCGCGACGGGGTCCGCCTCACCGTCGACGACGCGACCGAGCTGCTCGCGACCGGCACGGCGTCCGAGGGGATCGACCCCGTCCGCAAGGAGGCGGTGTTGGAGGCCGCCGACCGGCGGCGGCGCGAGGAGGTGGGCGACGAGGTCACCTTCGTCGCCAACCTCAACAACAACGTCACCACGGCGTGCAACACCGGCTGCCTGTTCTGTAACTTCAAGGACTCCGCGCACGCGTTCGAGGCCGACAGCGACGTCGAGCACGCGGGGTTCACCAAGCCGCCCGCGGAGTCGCGCGCGATCGTCGAGGACGCCCTCGACATGGGGGTCTACGAGGTGTGCTCCGTCTCGGGGCTCCACCCCGCGTTCGCGCTGAACGAGGAGCACCACGAGGTCCTCGCGGCCCGCGACGACCCCGCGAGCGAGGTGAACTACAAGCCGCCGGAGACGTACGCGACCGACCCGGGCACCTACGTCGAGCAGATTGAGGCGATGTCGGTCGGCGGCGTCCACCTCCACTCGATGACCCCGGAGGAGGCGTACCACGCCTCGCGCGGCACCGACTGGGAGTACGAGGAGGTGTACCGCGAGCTGGCGGCCGCGGGGCTCGACTCCGCGCCGGGCACCGCGGCCGAGATCCTCGTCGACGAGGTCCGCGACGTGATCTGCCCGGGGAAGATCCGCACCGACGATTGGGTCGCGGCGATGGAGGGCGCGGTCGCCGCCGGCCTCGACGTCACCTCGACGATGATGTACGGCCACGTCGAGACGGTGGCGCACCGCGCGCAGCACCTGAAGGTGATCCGCGACCTCCAGGACCGCACCGGCGGGATCACGGAGTTCGTCCCCCTCTCTTTCATCCACCAGAACACCCCGCTCTACCGGCGGGGCGTCGTCGACTCCGGCCCCTCTCGTGCCGAGGACGAGCTCGTGGTCGCGGTCGCGCGGCTCTTCTTGGACAACGTCGACCACGTCCAGGCGTCGTGGGTGAAGTCGGGCGACGCCCACGGGCTCAAGCTGCTCAACTGCGGCGCGGACGACTTCATGGGGACCATCCTCTCGGAGGAGATCACCAGCCGCGCGGGCGGCGAGTACGGCGAGTACCGCTCGTTCGACGACTACGTCGAGATGATCACGGCGATCGGCCGGACCCCGGTCGAGCGCTCGACCGACTACCGGACCCGCCGCCGGATCGACCCCGACGACGGACCGCACGGCCCGCGGCTCGGCCCGCGCGCCGATGGGACCCCGCTGCTATCGGACCGCGGCCCCGGCGGCGGCGCGGCTGGGTCACCCCCGGCCGACGCCGACGACTGAGTCCGCGTCGCCGGCCGCGCCTCCGCCGAACAGATCTGTTCGACCCCGAACACGTTCCGTCCGCCCGTCGGCGACTCTCACCGAATGAGAACCCCCGGTACGCCCTTTATTATGTCACACGTCACCACGTGTGAGATGACCGCACCCGACGCACAGCCGGCCGACCGGTCGGGGGAGCGCGACGGCGGCGACCGCGGGGAGAGCCCGGACGCGCCGTCGCTCACGCGCTCCGACGAGCGGCTGTTGGCGTACCTCGACGACGTGGGGACGGACTACCCGGCGTTCGTCGCGAGCAACACGGGGCTGTACGCCGACCACGTCGAGTCGCGGCTGGAGGCGCTCGCGGCCGCGGGGCTCGTCGAGCGGGTGACCGGGGAGGCCGTCTACCGCCTCACCGACGCGGGGCGGTCGGCGCTCCGCGACGACTGTCCGCGCTGGTCGGACTGAAGGAGTAGTGAGCGGCAGGCCGCACCGAGCCGTCTCCGTCTATCGGCCGAGCTCCTCGTGCGCCGACGAGAGGTGTCGCGAGCCGAGCGCCGCGAGCAGGTTCAGCTCGCCCGCGAGCGCGCAGACCGCGATCGACTCCGCGAGCGCGTCGGCGTTGCTGCCGGCGGGGTCGCCGCCGCCCGCGACGCCGAGGATCTCCAGGCTCGCCTGCTGGGTCGGGAGCTTCGTCCCGCCGCCGACGGTCCCCACCTCGAGGCTCGCCAGCGAGACGGAGACGTAGAGGTCGCCGTCGTCGGTCGTCTCGGCGGTCGTGATCGCGTTCGCGCCCTCGACGACCTGTGCCTCGTCCTGCCCGGTGGCGAGGAACATCGCCGCGACCGCGTTGGCGACGTGGGCGTTGAAGCCGAGCGCGCCCGCCTTCGCGGAGCCGACGAGGTTCTTCCGCGTGTTGAGCTCCGCGACCGCTTCGGGAGTCGTGCGGAGGCGGTCCTCGACGACCTCGCGGGGGATCGTCGCGTCCGCGACGACCGAGCGCCCGCGGCCCTCAACGGCGTTGATCGCGGCGGGCTTCTTGTCGGAGCACAGGTTGCCCGAGAGCGCGACGAGCGAGGCGTCCGTCTCCGCCTCGACCACGTCGCAGGCCTCCCGCGTCGCGATGGTGGCCATGTTCATCCCCATCGCGTCCTTCGTGTCGTAGCGGAACCGCAGGAACACGTTGTTGCCGACGACGTACGGCGTCACGTCGAGCAGTTCGCCGTGGCTCGTCGTCGACTCCGCCGCCTCGGCGAGCGCGGGCTCGTTGTCGCGGACCCAGGCGACGAGCGCCTCGGCCTCGGCGACGTCCGCGACCCGGAAGACGGGGGCCCGGGTCATCCCGCTCTTCGTCACCCGCGCGGTCGCGCCGCCGCCGGCCTCGATGGCGGAGCAGCCGCGGTTGATCGACGCGACCAAGGCCCCCTCGGTGGTCGCCAGCGGGAGGTAGCGCTCGGCGGACTCCGCGCCGCCGTCGACGGTCACCGGGCCGGCGACGCCGACCGGCACCTGGACCCCGCCGAGGGTGTTCTCGATGTTCGAGCCGTGGACCGCCTCGGCGTCGAAGGCGTACTCGCCGAGCGGGTCGAGGTCGGCGTCGGTCGCCTCCGCGACGAGCAGCCGGCGCGCGGCGGTCGCGGCGTCGGCGTCGGCGTGGTCTTCCAGCTCGTGGAAGCGGAGGTCGCCGTCGCGGACCCGGGTCGCGAGGTCCGCGGGAGTCGGTTGCGACATGCCGCCCTCTCCTCGCGGCGGGCGCTAATTACTGTCGGTTCCGGGGCCCTCGGCGGTCGGACCCGCGGCGTTCGGAGGCCGCGTCGTCGGGAAAATCGACCGCCTACCGGCCGACGAAGCCGGAGAGCCGCTCGCGGAGCGACTCGCCGCCGAGCTTGAGGTAGTAGGCGTCGCCGCCGTCCTCGTAGTAGTCGTCGATGCGGCGGATCACCTCGAAGCCGAGGTGTTCGTAGAAGCCGAGCGCCTGCCGATTGGTCGTGCGCGCGTGGCAGGTGACCGACCGGTGGTCCTCGGCGACGTCGGCGACGAGCCGCTCGGCGTAGCCGCGGCCGCGGTGGTCGGGGTGGACGGCGAGGAAGAGGATGTAGCCGTCGCGCCGGACCGAGGCGAACGCGACGAGCCGGTCGTTCTCGACGAGCAGGTGAGCGGTGGACCGGCGATACGCGTCGACGAAGAAACCGCGTCGCTGTCGGAGGACGCCCTCCGCGGACCGAATCTGCTCTTTGAGCTCCCACGCGGCGGTCGAGTAGTCGGACTCGCCGGGCGGGTCGGTCCGCTTTTCGACGTTGACGCTCACTGCGATGACCTAACACGCCAGCGGAATATAACTCCACCGCCAGCGGGGCCGGCGCGGTCGGAGGCCCGCTCTCCGCGGGTCTACACGCGGCCGGCAGATCCACGCCGACGCGGGGCGAGCGTCCGACGGAAACGTTTTGTCGCGGTCGCGCGTGGTCGCCATCAATGGCCGACGAGTCATCGTGGGTCGCACTGCTCCGACGGGCGTTCCTCACCGGCGTCGCCGTCGTCGTCCCCGCGGTCATCACGCTGGCCGTCCTCGCGTTCGCCTTCAACGCGGTGTACGACTACCTCGACGTGTTCTCGTCGGCGGTGGTCGCCGTGACGCCGGGGGACGGACTCCCGGTGATCGGCGCGGTCTCCCGCGAGACCGCGATCGAGATCGCGACGCCGGTCGTGTTCGTGGCCACGATCCTCCTCTTGGGCGCCGGCGTCGAGTCCTCGCGGTACGGCGAGCGCGCGGTCGACTACGTCGACGACGCGGTCGAGCGGGTCCCGGGCGTCGGCTCCGTCTACCAGGGGTTCCGCCAGATGAGCGACGCGATGCTCGACTCGGACGGCGGCAACTTCCGCGAGGTCGTCCTCGTGGAGTTCCCGACGGAGGACACCTACACGCTCGCGTTCGTCACGAGCGAGACGCCCGACGTCATCGCGGACCACGCGGACAGCGAGGGGGAGGGGATGCGGACGCTGTTCATGCCGATGGCCCCGAACCCGGTGATGGGCGGCCACGTCGTCTTCGTCCCCGACCGCCGGGTCGTCGACGTCGAACTGACCGTCGACGAGGGGATCCGCGCGCTGGTGACGAGCGGGGTGGCGCTAGAGGAGGTCGCGGCCGACCTCGACGACGTCGACCCGGAGGACCTCCGCGCCGAGGCGCCGGAGCGGACCATCGACGCCCGGTTCCCGGCCGACGAGCGACCGGAGAGCGCGGAGGAGCCCCGCGACGGGACCGGCGACGACGCGGGGGGCGGCGGGCGATGAGCTACGAGCTGCGCGACCACACCGCCGACGTCGCCGTCGAGGCGACGGCCGACACGCTCGCGGCGCTGTTCGCGGCGGTCGCGGAGGGGCTCACCGCCGCGAGCGCGGAGTCCGTGCCGGCGACGGGCGGGGACCGGTTCGAGGTCGAAGTCACCGCCGAGAGCCGGGAGGCCCTGCTGTTCGACTACCTCGACCGGCTGATCTACGAGCGCGACGTGCGCCTCGTCCTCCCGGCCGACCATCGCTGTACGGTCGCCGAACCAAGCGGGGCGGACTGGGCAGACGAGCCCGACGACCCTGACGCCTGGCGGCTCGCGGCCAGCGCGCGCGGCGTCCCGCTCGACGTGGTGGCCGCCCGTGAGATCAAGGCCGTCACGTACTCCGAGATGGCGCTCGAACGCCGCGGAAACGGGTGGCGCGCGTACGTCGTGTTCGACGTGTGAGCCCGTGAGACCCCGGCCCGGAGCCAGTCGTGAGGAACCATTATGTTTATCGAGTCCGTTGCTAACGTATGTCACACTCAGAACGGAGCGGCGGGAGCGAGCGGACGGTCGCGAAGCGGCGGTGGCGCGCCGGAGCGGTCGGCGGGCTCGTCGCCGGCGTGGCGATGGGCGCCGTGTTACACTTCGGGCTCGGACTCATGCCGACGATCGGCGCGCTGGTCGGCGTCGAGACGGTCGGCGCCGGCTGGGGAGTCCACCTGTTCAACAGCACCCTGTTCGGCGCGCTGTTCGTCGCCGTCTTCGACCGCCCATTCTTCGCGGAGCTGCGCGGGGACGTCGGCGGCTGCCTCTCCTTGGGCGTCGTCCACTCCGCGCTGCTCGGCGTGCTCACCGGCGGCCTGCTGTTGCCGGCCGCCATCGCGATCGAGGGCGCGACCGCGCTGCCGGTGCCGACGCTCCCGGTGCCGGGCCTGACGGCCAGCTTCGAGTTCGGCGCGGTCATCGCGGTCGCGCACCTGCTGTACGGGCTCGTCCTCGGTCGAGTCTTCGCCGCGTTCACGCTCGCCGACGGCGCGATCGACTGGCTCCCGATCGACCCGCTCGACCAGTGAGCGGTCGCAGTCGGACGACCGGCGTCGACCGCGAGGGACTCGCCCGCGGCGCCGCCCGCTGACGCAACGCCCTTGCCTCCCCGCGTCGAACGCCGGGTATGACCACGCGCGAGTTCGACGGGATCCGGCTGGAGAAGGTGCGCGAGCACGTCTGGGAGATCCCCCGCGAGGGCGAGATGAACGTCCCGGCGCGGGTCCTCGCCAGCGAGTCGCTGCTCGAGGCGATCGGCGACGACGACTCGCTCCAGCAGCTGAAGAACGCCACCCACCTGCCCGGGATGGTCGAGCCCGCGCTCTGTATGCCCGACGGCCACCAGGGGTACGGCTTCCCCGTCGGCGGCGTCGGCGCGATCGACGCCCGGACCGGCTGTATCTCGCCCGGCGCGGTCGGCTACGACATCAACTGCGGCGTCCGGATGGTGCGGACGAATCTCACCTACGACGACGTGCGCGGCCGGGAGTCCGAGCTCGTCGACGCGCTGTTCGAGGCGGTCCCCTCCGGGCTCGGCGGCGGCGGCGTCGTCAAGGGAACCGCCGACGCCGTCGAGGGCGCGCTCGAACGCGGCGTCGAGTGGGCGGTCGAGGCGGGCTACGGGATCGAGAGCGACCTCGCGCACTGCGAGGACGAGGGGCGACGCCCCGACGCGCGCCCGGAGTACGTCTCCCAGAAGGCGATGGACCGCGGGCGCAACCAGATGGGGTCGCTCGGCTCGGGCAACCACTTCCTCGAGGTCCAGCGCGTCACCGACGTGTTCCGCGGGGACGTCGCCGAGGCGTACGGCCTCGAGGAGGACGGCATCGTCGTCCTGATCCACTGCGGGAGCCGCGGGCTCGGCCACCAGACCTGTAACGACTACCTCCGCCGGATCGAGCAGGAGCACGGCGACCTGCTCGCCGACCTGCCCGACAAGGAGCTCGCGGCCGCGCCCGCCGGCTCCGAGCTGGCCGAGGAGTACTACGGCGCGATGGGCGCCTGTATCAACTTCGCGTGGGTGAACCGCCAGCTGATCACCCACCAGGTCCGCGAGACGTTCGGCGACGTGTTCGACGCCGACCCGATCGGCGACCTCGGGATGGAGCTGCTGTACGACGTGGCGCACAACATCGCGAAGAAGGAGACCCACGAGGTCGGCGTCGACGCCGAGGGACGCCCCGCCGTCGGCGACGCGGCCGTCGACCGCGCCGAGCGCGAGCTGTACGTCCACCGCAAGGGCGCGACGCGGGCGTTCCCCGCCGGCAACGAGGACGTGCCGGAGACGTACCGCGAGGTCGGCCAGCCCGTCATCATCCCCGGCAGCATGGGCGCGGGCTCGTACGTCCTGCGGGGCGGCGACGAGTCGATGGGCGTCTCGTTCGGTTCGACCGCCCACGGCGCGGGACGGCTGATGAGCCGCACGCAGGCGAAACAGGAGTTCTGGGGCGGCGACGTCCAAGACGACCTCGAGGACGGCCAGCAGATCTACGTGAAGGCGCAGTCCGGGGCCACCATCGCGGAGGAGGCCCCCGGCGTCTACAAGGACATCGACGAGGTGATCCGCGTGAGCGACGAGCTCGGCATCGGCGACAAGGTCGCCCGCACGTTCCCCGTCTGTAACATCAAGGGGTGAAGGCGGGCGCGGACCCGAAGCGACCGATCCCCGCCGCGCCTTTGTCTCCGCGAGCCCTCTGACGACGCGATGGCAGATCCTCCGGAGCCGCATCCCGTGGCGTCGCTGCGCGACCCCGAGGCGCTGCTCGACCGGGACGCGGTGCGGGTCGAGCGCGTCGCGAGAACGCTCGACGCCGACCGCTACGAGGCGCGGCGCGAGCGGTACGACGACATCGACGGCGTCGTCCAGATCGGCCTGACCGACGGCGACGGCCGCGTGCTGCTACAGGACTGGAACGGGACGGGCGGGTGGGCGCCGCCGGGCGGGACCGTCGACCCGGAAGCGGACTGGGCGGCCGCGGCGCGCCGGAGCGCCGAGCGGTTGACCGGCGTCTCCGTCGCGGTCGACGGGGCGGTCCTCGTCGAAGACCTGCGGTTCGAACGACGGGATGGCTCGGCCTCGTTCTCCGCGTACGGCGTCTCCTTCGTCTGCTCGCTGGCGGAGCCCGCGCCGTCGTTCCGCGAGGACCCCGCCGTCGCGCCAGAGAGCCGGTTCGCCGAGGGGGACGCCGAGCTCGCGTGGGCCTCGACGGTTCCCGACGGGACGATCGAGAACCACGTCGACCACGTCGACCTGTTCCTCCGGTACACTGGCGGGGACGGGGGCGACTGAGCGCCGGCCGCCCCGCCGGTCCCTCAGCGCTCTCGCTTCGCCTCCCGGCCGAGGTGGTCCTCGACGGCGTCGACCTTCCGCGCCGCGGTCTCGTCGCTCGTCCGCTTGTCGTCGATCTTCAGCACCGTCGAGACGCGGTCGCCGTCGACGGCGTCGTGGGCGGCCGCGGCGGCCGCGAACAGCGTCTCGGCGTCGTCGGCCTCGATCACGGTCCCCATCGGGTTCGTCTCGTAGCTCACGTCGAACTCGTCGAGCGCGGCGACCGCCTTCGCCACCTCCTCGGACATGCTCTCCTCGATCACCGGGGCGACGCTCAGCATCGCGATGGCTGTCATGGACGGAGGTGCGCCGCGGACTCACTTAAGCGGTCGCGGGAGCGGCGACTTCCGGATCCGACTCTCACCGGAGCGACCTACTCCAGCGCGTCGCGGAGGAAGGAGAGCTGGTGGCCGATCGCGCCCTCGAAGTCGTCGCCGAGCACCGAGAAGTGGTCCGCGGGCATCGTGACGACCGTCCCGCGCGAGAGGCGCTCGCCGGCGTCGGCGACCGACTCCGCGTCGACGATGGCGTCGTCGGTCCCCGCCAGCAGCAGGGTCGGCGCGCCGATCTCGTCGAGCCGCGTCACCGGGCGGTAGCCGACGAGCCCCAGCAGCGACCGCGCGGGCGTCTCGTTGCGCCACGCCGACTCGCGGTCGACGAGGTCGATGTACTTCCGCTTCGTCCCCGGCTCGGTGATCGCCGCGCGCTCGGCCGCGTCGCCCGCGATGGGGACGGTCCGCCCGCGACCGATCCGGTGGCCGATCAGGTCGCGGAGCCCCGTCACGCCGGCGCGGACGAGGTACCCGCCGCCGCGCCGCGTCGCGATGGCCCGCCCGTCGAGCATCGGGACCACGCCGACGACGGCGTCGACGTCGCGGCGCTCGGCGGCGAGCGTGAGCACGTGCGCGGCCGACAGCGACGCGCCCCACAAGACGAGGTCGTCGCCCGCCTCGTCGAGGCGGTCCGCGCGGTCGATCGCGGCCTCGTACGCCGCGCGCTGGCGGGCGAGGTCGACCGCCTGCGAGTCGCCGTCCGAGTCGCCGAACTCCGGGTGGTCGAAGAGGAGGGCGGCGTACCCCGCGTCGGCGAACCGCTCCGCGACGGCGGGGTAGCCGAAGGTCCGCTCCGCGCCGAGCCCGGGGGCCATCACGACGACCGGAGGGTCGTCGGCGTCGCCGCTCGGGAGGTACAGCGTGCCGCGACAGGTCGCGCCGTCGGCGTCGAACGCGACCGCGCGGGTGGCGAACCGCTCGCGGGCCGGCCGCGCGATGCGGCGCTGCGCCCGGTTGACGGGGTTCCGGCGGGTCACCGGTCGCCCCCCGAGTCGGTCTCGTCGGCGTCCGCGTCGTCGGGGGCCTCCGAGTCGGGTCCCGCGTCCGGTTCGTGGCTGACGGTCTCCAACACCCGGCTCGAGAACTCGGTCTCGGAGATCTCGTAGCGCGCGAGCGCCTCGAACCACTCGGCCTCGGCGTGCCAGGTGCCGAGGACGTCGCCCGGGGAGCGCACGACGGTCCCCTCGACGCGGACGGGCTCCCACTCGTCGGCCTCCGCGCGGTCGATGAGCGCGTTGAGCGCGCGTCCGATCTCGCCGCGGTGGACCTCGCGGCCGGGGAAGGCGGTCATGTACGTCAGCTCCAGCGGGTCGTCACCGTCGATCGATTCGACGCTGACGCCGTAGCTCCTGAGTTCCGGCTCCAGATCGGCCGTCCGCTCGTCGCCGGTCATACCCGATCCGTCGGCAGGGCGGGATAAATCGGTACCGGCACGCGGCGGCGCCGTGACTGGCCGAGCGACGAGTCGACGAAAGCCGCGGACGGGGTGCGGCCGCCGTGTGGCGGCCGCCGATAGGTTGTCAGAGGCACACGATTAACCCGCGCGGCCAGTTAGCGCTAATCCGCGGAGTGACATAAACGCTCGGGCCGGCCATCATTTATGCTGCTTCCGTCCGTATACAGGAGTATATGCTCACCGCGGCCGCGACGGCGCTGGCGCGAACCGACGACGCCGTCGGCGTCGCTCTCGTCGGCGGCGCAGTGACCCTGCTCGCGTGGGTCCTGACGCCGCTGTGGCTGTTCGGCGTCCTCTTCGTCAGCCCGCTCGTCGCCGTCGCGGCCCCCGTCGCGCTCGCGCCGTCGCTCGTCGCGCGCGGCTACTTCGTCCGCGTGACGCGCAGCGCGATCCAGACCGGAGACGCGGGCGGCGCGCCGTCGCTCGTCGCCTGGGGAGAGCTGGTCCGGGACGGGATCAGGTCGGCGCTGTTGTCCGCGGCGCTGCTCGCGCCGCTCGCGGGCGGCCTCGCGGTCGCGGTCGGCGTCGTCGCCGCGCTCGTCGCCGGCCCGGCCGACCCGGGAGCGCGGCGACGACGCC
>ERZ1034543.135-NODE-135-length-19606-cov-39.259680_pt1 | contig 19606 bp, 20 predicted proteins | sample MGYA00520654_ERZ1034543 | MGnify/ENA primary metagenome ERZ1034543 (study PRJEB33760, sample SAMEA4777712) | hypersaline lake metagenome | biome: hypersaline environment; feature: brines | place: Spain | collected 2012-08 | depth 0 m ... | reverse complement strand
GCGATCCCCGGACGATACTGTACGCTCTCTTGCATGTTAGCTGTTGTGATCGTTCATGTACGTCGACAGGTCCTCACTGCCGATGAGCGCGGCGGTCGGACCTCACCCGAGCTGGTGTGTCCCGACGAAGGTCGTGGTCGTCTCGTCGGACCCGACGGTGATCTCGACCGTCACCCAGCCGCCGGCCGTCCGCACCCGGGTCACGGTGCCGTCGTCCCAGCCGGCCCGGTGCGTCAGCGTTCGCGTTTCACCGGGTTCGAGGTCACCGACGAGATCCGTCCGCGTCCAGAGCGGGACTCCCTCGGCCGTCTGTCCGGCGTAGACGGCCGCCCGAACCGAGACGTTCTGTGCGAGCGTCGATCGCGTGTTCGTGAGCGTGAGGTCGGCGGCCCCACAGCGCGGCCCGCACAGCCGCGGCTCGCCCACGTCGAGTGCGACGTGGTCCGCGTCGTCGGCAGCCGTCGGCTCGACGGTCACCTCTGCGCCCATCGTCGCAAGTGACCCCGGTCCGAGCGCGTACACGCCCGCAGCACCGACGAGGACTACGAGCAGGAGCCAACGCATCGTCGGCCTTACACGCCGCCTGCACAAAGTCTCTCGGGACGGTCTCTCACCTCACCGTCGGCCGCCCGACGTACATATGTCGTCCGAGCACGTAGTAGAGCCGATATGATGCTCCCGACACACGCGATGGTCGGGCTGGCGCTCGCGACACCGGTGTCGCTCCTCGCTCCCGAGGTCGCTCCCGCCGCGCTGACGGGCTCGCTCGCGGGGAGCGTCGCGCCGGACCTCGACCTGTACGCGGGACACCGACGCACGCTCCACTACCCGACGCTGTACGCGCTGGTCGCGTTCCCGGCGCTCGTCGTCGCGCTCCTCGTCCCGGCCGCCGTGAGCGTCGCCGTCGCCGCCGTCTTCGTCGCCGCGACGGTCCACTGTCGGATGGACCGGTACGGCGGGGGACTCGAGCTACGCCCGTGGGAGGCGACCTCCGAGCGGGCCGTCTACGACCACGTTCGCGCGCGGTGGCGCCGACCGAAACGGTGGATCCGGTACGACGGCTCGCCCGGCGACCTCGCAGCGCTCTCTGCGCTGGGGATCCCACTCTGGGTCGTCCTCGACGGTCCGTTCCAGCTCGTTGCTGGACTCGCGCTCGCCGTTGGCGGCGTGTACGCCCTGCTTCGTCGTCGGCTCGCCTCGCTCGCACCGGCGGTCGTCGGGTACGCCCCGAGCCGACTACGTCGGTACGTCCCCGACCGGTATCGGCCGTGAACGCGTGGCGGTGACGAGTCCCCCCGCGTCGTTTTGTGTCGGCACGCCGAACGCCTCGGTGTATGGGTGACGACGGCGAACCGACCGATCGTCCGGACGTGCTCGCACGGCTCCTGCGAGAGGGACGACGCAACGCCGTCCTCGCGTGGATACTGGTCGGCGCCCTCGGGGTCGTCTTCGTCGGGAGCGTCCTCGATCGCGACGTCGGGTGGAGCGTCTTCGTCGCGGCCACCGGCGCGATCGTCCTCGTCCCACCGGTCGCCGCGCGGTCGTGGTGGGCGATGCTTCCCTGGGAGCTCCTCGCGCTCGCGCTCGCGCCTATCCTCACTCGCGGACTCGCCGGCAGCGACGTCGGCACCGTCGGTGCGTCACTCTCCGTCGCTGGGTTCGCGCTCGTCGTCGCCGTCGAGCTCCGGGCGTTCAGTTCGCTCCGACTCACCCGGTGGTTCGCCGTCGTCTTCGTCGTCTGTACGACGCTCGCGTCGGCGGGCGTGTGGGCGATCGTTCGGTGGACGCTCGATCGGTGGGCCGGGACGACGCTGCTCGTCACCCCGGAGGGGTCTGCCGACGCGGCGAACGAGGCGTTGATGATCGAGTTCCTCTGGGTGACACTCGCCGGGCTCGCGGCCGGTCTGCTCTTCGACGCGTACCTGTCGCGACGGGACGCACAGCTTCGCCGGCGGATCGAGGCGGTGATCCGACGGTGAGCCCGCCGCTCGCCGCAGTTCGTCGTCGGTCGCTGCCGCGTCCCTCGGTACGCACCCAACGGCGGCTCACCCGTCTCCTTCAGGCCGTGCTGGTCGCCATCGTCGCCTACGGGATCGTCTACTCGCGGCCGAAAGCCATCACGAACGGGTGTCTCGCGCTCGCGGTCACCGCCTCCCCGGCGCTGCTCGAGCGCAACTACGCGGTTCCACTCGACCCCTGGTTAGGCCTCTGGGTCACGCTCGCCGTGCTCGCACATACCCTCGGGTCGGCGGGGTTGTACGCGACCGTTGGGTGGTGGGATCACCTCACGCACGCGCTGTCAGCGACGATCGTCGCGGGCGTCGGCTACACCGTGACACGCGCGCTGGACGTCCACCACGACGACATTCAGCTGCCACGCCGGTTCGCATTCGCGTTCATCCTCGTGCTCGTGATGGCGTTCGGCGTCGTCTGGGAGCTCTTCGAGTTCGGCCTCGACGTCCTCGCCGCGCGGACCGGAGTCGACATGCCACTGGCACAGCACGGACTCGACGACACGGTCGGCGACCTCCTGTTCAACGCTGCGGGTGCCGTCGTCGTCGCGGCGTTCGGCCAGGCGTACCTCTCTGGGACGGTCGACGCGCTCCTCGAGGTGCTCGAACGGGGCTCGGGGTGAGTCCGGAGCGGACTCCTCGTCGCGTCCGTGCCCGGGCGGACGCAACTATTATTACCGCCTGCTCGCGTGCTACGGTGTGTATGGGCGACCCCGACGAGCCGATCGACGTCCTCCACGTCGAGGGCGACCCGGGGGTCACAGCGCAGACCGCGACGCGACTCGAGCGAGCGGCCCCTCGAATCGGCGTCCGGACCGCTCCCGACGCCGCGACGGCGATGAAAACGCTGCGTGCACACGCGGTCGACTGCGTCGTCACCGAGTGCGACCTCCCCGACCGCAGCGGGGTCGCCTTCCTCGAGGCCATTCGAGAGCGGTGGCCCGAGCTGCCGGTCATCGTCCTCGGCGAGACCGACGACGAGACCGTCGTGTCCGACGCCATCGACGCGGGCGCCACCGACTGGTTCCGAAAGGAGGCCGAACGAGACACCCTCCTCGCCGCCCGGATCTGCCGCGCGGTCGACGCCGCCCGGACGCGCCGACAGCTGGCCGAGCGGACGCGTCGGCTCGAGGCCCTCGGCGAGCGAACCCACGCGCTCACCTACACGCAGACCCCGGCCGAGACGGCCCAGCTGGCGGTCGACACCGCCGACGACCTCATCGACGCGCCGCTGACGGGCGTCCACCTGTTGAACGCGGACGAGACCCGGCTCGAGCTCGTCGCACACGCGGACGCCGTCCCCGAACTGTTCGACGAGCCACCGGCGTACGACCGGTCGAACGAGCCGGGCTCACGCGCGCACCTCGTCTGGGAGGCGTTTCGCTCGGGTGAGCCGATGCGGCTCACGGAGACGACCGGCGACGACCGCCTCACGGAGTCGACGCCGGCAGAGAGCGTCGTGTTACACCCGATCGGCGAACACGGCGTCTTCGTCATCTCCTCGCCGGCGGCCGCAGAGTTCTCCGAGACGGACGTCCTCCTCGTCGAGATTCTCGCGAACCAACTCGAAGCCGCACTCGACCGCGTCGACCGCGAACAGACGCTCAAGACCCGCGAGCACCGGCTCGAGCGCCTCCACGACGCGACCCGCGGGCTGATCTGCGCCGACTCGCGGCAGGCTATCGCCGAGGAGGTGGTCCGAGCGGCCGAAGACATCCTCGGGTTCTCAGTCGTCATGGTCAGGTTCTACGACGACGACCGCGGCGGGCTCGTCCCGATGGCGGCCTCCGAGGCGGTCGGCGAGCTGTTCACAGAGCGGCCGGTGTTCACGCCCGACTCCGGCAGTCTCAACTGGGCGTGTTTCGACGCCGGCGAGACGCGGGTGTACGACGACATCGAAGCCGACACGACCGCGGTCGACCGCGGCAGCGGACTCCGAAGCCTGATGATCCTCCCACTCGGCGAGTACGGCACCATCTCCGTCGGTGAGACCGTCGAAGAGGCGTTCGACGCGACCGACGAGTTCCTCGCCCGCATCCTCGCAACTGCGACGGAGACCTCACTCGACGAGCACGCGCGCGAGGACGAACTGCGGCGTCGTCGTGACGAGCTGGAGCGCCAGAACGAGCGGCTCCAGGAGTTCGCAGACGTCGTGAGCCACGACCTCCGGAACCCACTCACCGTCGCGACCGGGAGGCTATCGCTCGCCAGAGCGGAGTGCGACTCCGAGCACCTCGAGACCGTCGAGCGCGCACACGACCGCATGGACGAGCTGATAGACGACCTGCTCACGCTCGCGCGCGCCGGCGACGTGATCGGCGAGCCCGAGTCGGTCGACCTCGACGCGCTCGCCGAGGCGTGTTGGGGACAGGTGAGCACGCGCGAGGCCGCGACGCTCGAGGCTGCGGCCGACGCCACGATCGTCGCCGACCGAACGCGGCTCCGACAGCTCCTCGAGAATCTGTTCCGGAACAGCCTCCAACACGGGCGGACGGACGAGACGGTGCCACTCACCCTGCGGATTCGGACCCACGAGGACGGCTTCTCGGTCGCCGACGACGGCGACGGTATTCCCGCGGCCGACCGCGAGAGCGTGTTCGAGGCGGGGTACTCGAGTCACCCCGACGGGACGGGGTTCGGCCTCCGGATCGTCGACCAGGTCGCGACGGCCCACGGCTGGGACGTGCGCGTCGAAGAGAGCCCCGCCGGGGGCGCCCGGTTCACCGTGTCGGGCGTCGAGTTCGTAGAGTAGGGGGCGCAGCCGCCGTCCGATTCGCGTGGACAAGCCGTCGCGCTTTTAGGTGTCTCACGGCTACACGGCGCGTGATCAGCCGAGGTGAGCACCGACGTGTCGGCGAGTCGTAAAGGGGACCGCCGGGAGCGCGAGCTGGTCAACGCGCTCGACGAGGCGGGATTCGCCGTGATGCGGGCGCCTGCGAGCGGCGCAGCCACGGAGCGCGAGCTACCCGACGTGCTCGCCGGCGACGGCGAGACGTTCTACGCCATCGAGGCGAAGTCGAGCGCTGGCGACCCGATCTACCTCTCGGGCGAGGAGGTGGAGTCGTTGTTGTACTTCGCACAGAACTTCGGTGCGAAAGCGCGCATCGCCGTGCGGTTCGACCGCGAGGACTGGTACTTTTTTCACCCCGGTGACCTGTACACCACCGACGCCGGGTCCTACCGCGTGAAGAAGGAGACCGCTCTCGCCGACGGCACCGATTTCCCCGAGTTCGTCGGCGAGACGCGAAAGGTCACCCTGGACGCGGTCGGAGCCGACCCCGACGCGGAGCGCCGCACGGTGTTAGAGGCCGTCCGCGACGGCCACATGCCGGTCGACGAGGCTCTCGACGTGTTGTGAGCGGCACACAGCGTTCACCGATTGGACCGACGGCACGGCGACGCCGTCGCCCAGCTGCGACGGGCGCCATCGAAGTTCTTTTTTAGTGCGGATAGAAATCGAGAGCATGGAAATCGATGCGGAGCTGCGTCGACAGATCACCGTCTCGCTTCTCGCCGCGGCGGTGTTCGTCGCCGGGCTCGTCGCCATCGGCGTGACGTTCGACGGCTCGTCGCTTCCCGAGGCCGGCGCGCTCGCGCTGGTCGGGCTCCTCGCCGGGTTCGTCCTGTTGATGGCGCTCGTCGGCGCGTACCTCATGCGCGCGAACGACGACACCTGAGTCCGTGCTGCCGTATCACTCGATGTGGCCGCCGTCTGGCACCGCGTCCTCGGCCGACTCCGTCACGCCGGCGGCGTCGCGCCAGTCGGTGAGGTCGTCGTCGGCCGCCTCGACCGCGGCCTCGTAGTAGCCGAGCGGGTCCGGCGCGACCCGCATGTGGTCGTCCTCGTTGTGACAGATGCCGAGCTTCGCGAGCGTCTCACACGTCGGCGGCGGATACTGCGTCCCGCGGTCGTCGGCGAGATACGCCGTCTGATAGCGAATCCCCTCGGCATCGAGGCTCGTCGCCGCACAGAACGCGACGACCTCGTCCGGCGACATCCCGATGCCGACGAGAAACGCCATCAGGGCGAAGCTCTCGGTCGCCGAGAGGTGGACGTCGCGCTCGGCCTTCTCGATCAGGTTCTGCATACACGGCGGGAACAGCGCGGGGACCACCACGTCGACCGGGCCCGCGTACGAACGCTCCCGGAGCAGCCGGCGCAGCTCGTCGACGCGTGCGGCCAGCTCCGAGCGGATCACGCCGTCGTCCGACAGTTCGAACGGGAGCCCGTCGCGGACGCGTCGTTCGATGGCCGTCTCGAGCGCGCGCAACAGCTCCTCGCGGTCCACCCGGACGGCCCCGTCGGCGAGCGGTCGGTTGACGAGCCGCCACGCGTCTCCCCACGCGGGGTCGGCGAGACGGAGGTACGCGCCGACGTCGACCCAGTAGTCGGTCGGCTCCCGCCCGCGTCGTGCCGGCTCCGCGACGACTGCCGTCTCCAGGTCGAACTCGGCTAAGACCGTCTGTAGGTCGACAGTCGGCGTCGCCGTCGAGGCGAGCGCGTCGTCGCTCGCGAGGTCCGCTTCGATCCGCTCGCGGGCGGTCGCCGCCTCGGCGGCGGCGTACTTGTCGATCGCGGGCGCAGCGTCGAGTAGCGAGACGAGGATCCGTGCGATCGGGTACGAGAGGAGCTCGGCACGGGCGTCGTGGTCGACGGCGTCGCGGCCGAACGCACCGGCCGCGGGCTCGACGGTGCCCTCTCGGAGCGCCCGCTCGACGCGCTCGCGGGCCCGCTCGACGGCCGGTGCATCGTCGGCGACGAGCGCCGGCAGTGACGCCGAGGCACCGGCGACGGCGTCGCGGGCCCCCTCGAAGAACGGATACTTCGCGTGGAGCGCGTCCATGTCCGCACGCTGGTTGTGAGCGCCCGCGAATAAGCGGTACGGTCCGGGGCGAGCCTACGTCGTCCGTCGCTCACTCCGTGAGTCCGTAGCCGCGAGTGAAGAGCGCCACGTCGACGGCTGCGGCGACCGCGGTCATCGCGACGAGGACGAGAAACGACCGGGCTGGGTCGACCTCGGCGACGCCGAGGAAGCCGTAGCGAACGCCGTTTACCATGTACACCATCGGGTTGAAAAGCGAGACGTCGCGCAACAGCGGCGTGAGGTCCTCAAGCGAGTAGAACACGGCTCCGAAGAAGACGAGCGGCCGGAGGATGAACTGGTTCATGACCGTGAGGTCGTCGAAGTCGTTCGCGAGGAGCCCCCCGATCACGCCGAGACTTGCGAACAACAGCGTGATGACGAGGAGGAACCCGAGCAGGTACAGCGGTCGCTCGAGCGGAACCGGCTGAAACAACGCCGACACGATCCCCCACCCGATGGCGGCGACGAGCCCCCCGACGAGCAGTCCGCGGGTCGCAGCCGAGAGGACGTACGCCCACACCATCCCCGTGTACGACAGCGGCGAGGTGAGCACCTCGTCGATGTACTCGTTCCATCTGCCGTGAAAGATGGAGAAGGAGGCGTTCTCGAAGCTGTTCGACACCGCCCCGAGCACGACGAGTCCGGGGAGAATGAACAGAATGTACGGGACCCCAGCGATCGTGCCGACGCGCTCGCCGAGGATCACCCCGAACACGGAGAAGTAGAGCACGTTCGTGATGAACGGTGGCGCAAACGTGTTGCTCGGGCGTCGGAGAAACCGTAGGATCTCTCGTTTCGTGAGCGTGTAGAAGCCGGTGAGGTCGACAGACCGCGCGCTGCTGCTCATCGAGTCCCTCCGTCGCGCGCCAGCGTCGCAGACCGGTCGTCGTCGGCAGCGTCGCCGCCGACCTCAGTGGCGTCGTCGCCGGTGGCGAGAGCCCCGTCACCGGCGTCTTGACCCGTCGGACGCGTCATCTCGACGAACACCTCCTCCAGTGAGGTCCGCTCGATCTCCATGTCGAGGATGCCGTAGGCCGCCTCGTCGAGCGCGCGAACGAGATCCGGCGCGACGAGTCCACCCTGGCGGGCGGTGACGGTGATCCGGTCGTCGTCGACGTCGACGGCTTCGATCCGGTCGTCGGTGGGGACGGCCGCTTCGAGCGCGGCCCGTGAGGTCGGCGGGTCACGCAGCGTCACGACGACCCGGTCGGCACCGCGGTCCATCAACTCGTCCGGTGACGCGACGGTTCGCACCTGTCCGCCGTCGAGAATCGCCACCTCGTCACAGAGTCGCTCCGCCTCCTCGATGTAGTGGGTAGTCAAGAGGACGGTCGTCCCCGCTTCGTTCAGTTCCGTCACCAAGTTCCAGAGGTCACGCCGGAGCTGAACGTCCACACCGGCAGACGGCTCGTCGAGGATGAGCAGGTCCGGGTCGGTCACCAGCGCCCGTGCGATCATGAAGCGTCGTTTCATGCCGCCAGAGAGCCAGTCGAACCGGGTGTTTCGTTTGTCGTAGATGCCCACCTGTTCGAGGGCGCGCTCGGCCCGCGCTGTGGCCTCCTCGCGGGGGACGCCGTGGTAGCCGGCCTTGTGTTCGAGTACCTCGTGGATCGGGAAGAAGCGGTCGACGTTGAACTCCTGGGGAGCGAGTCCGATGCGGTCGCGCGCCTCCCGGTAGTCGGCTTCGACGTCGTGACCGAACACCCGCGCCTCGCCGCCCGTCGCGCGGACGAGTCCGACGAGCACGTTGATGAACGTCGTCTTTCCCGCGCCGTTCGGTCCGAGCAGGCCGAAAAACGAGCCGTCGGGGACGGTGAGCGACACGCCTCGGAGCGCGTCGACGTCCCCGTAGCTCTTCTGAAGGCTCTCGACCTCCAGTGCGTTCGTCATACCGGATCGGTGACCCGCGAGCGGGTTAAGCAACTCCGTTCGCGTCCGCCATCGTCGGTAGCGGGAGGCGACCTCAGTGGTCGACCGTCTCGACGGGTGCGTCGGCCGCGTTCGTCTTCACGCTCTCGATGCCGCCTCGAGCGCGCTGTTTCGAGGCGTACCCCTCACCGGAGTCCGCGATGACGTTGCCGTTGTCGTGAACGAGCCGCCAGCGCCACTCGTCTGCGGTGTCTTCGTACATCTCGAAGGTTGCCTTGCTCGTGTCACTCATCACGATAGACCTGCGGTCAGCCGACACTAAGTGGTTTCCCCGCGCGGCCCGACGCTGCCTCTGCGATTGCCCCTCGTCGCCGTGACCGACTCACTCGTCGTCGGGACTCTCCTCGGCCTCGGTCGGCAGTTCGGCGACGATCGTCTCACCGGCGCGAACGTCGTCGCCCGGGGCGACGAGCAGGTCCTCACGATCGACCGCGGCAGGGAGGACGACGTCGGCACGCGATCCGAACGAGACGTGGCCGACGCGGTCACCGCGCTCGAGCTCGTCACCCACCTCGACGTGCGGGTGGATGCGCCGCGCGAACCAGCCGGCGATGACGATCACCTCGTAGGCACCGAGGTCTATCACCACCTGCTCGTTGCGGTCGGACTCCTTTGTGAAGGCGGGTCGGTTCGCGCCCGGCCGGTGACGGACCTCGCGGACCGTTCCGGCGATCGGCGCGCGGTTGACGTGGACGTCGGTGACGTTCATGAACACGCCGACGCGGAGCCGCGACCCTTCCTCGCGAACCACCTGCACGGTGCCGTCGGCGGGTGAGACGACGGCCCGGTCTGGACCCGGTGGCGTGCGGGTCGGGTCCCGGTGGAACCAGAGGACCCCGATCGTGAGCGCGGCGAACCCGATCCCGACCGGGGGGGCGAACGGCAGGGTCACCGCCGCGAGCAGCCCGGGAACCAGCGCGAGCCGCCAGGCCGCCTCGACCACCGGGAACGGCACGACCGTCGCCAGTGGTGGGGCACGGCGCACGGTCACGCCTCCGCCGACTCGTGGAAGCCGGCCCGGAGATCGGTTCGTCCGGCCGCCCACGCCGCGAGCAGGTGCGTGAGGTGGAGCCGGTCGTCCGTCCCGTCGACGAGGTCGAGGTCCGCCTCGCCGGCGAGCGCGTGGAGTCGGGCGAGGTCTGCGCCGGTGTACGCCGACCCGGCGCGCGCCGCTCGGAGCATCGCACGGAGTAGCCCCTGCCCGTCGTAGCCGCCCTCGTCGAGCAGGTCGTCGAGCGTCTTCCGGGCGTCCTTCAGCTCTCCTGCGCGGGCGGCGGCGAGCGCCTCGCGGATCGTGTCCTCGTCGCCGACGTCGCCGAGGGTCTCGTAGGCCGCCGTCATCGTCACGGCGTCGCCCTCGACGGCCGTCGTCTGTGCGGTGAGGATCGCCCGGCGAAGGTCGCCGCCGGCGGCGCTGGCGACGAACTCGAGACCGTCTTCGTCGTACGTGACCTCTTCGCGCTCGCAGATGGTCGCGACGACGTCGATGATCTCGTCGGTCGTTGGTGCACGCAGCCGGATCGGGAAACACCGTGAACGAACCGGCGCGATGAGTTTCGACGGCTGGCGGGTCGCGATCACGAACTGGGTCGTCCGGTGGTGTTTCTCCATCACCCGCCGGAGCGCCTGCTGGAAGTCCTCGCGGATCGCCTCGGCGTTGTCGAGCACGATCGTCTTGTACGACCCGGACATGGGCGCGTAGGCGGCCGACTCCGTCAGTACGTGGTGTATCATGTCGCGTTTCGCCATGCGGCGTTTCCCGGCGAGAAAGCCCTCGAACCGGGGGTCCGTCCGGATCTCTTTTTTCGTCCGACCGAAGAAGTCCGCCACGTTGAGCTCGACGAGGTCGCTCTCGGGCTCGGCGTGTGCCTCCCTGGCGAGCGCGCGAACCGCCGCCGTCTTTCCGACGCCCGGGGGTCCCTGAACCACCAGATTCATCGGCTCGTCGACGGCTCGTCTGAGGTGATCGCGGGCCTCAGCCTGACGGATCTCGGATAGGTCCGGCGCGTGCGTGTCGATCCACAGCGGTCCGTCCATTACCGGGTACTCGGTGGTCGGTGCTGAAGAATCGGTCGGTACGGACCCCCGGCCGCGGACACGAACCGGAGACACGACGGAGACGGTGCGGTGAGCGTCGTCGTCGGTCGCGAGCGGCTCCCGCGGTGGCGGTCGAGCTGGTGTGAGACCACGTCGTCGCTCCGCGTGTGACAGGCGAAGAGGCGGTCTCCGTGCGGGTGGACTCCGATGGCTCGTGGGTAGCGCCCGCCGGACGGGGTGACCCCGACGCGCTCGATCCGACTCGGGGTGTGCGTACGCGCGAACGTGGCGACCGAATCGTGTCCCCGGTTCGAGGCGTAGACGTACGACCCGGACGGGTGGACGCGCACGTCTGCTGCGATGGTGTCGGCGGCGTCGACGTCGTCGGGGACCGTAGCGTGCGTCTCGACGACCGTCGGACGACGGGGATCTGCGAGGTTGAGCACGGAGAGCGTCGCGTCGAGCTCACAGAGTAGGTAGCCGACGTCGTCGCTCGGGTGGACGGCGAGATGCCGAGGACCGGATCCCGGCCGACACGCGAGCGTCCCGGCTGGGACGGGGCGGAGCGTCCCGTCGGCTCGCGACAGCTCGTACACGGCCACCCTGTCGGCACCGAGGTCTGGGACGTAGACGAGGTCGTCCGTGACGAACGTGGCGCTGTGTGGGTGCGCCGACGCCTGACGGTCCGCCCGTGGCCCGGAGCCGGTGTGGACGCGTTTGTCGCTCGGCGCTGCGAGCGAGCCGTCCGGCTCGATGGGCAGCACGGCCACCGACCCTCCAGTGTAGTGGGAGACGAGGACGTAGGCTCCCCGTGGGTCGACGGTCACGTGGCACGGTCCCGCGTCGCCGGTGGCGGTCTCCCCGAGCCGTTCGAACGCGCCGGTCGACGGGTCGACACGGTAACTGACGACCCGCCCGGCGGCGCGCTCGGAGACGACGACGACGATCGGCTCGGACGGATGGGCGGCGACGAACGACGGGCGCTGCTGCTGCGCCCGAGCGAGCACCGTCAGCGTCGTCCCGTCGACGGCGACGGTGCGCAGCGCACGCCCGGTGTACGAACCGAGCACCCCGACCCACGTCGTTCGCGACATCGGCCCCCTACAGGTCTCTCCACGACCGCTCTGGGGTCCACCCCAACATCGTTTCGGCCTTCGAGCAGTCGACGAGCGACTCGTGTCCCTCCATCGGGCGTCGGACCGTCGCGGACGGATACGCCGTCTCGACGAGTTCGTCCGTCGGGACGTCGGCGGTGGTGTCGCTCGCGACCGTCCAGAACGACTCGTGGCCGTCGAAGTCGGCTTCGACCGCCTTTCGTGCCGCCGCTGCCGCGTCGTCGACCGCGAGGTAGGCGTACAGCACGTCGCGGCCCGCGGCCGGGTGGCCGCCGTCGAGCGACTCGAGCGACCGATCCGCCTCGACGAGGTGTTCACGCATCTCGTCGTCGCTCACGACCCAGGGGTACCGGAGCGTGGCGATCTGCACGTCCGTCGACGGCCGACGACCGTATCCGCTCGCGGTCACCTCCATCGCGTGTTTCGCGATGCCGTACGCGTCGTCCGGGGTTCGCGGGTGCGGCTCGTCGACCGGGAGGTAGTGGACCTCGACCGGTCGTTCTTGATGTTCGCTCCCCATCGCGTTGATGCTAGAGGCGAGACAGACGGCGTCTACCCCGAGCGCGTCGGCCGCCTCGAGGACGTGCACGCTCGAGACGACGTTGCTCTCGTAGACGACGAAGTCGGGGTTCCCGTGCGGGTCCGGGATCGTCCCCACGTGTACGATCGCGTCCGCGTCGGCCTTCGCGAGCGCCCCGTACGTCTCGCCGGCGTCTAAGAGGTCGGTCCGGACGTACCGGTCCGACGCCGTCTCACGCCGGCGTCCTCGGGCGAGGTTCACGGTGGTGTACCCGTGCTCGTTCAGGTGCGCGAGGATCGCCGAGCCGACGGTGCCGTTGCCGCCGGTCACCACGATGGTGTCGAGCGTCATCGTGTCAACAACCCTTTGATGTAGCCGACGGCGAAGAGCCGCCCCATGTCCGTGTACCCGACCATGGCGTCGTCGCGGTCGGACTCGCCGACCATCCGCGGCACGTGGTCGGGTCGTATCGGTCCGTCGAACCCCACCTCGCGATAGGCCTCGATGGCGGCTCTCATGTCGGTCGGCCCGTTGTCGTGCCACGTCTCGACGAACTCCCGTTCGGATCCCTCGACGTCGCGAAAGTGGACGAAGTGGATCCGGTCGCCGAGCTCGTGGATGGCGTCGATGGTGTCGTGTTCCATCGCCGCGAAGTTTCCCTGACAGAACGTGATGCCGTGGTTCGGGCTGTCGTGTAACGCGAGGATCCGCCGGTAGTCGGCCATCGACTGCACGATCCGAGGGACGCCTCGAACCGGCGACGTCGGCGGGTCGTCGGGATGCAACGCGAGGTTCACACCGTGTGCTTCTGCCACGGGGACCACCGCGTCGAGGAAGTACGCCAGATTCTCCCACAGCTCGTCGGTCGTCACGTCGGCAGCCGCGTGGTTCGGCGCGCGCTCCATCCACCCGTGGTCGTATCCGATTCGCTGTGAGCCGCCGCGACCGGGGACCGAATCGGACGTGCGGATCACCCCGAGCGGGTTCTCCGTCCACACCCAGCAGTAGGTGTCGATGCCGAGTCGTCCCATATTCTCGATCAGGGTCTTCACCCGCTCGATCTCGTCGTCACGGCCCGCACGACCCAGCACGGTGTTCTCCATCGGCGGTCGGTCTTCGACGACGTCGAGTGAGAACCCGTGGTCGTCGAACCGTGCCGCCGTCTGCTGTAACGTCTCGTACTCCCACCACTGTGAGACGCCCCAGAACCGGACGACGGCCGTCTCGATGCCGAGCTGTTTCGCGATCGTCCATCGCCGACCCGGTGTCGGCGGGAGCATCACCGTCGGATCCATGTCGTAGGTGGCAGTCATCGTGTTGGGGGTGACGGTCCGAACGGGATGAACGGACTGCCGGCGCGGGTCGGTCGATCACCGGCGTCGGTGGCTCCGGGACGGTGTGCGTGGTGCAGCCGTCGTTGCTGCGGCGCCGTGTGTGGCGCGGGGCCGCCGTCCACCGATCGGTGTGCCGTCCCGTCGCCGGCGGGTCGTTCGTGCTGTCGTGAGGGGTTCGAAAGTGCGGTCATCTCCATCACGTTCGATCGTGGACGGATTCAACATTGCGCTGGTCGGCCGCGTTGCCGGTACGCCTCGCGACGCCGGCGACACCGTGTGAATCCACGTCGCTCGGAGAACCTATCGATCAGCGTGACAGAGTCGCTACCAAACGATATAGATCGATATCAATCGTTAAGTACACGCCTCGCCGATCGCTTCAGTACATGTCACGCGATAGCCGTTCGGACGACGAGACGACGACTCGGCGCCGGTACGTCGCGGGTGCCGGGACGGTCGCAGCCGTGAGCCTCGCCGGATGTTCCGGGGGCGGCGGTGGCGGCTCGACCGGTGACGAGGGCTCGGGAGACGACAGCGGGGACGGCGAATCGAGTGCGACTGGCGGTGACGACGCCGACAGCGCAGCGCTGGAGATCGTCCACTGGTGGACTGCAGGCGGCGAGCAGGACGCGTATCAGGCACTGCTGGACGGATTCCGCGAGGCGCATCCCGACGTCGAGGTCGTCGACAACCCCGCTCCCGGCGGCGCCGGGTCGGCGATCGACACGGTGATCCAGAACCGTGTCATCGACGGCGAACCGCCGAGCACGTTCCAGATCTGGCCCGGCCAGGCGCTCACGCCGTACACCGACGAGGGGCTCTTAGAGCCGATCGGCGAGTCGGTGTGGGACGACGAGATGCGAGCGGCGTACCTCGACGGCGTGCTCGACCTCGCACAACCTGCCGGCGACCTCGTCGCCGTGCCGATCAACATCCACCGGCTCAACAACCTGTTCTACAACGTCTCCGTGCTCGAGGACGCGGGCGTCGACCCGACGACCATCGACGACCCACAGGGACTCCTCGACGCGATGGAGACGGTCGCGGCGGAGACGGACGCGACGCCGATGGCACACCAGACGCAGGCCCCGTGGTCCTCACTACAGCTGTGGGAGAACGTGTTCCTCGGCCAGACGGGCGTCGACGCGTACCAGACGCTCCTCGAGGGGGACGTGGCGTCGTTCGAAGACGAGGTTCGCTCGGCGCTCGACACGATGTCTGCGTACGCGGAGTACTTCCCCGAAGACGCCGGGTCGATCTCGTGGGACCAGGGCAACAACGACGTGATCGCCGGCGACGCCGCGTTCCTCCACCAGGGCGACTGGGCGGCCGGTCAGTACGGCTCGGCGGAGGACTTCGCGTTCGGTGAGGACTGGGACATGGTGCCGTTCCCGGGCACCGACGGCGTGTACCACTCGGTGATCGACTCGTTCGTCTTCCCAACGAACAACCCCTCCCCGGAGGCGACCGAGGCGTTCCTCAACTACGCGGGATCCGTCGACGCACAGGAGCGGTTCAACCCGACCAAGGGCTCGATTCCGCCCCGGACGGACGTGCCGATGGACGCGTTCGGTGACTTCCTCAGCCGACAGTTCGAGGACTTCCAGAACTCCGACGCACAGCCGCCCACGATCGCGCACGGGACCGGAGTCGCCCCGGCCATCCAGTCGTCGCTCTCCGAGACGTTCGCGAACTTCAACGGTACCCTCGACGTCGACCAAGCGTACCAGGGTATCCGCAACGCGTTCTGATCGCGATGTCGTCCCCGTCTTCAGTCGCGCCGCGACGAGGCGCGAGCGACGACGCTCCGAACGAGCGGGATGACTCCGAGTCGGCGACCCGGACGGACGGTGGCGCGGTCGTCGACGGCACCGACGAGCCGGCGGTCGCGACGGGTCGATCGGCGTCGTCGTGGCTCACACGGGTTCGGCGGAGCAGCCTCCTGGAGTCGCTCCCGTTCTGGGGGCCGCCCGGGCTCCTCGTGGTGTTCTTCGTGTACGGAGCGATCGCGTGGAACTTCGTCATCTCGTTGACCGGATGGGAGGGGCTCGGTTCCCCCGACTACGGCTCGCTGTCGGCGGAGATGTACACACGGCTGCTCGCCGACCCCTCGTTTCACGCCGCGTTTCGGAACACGCTCGTGTTGTTGGTCGCGTTCACCGCGTTGTCGCTCGCGGTCGGCCTCCTCGTCGCGATCCTCCTCGACCAGCAGATACGCTTCGAGAACACCGTCCGGACGATATATCTCCTCCCGATGAGCCTCTCGTTCGTCGTCACGGCGATCTTCTGGTCGTGGATGTACAACCCCCGCATCGGGCTGGTGAACGAGTTGTTGCGGAGTCTGGGTCTCGGCGGACTCACACAGGCGTGGCTCTCCGACCCACAGTTCACGCTGGCGGCCATCGTCTTCGCGCTGATGTGGCAGTTCTCGGGGTACTGTATGGTCGTCTACCTCGCCGGACTCCGTGCGATCCCCGACGCACAGTACGAGGCGGCACGGATCGACGGCGCGTCGACGATACGGCTCTACTGGCGAGTGATCGTGCCGCAGCTGCGCGCCTCGACCATGTCGGCGGCGGTCGTCCTCGTCGTCTTCGCGCTCAAGGCGTTCGACTTCCTGTTCGTCCTGTTCGGGGTGAACCCCGGAGCATCGGCAGACATCCTCTCCGTGATGATGTACCGCGTCGCGTTCGACCGCATCCAGTGGGCGTACGGCTCCGCCGTCGCGATGGTGTTGTTCGCGATGGCGCTCGGCGTGATCGGGCCGTACCTCTTCGTCCAGTACCGCCGGGGTGAACTGTGAGCACCGACGCCACGAGCCGGCCGTCGATCGCCGGTGTGGACGTCTCGCGTGTGGCGTTGTACGCGGCGCTCCTCGGGATGGTCGCCTTCTACCTCGCCCCGTTAGAGTCCGGGTTGGCGACCGCCTTCAAGACCCCGGCGGGGTTCCGAACGACGACGCCGTTCGCGCTCCCGCCGGTCGGTGAGTTCACCGTCGACGCCTGGGGAACGGCGTTCGATCGGCTCGGGACGGGGCTCACGAACAGCGCACTGATGGCGGTGCCGGCGACGGTGTTGTCCGCGCTGTTCGGGTCGCTCGCCGCGTACGGGTTGACGAACCTCGACTGGCGCGGCCAAGTCGGCGTGTTGATGTTGTTCGTCGCCGGCGTCTTCATCCCGTACCAGGCCGTCTTGGTGCCGCTCACGCAGTTCTGGTCGTTCGTCGACCTCGCCGGCCGGCTGCCGATTTCGGCCGTCGACCGGTACGAAGGACTGATCAACCTGAGCATCACCCACGTCGCGTACGGCGTCCCGATCTGTACCGTTCTGTTTCGGTCGTACTACGCGACGATCGACGACGAGATGCTCGAAGCCGCGCGGCTCGACGGCGCGTCGGCAGCGACGATATACCGTCGGATCGTGCTCCCGCTTTCGGTCCCGATCTTCGCGGTGACGCTCATCTACCAGTTCACCCAGATATGGAACGACCTCTTGTTCGCCATCGTCCTCGTCAGCGACCCGTCGAATCAGGTCGTAACGGTCGCGTTGAACCAGCTGCAGGGGTCGTTCGTCCAACAGTACAACCTCCAGATGGCCGGAGCGTTCGTCGCGGCGTTACCGACGCTCGCCGTGTACGTCCTCTTCGGTGAGCAGTTCGCGAAAGGCGTCGCAGGTGAGACATAATGGCACGACTCCAACTCGACTCGGTGCAGAAACGATTCGGTGAGGGCGACGACTCCGTCCTCGCAGTAGACGACCTGAGCGTAGACGTCGCCGACGGCGAGTTCCTCGTCCTCGTCGGTCCGTCGGGCTGTGGCAAGTCCACGACCCTCCGGATGGTCGCCGGCTTAGAGACGATCACCGACGGCGAGGTTCGCCTCGACGGCGAGGTGATGAACGAGCGCGGGCCCGCAGAGCGGGACATCGCGATGGTGTTCCAGAGCTACGCGCTGTACCCGCATATGACGGTTCGGAACAACATGCGCTTCGGGTTAGAGGAGTCGACCGACCTCGACGACGAGACGATAGACGACCGCGTCGAGTCCACGGCCGAGTTGCTCGAGATCACCGACCTGTTAGCCCGCAAGCCGGGGGCGCTCTCCGGCGGGCAGCGACAGCGCGTCGCGCTCGGCCGCGCCATCGTCCGCGAGCCGAAGGCGTTCTTGATGGACGAACCGCTCTCGAACCTCGACGCGAAGCTCCGGTCGCAGATGCGCACCGAGCTCCAACAGCTCCAGGCAGACCTCGAGACGACGACCGTCTACGTCACACACGACCAGACGGAGGCGATGACGATGGCCGACCGCGTCGCGATCCTCGACGGAGGCGAGCTTCAGCAGGTGGCGACCCCGCTCGAAGCGTATCATCGGCCGGCGAACCGATTCGTCGCGGGGTTCATCGGCGAGCCGTCGATGAACTTCGTCGACTGCAGCGTCGCCGGCGAGACCCTCGTCGCCGACGACTTCGCGTATCCGCTCGACGAAGCGAGCGACTCGGTCGGTGAGGGAGTCGGCTCGCTCGACGAGACGGCCGGTGTGACGCTCGGAATCCGGCCCGAGGACGTCGCCGTCGTCGAGGTGGACGGTGGAGACGGCGACTCGGCGGCTCCTACCGGCGGTCGACGGGCCGTCACCGACGATTCGCTGCCCGACGACGTCGACGCGTCTCACGCGTTCGCGGCGACGGTTGGGGTCGTCGAGCCGATGGGCGACGAGAACGTCGTGCACCTCGCGCTCGACGACGGCCCGGAGCTCGTCGCGACCGTGGACGGGCTTCGCCGCGTGCGTGAGGGACGACGCGTCACGGTCGGGCTCCCGTCGAACGCGATCCACGTGTTCGACGCCGAGTCGGGCGAGGCGGTTCGAAACCGGTCGCTCGAGGCCGCAGCCCTCGATGCGGCGCGGGTGTGATCGAGACGAGCCGGCGGATCGCGCTCCCGTCTGTTGGTGCCGGTTCACGTCGCCTGACGCTCCCACGCGCGAGCGACCGCTCCACCGAGCGCGGCCGCGACGACGACCTCGACGTAGAACGCGAGCACGAACCCGACCGCAATCGCGTTGAGCGGACGGTACGCTGCGGCGGCGAGCCCGACGCCACCGGCGGTTAGGAGCGTCGTGACGAGGTATCCCGCATCGCGCGTCGCGCGCCCGATGCGGGTCGTATCGACCGCGGCCCGAAGCGACCCCTCGTGAGCGACGGCGACGACCGCGGCCGGCATCGGGTACAGGAGGGCAAACGCGAGCAGCGTCGCGACCGTCGATCCGGCGACGAAAACGAGTCCGTCGGATCCTCCCGTCGGGCCGAGTCGTTCGAGTGGCCCGCCGAGCGTCACGACGAGCAGGCCGACGGGGACGACGAGGTAGGCGGTCGCGGCGACGCAGAGTCGAACGCCGTCGCGGAACAACGGCCGGATCGGTCGCCACGCTGGAAGTGCCGGGTCGGTTCGTCGTCGCCTCGCGGTCGTGGTCGCAGCGACGACGCGCGAGAGGTAGCCGGCGACGGCGACGAGCGGGAGCACCGGTATCCACACCGCGAGCAGGTGGAGCCCGCTGCCGATGAGCAGTGCGTCGAGCCGTCTCGACTGGCCGATCGGGTAGGCGAGGAGACGGCGTATCACTCGGTGCCCCGGTCGAGTCGGCCCGATGCGGTCTGTGGTGTGTGTCGGTGGGTCTCGGCTGGCGAGGAGGGGTGTGGGCGTGTACGACGTCGGGGGAGAGAGCACATGGGTGAGCAACCGCGCGGCGTGTGCGAAAGCGTTTCGACGGACGACCCCTGCCGAGTCAGACAGAAACCG
>ERZ1034543.134-NODE-134-length-19623-cov-3.113910_pt1 | contig 19623 bp, 29 predicted proteins | sample MGYA00520654_ERZ1034543 | MGnify/ENA primary metagenome ERZ1034543 (study PRJEB33760, sample SAMEA4777712) | hypersaline lake metagenome | biome: hypersaline environment; feature: brines | place: Spain | collected 2012-08 | depth 0 m ... | reverse complement strand
AACACACCGCGCAGCCGCCTTTCTAGACAAGGGTGGAACTGGCAAAACAACGACCATAGTAGGCAATACAGACATAGATGACTTCTCTGGAATTATGGAGCAGATGTTCAGAGATGAATCACCAGATAATGTAATGCTTATTGCCTACACACGAGCAGCAGCTGATGAGGCAAAAAGCCGACTAGTCAGCCTTACTGATGTTACAGAAAGTAAGGCTGATGAACGGATCACCACCATCCACTCCACTGCAATGAGGTTTAATAACCTCAGTCCGAAAGATATTGTTGAGATTAGGTGGTCCAATGATAAGTATAATTTCTGCAAAGATGTTGGCATTGAGTACCAATTTGACAAAGGCAGTGATGATGAAGAGATGCTCTCTGCACCAGACGATCAGGGGCATTTATTCTTCAAGATTCTTAGCTGGCTAAAGTCAAAGCTTAAGCCTCCACAGAAGTACAAAGACTGCCCGCTAGGTTCTGAGTGGGACTACGATGATGAAAAGTTCATTAAGCTGGCAAAGAAATGGGAAAAGTACAAAAACGAAAAAGGTATTTGGGAGTTCGATGATGCTATCCTTGAGTGCGTGAACAACGGAGACACTATTGACACAGAGTATCTATTCGTTGACGAGGTGCAGGACCTTTACCCACTTCAGCAAGCGTTCTTGGATAATCAGTTTGGTCATGTGAAGCGGATATTTTTAGCTGGAGATGACGACCAGACAATCTACGAATGGGCCGGAGCAAAGCCTGAGTACTTCCTTGATATGGAAGGCAACATCAATGAGGAAATGCCCGAGTTGTGGGAAGACAAGACTGGTTATTGGGAAGATGAGGGAGTTTATATTCTAGACCAGTCTTGGCGTATGCCGAATGAAATTCTGGGCTTAGCTAAAAGCATCATCGATAAAGTAGACGAACGACAAGAGAAGAAAATTAAGCCACACCATGATGGCGGAGAATTTATACCACTACTAAAACCTAGTCCCAAAGAAGTAGTCAATCTGATAAACCCTGATGATACAATGATACTGTTCAGGGCAAAGTACCATATGCAGAACTTCGGTCAAGAGTTGATTAAGGCAGGTATCCCATATAAAGACAGATTCAAAACTTGGAAAGAAGAAGTGCTGCAGCTACGTAACGGACTTGCAGCACTCAAAAATGGTGATAGAATAATGACAGGCTCTCAAGCGTCCAGAGTCATTGAGGAACTGCCTAGTGCTGCACTGTCAATCGACAAGGATAAGGATGCATTAGTCGATGTATTGGCTAGCCGTAGTGAAGTCCCAACTGCACAGATAGTCAGCAGTGTAAGGTACAAGCGTCCAGATAACAAAATGTCACTGAAGCGTTGGACTAAAGAATTTACCAGTGACACTATGAACTACTATCGGTCACAGGCAGTAAAGAATAATCTATTGATGAACAACGAGCACCTGAGTCCACACGGTGTCGAGTTGGAGACTATTCACGGCAGCAAGGGTCAAGAAGCTGATACTATTATTCTTAGCACTGACACTACTCAGTCAGTTCTAGATAATATGGATCGCAACTCTATCAGTGACGCTGAACGTAGGTTATATTATGTCGGCGTCACTCGAACAGAAAATAGGCTAGTCATGTGTCAAGGGCTAGATGATGATAGCCCAGAGATTACTCTAGATACCATCTTCGGTAAACAATGGCGCGAAGACCATGAATGGGCTAATAGAGAAGCTGTAAAGTCTGATCGAAAAAGGTTATAGCAGAGCTTATCCGGCTATACCGACGTGAGGATTAACGTTCAATCACCCCAATATGCCGAATTAGGCATTTTGCCCCCAAAATATTGGCAGTACAGGCCGTGTGCGGCGTGAAAACAGGGTGCGGTGAATTGAACGTATAGACCTTTGGGTATGACGTACAGGATATATTACTACAAGTTCTTGCCCTAGCTGGTGCTAACTTAAGGTTCAAATCCTTAATAGGGCTTTGGGGTAGCGACCTATCGCTGAAGACATAACAATAGAAGCGTTAAAACAAGATTGTAAGCGTAGCAACATAGAATCCGACACTTCGCAGCTAAGAGTCAACATGGGATTAAAAAATCTCCAATCAGAAATTGAACAGACATACAATCAAGTGTATAGCAACTCTTACAGCATTGACGAATTAATCAACCCTTCAGACGTTACTGACGGAGCAGAAACGTGGGGCGATGTAGAAAGAGATGACTTAGAAAAAGAAATAGAAAATTCTGTGACAGTAAAGAATCACGAAGGTCAATACGATTCAGAAAGGACTGATCTAGCAATAACTATTTGGATGTCTAGTATGTCTCGAATCAAGCTAGAAGACGTTGTATTTGATAGCGTTTACGATGCATTGAAAAATGGATATTGGCCTTACAGTACTAATATGTATGAGGCAGAGAATATGATAAAAGAAATGGTGTGGAATGATGATCTCAGTATCCCTAAAGATGCACAAGAACAGGCAAGTAACGTAATTACATCAGCATATATCGATAAATTAGACCCTAATTCTGAAAAAGGCGATTCTTTGTAAACAGAATCCACCAATCTACAAATTGAAGACAATAGTACAGACAGTATACTATATATTTGTAAATAATCTAAGTCAAAATGAGTACACGGTAGTTATAGCAGTTATTGTGGTGAAATAAAGTGTTAACATAAGGTGATGATATAAAATGGACTGAAGCTAGCATACAAGCGAAACGTTTAAATCGATAAAACCCGTTGTTACATATACGAAAAATGAAAACGCCTTGTCGCTCTAGCCTTAAGGAGCCTGATGAGGGGACAACTCCTATCAGCCCTCGTGGTGGAGGGTCGAAACAAGGTGATAATATGGGTCTTGATGCATTCCAGTCAGAAGATAGCTCAAGTACAGAAGAGATCAGATCCCGTAAGAAGATCGAAAATCTCGAACTAGAAAAAGAAGAGTGGGTTGAAATATTTGCTGCTCATCCATATATTGCATCATTCATATCAGATGATGCTAGCTTGTCCGAGCGAAAGGCAGTAATTCAGACCTTGGATGAGATTTTGGATGAAGAGAATGATGAATACGGTGCAGATCTCTCTGACGAAGATATCAATGATATTGAGACTCATAGAGAGGCTATGGTAGAAGAATATATTAGAGACTAGTAGGTAGTATAGTAATAACTGGTCCATCGGCTGATTCCGTATAGTGGATTCAGGGCAGATCATCCATACTGACATAACATGTTTTCTGTGTTATATGTACTAGGAGATAGTCAATGGGACTAGACGAGTTCATGGACATAGAGCCTGCAGAAGAATCGAAGTCAAATAAAGACAGCAGTAACACCCAAGAAGACTCAAAGTTAGAAGACTTAGATAATTACAGAAAAACAGAGCAAGGATATAAAAAGTACGGACCCTATGGATACGAGAGTGTAAGTGAATATAATGACACTGTTTCTGGTACAATTGAAGAGCATGGAGATATGTTTAAGTATAATCTACCTATATTCCCTCATATCGAAGGAGAGCAAATAGGAAAGTCTGAAACGCATTGGTCAAAGTCAGCAAAAAGATTTAGAATGAAGAACAGTAGAAAAGCAGTGTCTGTAGTGTCATGTGAAGATATACCTCTAGGCGAAATACCTAGAGAAATAATAATGCTTGATACTGGAGAAGTAGAAAAAGACCAATGTATTGACGTTCTGGAAGACAGGTTTGATTACAGGCCGTCTCCGTCTTCAATTGTCAGCTTATACTTTATTGCTAATGTAAGGCATTTAGTTAAGATGGCTATGGGAGATGCTAAAGTAGAAGAATGGAGCCTTAAAAGCAAAGACCATATAATCAAAGCTGTGTTTGGAGAGTCATACACGCAGAAATTTAGACGAGACAAAACAGTAGATGGAGATATGAAAAGTGTAGATCATATAGAACCCTGGTAATACCTACTCGGAGCACTGAAAGTTCAACTCTTTCAGGTAGGCATCGGAAAAGTAGAAAAAATGTCAACTAGAGTGTTCACAGGTGTAAACGAATCGATAGCAATAACAATAACTACAGCAGCAGTCCTTGCAGGTGGTTGTATACTAGTCACAGAAGGCCACTCGGTAGTTGGACAGCTGGCTATAATGCTTGGTGTAGGAGTACTGCTAATGTATTTCTACATCAAAACATCCATCGATTAACAGAATGGGACTAGATGACTTCAAGAATGATCCAAGCAGTGAACTAAAAGACTCAAGTGAAGACAACGATATAAGCAAATATAGAGATAAAAATACAGACACAGATATAGACGTACAAGAAAATAACCACCCTAGCAACAAGAAAGATTTTACATCAGAGTATAAGAAATCATATATCAAAGAATGTTGGATGTGCGGCAGTAAAAAGTACAAGATCCGTTCACTGAAAGAGTTGCACTCAGTATGGTTTTGTTCAAATGAACACTGTAGCCACTCTATAGTTAAACAGTTTAACGATGTATCACTAGATGGTAAAAAAGTAAGCAATATTGAACCGGAGAAAGCACAGAATATTATACAGAGCAAGCAGTCAGACACACAAAACATGGGACTTGATGAATTTACAGGCGGCAGTAGTAATAGTAGTAATAATACGAGCAGCGACAATAAGTCTAGCAGCAACCAACAGGATACCACACGCCAACGTGGGGCAAAAGATGATCTCAGTGAGCTTGACTCTACTGACTTGACATTCTATGGTTCTCAAAACCCTGATTTGGGTGTTACTCCTATGCAACGTAAGGGTGCTATGTCAAACTATTCTGTTTCATCTATACTACAGCGTACTAATGGCGTTATAGAGATAGACACTGACCATGTAAAGTATTACCTGCCAATGTTTACTATCATCACTTCCAACAATGAATATAATCAAGGAGATATCTATGAACTAAAGCACACAAAGAGTGAACCTAAAGCATCATGGAACGCTAAACCAGTAGTGTGTATGGGTGTGACAGAAACCCAGCTGAGCAACATCAATAAAGAACTAGCCATGTTTGAGGCTGGATCTTGTAGCAAAAAGAGAGTAATGGACAAGTTCGACGAACAGCTAGATAAAGAAACTACATCTAATACTGATATACAGATCAACTTCTTTGGTGATATGTTTAACATCCGCGATCTTGCACAAGCAAATGAAGAGTTCAGAAACGGGCAACTCATTGACCGTGACGCTATTGAAAGCAAAGTATTGAGGCGAAAAATGCTTTCAGTAAAACTTGACAAATAATGGGACTTGAAGAATTCTCAACAGACGGTAACACATCCAGTACTAGCTCTACTAGCAATAGAAGTAAATCCAATTCAGCAAGCACAAACTGTACAGACAATACTCCCTCAGAAATGAAGCAAATGTTCTTGGACCACCCAGACGTTAACCCTAGGTCGATCAAGTATCAAGTAAAGTCATACGGATGCAAGTGGGTATATCAATTCAGTACTAGACGGACTGATAAAGGCGAGCTAGTCATGTATGCTAGCCCATTCGAGAAAGATCAGACTCATAAGACTGTAATGGTATTTACCACTATTGCTTCAGTAACTGACGAAGAATATAGCGATGACCTAGACTCAATATGGGTAACTTGCTGGAACTTAAAGAAGAATGAACCTATCGGTGATGGAATACATATAGAGTCTGAAGATAATTGGAGAGATAAGCTAAATAATGCAGTAATTAAAGAAATTAAAAAGCGTAAAGATATAGTCAAAACACCCTGATTGGTATAGTTGAAGTTCAATTCTTTAACAGGGCTTTGTATAGACACACAAATAAAAAGATACATAAGCAATGAAAGCATTTATTGTAGTTGCAGACAGCGAAATCGAAGAGTCATACCTAACTGTAGCAGCAGACAAACATCAAGCAGTTACCAACGTCATAGACTCAGACTACGATGTCAGTAGCTCATCTGAGCTAAGGGTCAGTGTAGATATAGAAATCTTAAAAGATAAAGCATCAGACTCAGCTGATAGTGTAGTAGATATACTGTCCAATGAAGAAATGTGTATAGAATTATCTTAAAACGGTGCTGAAACGGTTTTGGGTAACGGGAAATAACCAATTCCAATTTTGAACACCCGTATCAGGCCTTGAAACCCGTGAATATTGGCGGTACAGCGACACGGATTGTTATTTTGACAACTGGTGGGGTTAGCGTATCGAGACCATACAACTAAACGATCTCGCTCTAGGTGGTCTTAATTCAGGGTTCAATTCCTTGATAGAGCATCGAGGTATAACATGGTAAAAGATCCTCTGAGCGGTCCTAGATCGCTTAAGACAGAAGAAGGCACAGCATTATTGAAGACAGTAGTGCATAGAGAAAATATATACCAGCCCACTGAGCTTCAGATAGCAAAGGCTTATGTGAGTCTTAGAGGGCCAACTGTAGGCATTGATACCATTGGAGTAGAATATAAAGACCACCCAAAAGGAGGCAACTTATATATTATCTGGGAACCAGTCTTAGTAGGTGAAATTATTTCATCAGAAAAAATGCAATCTCTGAAAAATGCTATAGAAGAAGAAGTAGATGTAGATGTAAAAAGAGTTGGAGTTGAATTTACTCCTCCAAATGCAGGAGAGCATCTACCCTAGCTGGTAGCTGAAACCTAGGTTCAATTCCTAGGTAGGGCTTTATATAGATGTACAGATTGGAACTAACAACCCTAGATTCACTATCACATCTGTAAGACCTTCAGGTGTATTAGAGGAACCAGCATTATCTATCAAAGTAGGCTTCAAAGGAGGATTAATGGAAGCAGGTGAGATGGTAGTTAACTTTGATGGCAGCACTATCTCAATATTCCACTTTGAAGTTGAGCCTAGGGTTAGAAGAAAAGGAGTAGGAAGCTTCATGATAAAGGTCTTCAATGGATTAATACTTTGGACTGACCCTGATGAAGTAAGTGCGATTATAGGAGGAGATGAAAGCACTAAGTCTTTCCTAATGAATAATGGATACCAAGAGCAGATGTTAGGGACACAAGAAATGGATAATGGAGAAGATATAACAGAACTAAAAGGCGATGTAGGTGATATAGACATAGACGAAACAGAATACAATATAACATAACTCTAGCTGGTAGCTTAAAACTAGGTTCAATTCCTTGATAGAGAATTAAGGTATGAAAAGACCTATGTTGACACTAAAAGATATGGTCAGTAGCACTGATAAATCTCCAGAACTATGGTGGTTTATCAGAATAGAAAGAAACAGCAATATGGAGCCTAGAGAATTAGAAATACTCAAGTCTGTCACTCAAATAGCTGATTCTACTTTATCACAAGAAGAAGTAGAGTTATACACAATAGACACAGCAGTAGATGTTTTTGCACCTAGAAAGTCTGGCATAGTTGCAGAAGCATCAATGAAAAATATAAGAGAAGAGCTAAATAATGAGCTAGGGGCAGATATAGAAAGCACTCAGATATCAATATTTACGGCTGAAGAAAAGAAAAAAGAAGTGCGGAGAGCATATAAATAGATCGACATAACTCTAGCTGGTAGCTGAAACCTAGGTTCAATTCCTAGGTAGAGTTTGTCCGAAAAGACACTAAACTAAAGGTGATAGTAATGCCAATGTTTATGCTTTCCGACGGTCCAAAGCCAACTACTTGTTACTTTGTGATCGCTGAAGATGAAGACGAAGCACGCTACAAAGTAACTGAAAGTACCGCTGATTATAATGTTAAAGAAGAAGACTGGGATGTTTATGGTACTACTGGAGAAATTAGAAACGATGCTGCGGATGCAGATGACTCAGTCTGCACTGTACTACTATGAGTAAACGTAGCTATACAACAATCAATAAACAAGAGTTCAAGCAAGCATTAGCTGAAACAAGCCTAGATTTCAAGGAGGTAAACTACGACTGGAGCGGTGAACTGATCTACGAAGCAAAGTCCGACGATGGAGTTTTCACTCTTAGAGTGTATTCCTCGTTAGACAAACGTACTGGTGAAGCACGAGAAAAAGGTGCTGACGCTATCAGAACTGTTGTTCTACACACTGAAAGTGGAAGACCAGTACTTAAAGAAAAACGAACAAACAGAATACAAACATGGAAAAAGAACCTCAAGAAGAAGATCAGTAATATGGCAAGCAGACAGTCAGATATAGAGATATGCAGTCAGTGCGGCAACCCTATGGTAATAAGAACTAGTAAAAGTGGAGACAAGTTCTATGGCTGCTCACAGTATCCAGAATGCACATACACTAAGTCAATTAAGTAAGACTATGAAAGACAATAGTAACAAATACAGTTTCGATGAAGAGTTTATGGATAAAGTCATGAAGCAACAAGAAGCTATCCGTAAATCTGGAATGATAAATATGTTTGATGTAGGCGGAGTACAGAAGATAGCTTCAGACATGGACTCGTCTGAACTGGTAGCATTTATCGAACAGTCTAGTAATGATGAGTATTTAAAAATGGCTGAAGAGTCTGCACGCAGGTTCAGGTAATATAGAATATCAACAGCTTAATATAGGCAAATAGCTAATCAGTAATTGGGCAAATTAGAATGAAAAGGCAAGACAATGAATACAAAAAGAGCGTAACAATGGGAGAAGTTATAGCGCTGATAACTATATCCTTTATATTTTCTCTTGCGATATTTATAGTATTACACAATATAGCAACGTAGGTAAATCTGAATCCCCTTACGCGCGCGCGTACACGCGCGTAATATATAAAGGTTATGCATTATATAAACTCTACTTACTATACTCTATACTCTCTACTACTATAGAGATAGTAGAGAGTATAGAGTAGAGAGTAAGACTAAGGTATACACACGGTACTGCTGTAAAGAGATAGTACTTTGACTCTGCTAGAGTACTTTATGCTTGTTCGCAGCAACGGGTGACGTGAGTGATACCTGAAACCTGTCCACAGCATGGATAGGCATGTTTGGCCAGCATCGAGAGTGATATTGGCACTCGTTAGTTAACAGGCCTAAAATAGACCAATACTATGACAGACAAACCTGACTTATTGAAAAGAGACAAAGTAACATATAAATTTAAGTCTAGAGTTGAACTAAAGCCTACAACAAATATTGAGTTTGTATATCAAGACATTAAAACTTGTGTATCTATCGGATTGAATATAGATCAATCTATGATAGACATACAGGAACTTAGTTGGAGAAAAAACTCCTTATCTGATGTTAGCATATACATTGGCCCTGTACATATAGACAAAGAATTTGTATATATCTCTAAAGAAATAACAGAGTCAATAAAGGAGCATAGTATGTCAGTAGATACTATAGACGAAACTGCTTGTGTTATGACGATCTGATAACAATGAGAGCTGGGACAATATCGAAACACGACTTGGAAAGAATAATAGATGCTGTAGAGCATCAGATGGAAATTAAGCCTATAGAAGAGCCTAGAGTAGTTATAAAAGACACTGATACAGATAGCGATACTTCACACATAGTCAATCTTTACAGATTGACCTGTACATGCGAGGACTATGAGTATAATTGTAAAAAACACGAGTACTGCAAGCACATCTTTCATGTAGTATTCAAGAAACACGGAATGATGTGAAAAGAATGATTAACCTTCATAACAATATATAATCATGGGACTCGATAGCTTTAAGACTGGTAGTAGTAGTAGTACTGATATACCTTCAGGGCATGTAGATCTTGACCGTAGTGAAGTTCTTAGACGCATCCCTCATATCGACAAGATAGACAATGACTTGATCAGGCATGGGACAGTCAAACTTACACAGACTTCTCCAGAATATTTCTGGAATGTTCCAGCCTCTTCATCAGGGTATCATAATGAGATATGTAGAGATGAGCATGGTCTGTGGGCTCATACACTTATGGTAGCCACAGCTGTTGAACGACTCAGTAAAAGCTATGTCAATCAAGGACTTATATCAAAGTACGATGCAGACTGTGCAAGATCTGCAGCTATACTACATGACCAGAGAAAGAATGGCAACCCCAAAGATCCACATTATAAATCTACTTCAGATCATGATGTTAGAATGGCAAGAGTTATAAAGAATAAATCTGATCTCCCATCACAAGTTTCATCTTCAGTTATGTCACACATGGGTCCGTGGTACGATGGGCCTAACCCTTCTAGTGAGTTAGATAAGCTAGTGCATAATGCTGATATGGTTGCGTCTACTAACTCAATAACTGCAGATATATATGGAGATGTACCTGACGAGCTATACAATATTGGAGTTAGGTCATATAATTCGTAAGTAGTGCTGTACTATCATTAGATATATCCAGATATATAAGTGTATCATTTTTGTTATGCCATGCTACACCGTGTGCGCGCGTAACCGCGCGTCCGATAACGCAATATTTATATGCGTGTGGTGCGTTGCTTGAACCACGCGGTCGGAACAAACCAATCGGCATGAGTAAAAATCTACGCGCTAGCATGACTGAAGAAGAATATCACAGGTTCAAGGCAGTAAAGGCTGAACTTTCTGCCAATACTAATGACGAAGCAATAGTTCGTCTTATGGACCTGTACCAGTCCGACAGTGAAAATGACTAGCTCACAGATCTATGGCCCTATTCAGGTTCGAGACCTGAGTGAGTCTTGGGGTAAAGCTAAGACAATTAGAACCACAAATGAAGGTTGTGCCATTTGTGTAATAGGTGAGGGACATTGTGACCTAACAGATATTGGAGCCTGTCTTAGCTATAACCCCTTAAAGCATAGTAACATCGGACATTGCTCCTATATCTGTTCAAAACGGAAGCCGAGCGTTGCTCGGACTGGAGCACTCGTGAAGAGTGTAAGGGGTTCAATTCCCTCTTCCGTCATTAGCGGGCAAGACTTCTGCCCCAACTTATTAAACGGTGGAGTCCAGTGGTCAGACACAGCCACTGTAAAATCTAACTGTGGTCAAACCTAGATTACAACAATGGGAGTTGACAACTTCGGCGGAGACGACAACGACACTGCAGGCATTGGCCCTCGAACTACGTACTTCCAGTTCGAGAATCCTGAGCATCCTGACTCCAAGGAGTTCTCCAACCCTGAGGAGGCTAAGGAGCAGTTCGATGCAGCGCGATACATTCAGGATCGTCTTGGCACTGACCGACACAACCTCGTCGGTGAGTTCCTGATCGCTGTTGTAGAGAGCGAGGAAGAAGGCGACAACGAGGAACTCCAGAAGCTCGTTGAACGCCTCACCTCGTAAATAGGCTTAACCGCCTCTGTAGTTGAAGAATAGACCACGACTAATTTATTGGGCCTATAGCTCAATCTGGTTGAGCGCTGGACTCATAATCCGGTGGTTCTGGGTTCAAATCCCAGTAGGCCCACTATTAGTCTAATAGGCTAAGAGCGGTTTAGTGCGCCGTTGCTCATGGCTGAAGCCAGAATGGAACACCTCTCTAAATCTGATAGAAAGGATGTGTGTAGTTCTGGTCAGACCGAAGAGCAGTAAAATGCACTAGAGGGAGGGTAGTGTAGTGGTTATCACTCTTCCCTTACACGGAAGCAACGAAGGTTCAAATCCTTCCCTTCCCATATGAGCTTAATAGACTCAGAGCGGGGTGGCAACCGCAGCCGACATAACGTGGGCTAGATCACTAGCCACCAGGGAGATTGGGGTAGTTTGGTATCCTTCTGCCCTTGGGTGGCAGTAACGCAAGTTCAAATCTTGCATCTCCCATACCGCCTCTGTGGGCGGTAAACTAAATACACAGGTATAGAAGTAAATCGAGTTCGTCAACGACATCGTCTCCAGAATATCTCCTCACTGGAGATATTCGATCATGTCTTAAGGAACGACATAAAAATTCCTAGATAGAGAGCCTCAGTGGTTGGCACCCGACAGCCATTAAGGCCATCTCTATCGACCCCTGCCCGTAAGCGAGTGTAGCTAAGTATGGTCAACAGCGGGGGACTTAAGATCCTCTCTCATAGGAGTCCGTAGGTTCAAATCCTACCACTCGCATTAATATGGATAACAATGAACTGAAAGAAGTGTGTAAACATATGTACATCGAGGGGTATAAGGAAGGTAGAAATGTAGAGAAAGTACCTGAAATAACTATCAGAACAGCTGAACGCAAGTTTGAGCTGCTATGGGAGCAGTATAATGATTAAACCGTAAAATATTTAAGGGTACGTGCAGTACAATTGATTACACGATATAATATGGAGTCCTGTAGTGTAGCGGCCAATCACATCGGCCTTTGGAGCCGAGGACCGAGGTTCGACTCCTCGCAGGACTATATAGGCATGTGGCCAAGTGGATAAGGCGAGTGGCTTCTAACCACTAGATCAGGGGTTCAAATCCCTTCATGCCTGTTTGCGACAGTAGCATAGCTTGGATAATGCGCTGTCCTTATAGGGCAGTGAGCGGTGGTTCAAATCCACCCTGTCGCATTGGGTAGGTCGCACAGCCTGGACTAGTGCGGTGGCTTTGAAAGCCACTAGCTTAAAGCTACAGGGGTTCAAATCCCCTCCTGCCCGCATGGACACGTAGCTCAGCTGGCAGAGCGATTCCTTCGTAAGGAATAGGTCGAGGGTTCAAATCCCTTCGTGTCCTTAACGATAGACAATAACAGTACTTCTATCCTGATTAGAACGTAAAAGAAGAACAGGCATTAAAAATGCACACTCAATTCAGTCACCAAACAACAGCTATGGGGTTAGAGAGCTTCGAGACAGATCAGCCAAGAACCACAAGTAAAAAATCAAGCCTATCAAGCTCAAATAATAACTGTATACATGTACACTCAGACGTTAGTGTAGATCATATAGACATTCCTAATTCAGTATCGCAACACCAAGCAGAGTTCATACACTTTGATGATGATACAGTTACAATATGTATGAACTGTAATAGAATGTCTACCTCATATCCGGCTATGGTGAAAACAGATCACCTGAAATTCAGAGATAAGGACTGGTACTCTGAGTTCAAACAACATGCAATATCTAGCTACACTGAGCCAGATACCAATAGTTCCTCTAGCAGAAACAGTAAAACTTCAGCAAGCAACACTAATGACAGTACTGATGGCGATAGCGGTGGTGGTGACGGTCTGATGTCATTTAAGAGCTAGCCAGATAAACAATACGATATCGGATAAAGATATACAAAGTAATATATGTAATGAGTAACAACACAAAACCGTGTGGTAGCATGAATATACTAATAAGACAAGCAGGCTATTACTCATAGAATTATGGGACTCGATGAATTTAGTAAATCCAGTACTACATCAAATAGAACAGTAGATAAAAAACAGAGAGAGTTTAAAGCACAAGACAACGAAAGTGATAAGTCAGAAGAAGAAAGTGCATACAAAGTAGTGTCTACTAAAGGAAGCTTAGAAAAAAGGTTCCCAACAGAGGAAGACTGGAATGAGACAATAGAGGTAATAGAAAATGATATGGGGTATTCTGAATGGGAAGTCATGAACATGGAAAGCAGTAAGCGTCATCAGGTTCTCCATAATGCTATCCTGAAAAAGAATGATTCAGATGGCGGAGACTATAATCCAGTTAAGCACTGTATTATATGCAATAAGAAGTTTGTTTTTCCATCAAATTGGAACTTCGTGAAATTCAGAAATGAGGCAGTATGCACTCATCATCAGGTAGGAGATGTAATGGAAGAAATCAGTAAAATAAACTCGATAGATGGAAATTCATGGGACTAGACAGCTTTAAAACAAATAGTTCAAGTAGCTCAAGCAAAGACTCCAGTAATTCTGACAAATTGGATGTGTCTGGCGTAAATACATCCAGATCAAATAGAGACCCTCACTTTACTGCTGTAATGGATACAGAGCTTGATAATGTGACCACACATCTAGGCATAAATGCATTCTCAAGATCTTCGAGGTTTAAAACTGAAAAGATTATAAAAATCATATATAGCGAAGATGAGTATGACACGCTAGATAAACTGTCCAGTAAGTACCACGGTAAGTCTCTGCCTGATCTGTTTAAGAGTGATCACTCACTAGCAAAAGACTTTGTAGAAAGAATGTCTCCATCTGGCAATAAAGATCGATCTTCTACATGTCCCGTATGTAATAACGAAGTAAATATCGAGAGCGACGAATATACAATAGTAGACAACACTCCAGTACATGCCGGGCACCAAATTATAGATGTAGTAGAGTCAATGGGTATAGAAGGTTATGAGTGAAAACAGTAAGGACAACTGCCGCGTTTGCCCACGGTGCGGTTGTGTGGGTGAGAACGTTAGAGGCTCTGAGTGGCGATGTACTACACCATTTGAAGAGTGTGAAGTTATTACTTGGTTTGATTTCGGTGATTAACAATGCCAAGATGTAAAAATTGCGGTAACAGCGTTAGTCAACAGTATGCTAAAGTGATGTGGGACAAAGAAGATGAGGTTCCAGCATGTCCAGAATGTGAAGATATGAAAATGGATAATGGAAAGCCATATGAGTATAGGGGTTAAATATACTCAGTCACTACCATCATACTGAAAATATCGAATATAGAATTCTTGAGGTAGAGCGCTTGAGACGGCTATTTTCGTGGGGTTTATGTGTATCGGGTGTATATGTTGTTTTGCACCTGATAATAAAATATTGAAAATCGAGTGATAATATGGGATGCCAATACTGTAAAAAAGCAATGAAGAAAAGACATGGAAGCCTAGCACATGCTAGGGCAAGAATATACAAATTACACTAATGCTTGTGTGAGAGTGTAAAGCCATGGGTAAACAGGTATACATAGATAAAGAGCACCATACCAAGCTGAAAAAGCTGTCAGCAGAACTGGATAAGCCAATGAAGGATATAGTTGAAGAGTCTATATCAAGAACAGTAACTATACACAATACCAGCGAGCTAGACAAAGATGACCTTGAAAGGTTCTTCAAAGTATGATGATTAACGACACGCGAGAACTTAATGGAGATAAAACTATGGGAATTGAAGAATTTAAAGAAAGCACTGAGAATAGAAGAATCGAATTGGATAATGAAGAATGCATTGTCTGGGTATCTGAACGAGTCAAGGATGGGTGGTGTGTGGAAAAGATAGTTGAAAACACTGAATCTGGACCAGATGATGTGATTGCTGCCATTGCTAAAGCAGTTGATGCTGGCATTATTGAGTACTACCATATTCCAGATTATAATGGTGAAGACTATGGGAGTAAGCACTTAGGTTCATATATTAAATCTATGAATACCCATAAGACATTCTCATGGTTTAGTTCTTACGAGTCCCAGTTTGACTTAGAGTGTAACCACAATCTTGATTCATTCAAGTAATCTGTATGGTAAATAAAAATGATTGCGTGTGGGGAGAAGAGTTCTTCTCTACATACATGAAACACGCAAGAAATATGTCGTATAAGAACGACATATTGCATATATCTGGAGCGTTATCTCTTGTTGGTCAATCGCTTAGAGACGTTTACCTCAGAATAGACCAGCAGCATATAGGCTGCAGGATACACCCATTTATCATTCAGTCATCTGGTACTGGTAAAGGAAGCGTCTTCAATCTTATCAATAAAGTGTCACGGGCTGCAGATATGCCATTCGAGCAAGAGGGTACTGCAAGCACTGCAGGAATTATGGGAACAGTAAAGCAAAATGGAGAGCAACGGGAAGGCGAGCTCTCTGGCAGTGGCTTTGTCGGCTGGACTGAAGCACAGACCCTGCTAAAGTCTGCAGACCAAACTCATTCATCTGACATTCTTGAGGTAATGAATATGGCAATGGACCCATCAGGGAAAGTTGCTAAAACACTATCAGGTGGGAAGCTAGAGTACGAGTCTAATACATCTATATTCTGTACAACATATGACCCTGAGCCAAACGGACAACTAGAACTTATCCGTCAAGGCTTTCTCCCTAGAACACTATTCTTTTATAGAATAATGGATGAAGACTTTTACGATGAAGTTAATGAGATGAGAGACGAAAAAGTTCCAAGGGAAAGAGACTCACATAAAAACAAGGTTCAAGATATAGATACAGATGTCCAGAAGCTAGCCAACACCCTAAAGTATATCGAAGACACCGTGTGGGAGCATGGTGTTATACATAGAGAAGATGATACATACTATGCAGCTGCTAAGAATCATATAGACTATTTCTATGTCGAGCCTGGAGTATCACTTAATCCAAGTAGTATGATGGATAAAGTACTTGAGGATTACTCAATAGACGTTAGAAGAAAAGCCAGAGTTTTCAAAACTCGTATGATGAATAAAGTGTATCGTATTGCAGCATGTTTTGCTGCCGTAGATTATGACGAAGATAATGACATATACGTATCTCGTGAAGTTAAAAAGCGTCATGTTGATAGAGCAATGGAAATATGTAAGCGCTCGTTCAAGCACACGCTAGAATTTATTAGAGACTACTCCGTTGCAGACTCAAATAATGACCTCAGAGATATACAGATGAAAGTAGAAGCAATAGCTCGGAATAACGGAGGGTATGCAAGTCTGAAGGAATTAATGGGTGAAACATACAAGGGTAAAAAGGAGTTAAAAGGTAGTCTTGCTACGTTAGTTGAGATGGACAAAATAAAAACTAAAGGTAAGCCTATTACAACTTTAGATGTAGAAGATAAAGTTGCACCAGCCAAACAATGATAGATCCACTAAGCAAATCTGAGTTTATTTCGCATATGAATAAATCTGAGTCTGCTCCATCATATTCAGAAAATGCTGTAGACAGGTTCTACAGATGGATGTATTCTGGGCAACAAGGTGCTGTACAAGTGTGTGCATTCCCAGTGCCACCTAAAGATACAGATAAATGTGACCTTGGTAAAGGCAAATGGATTCACTCTAGAAGTTATAATGAGTTTGAGGATTTTTGTAGAACTCACTCTGGGCTATGGCAGTATCATGTATATTCTGGCGTCAATGCTTTAGATGATTCCCCACAATACGGGAGGGGTGGAGTCGGTAACATAGATCGCGTAAGTAAGCTTTCCTTTGATATTGAATTATCGAGAGAGTCGTATGGCGGTTCAACTAAGAGAGAAGTGTGGTGGACATATCAATATGCTTTAGCACAAATCAAGTATGTCAGTGAAAAGTATGATGTATGGCCCTTAGTGGTTATGTCAGAGAATGGCATTCATTTACATTATAACGTGGAGTTTGAATGTTCGGACGAGTATCTGTACAACAGACAGCATGTATATTCTAAATATATTACGCAAGATGCTATGTCAAACCGTTATGTAGACATTATAGAACAAAAGTCGCCTGATAATATAGAGTTTAGCCAAGACGATGTAAGCGATCCAGCAAGAGTTATGAAAGTACCTGGTACTAGAGGGATTAAGTCTGAAAAAGGTCGGTTGTGTGGAATTATACATCAACCTAATTCTGATAACGCTGGAGTGATAACAGAGTCAGACATCCCTAAATCTGTGTCAGAAATAAAAAACGAGATTGACAGTAGTGTTAATAGAAGTAATGGGTCTTTGTCTAGCGACAGCTCTACAGAAAATATTGATGTAACTCCATCCGATTTAACAGAAGATGTAGCACTCCGTGTTGAGCATCTTATACGCAATGACCGAAGTTTCTCTGGATATTGGAGAGGAGATCATGAGGAATATGACTCTAGATCAGAGATGGAGTTTGCATTTATAATTAAACTTCTCAATCACGGATTCACTGAGTCAGAAATCGTCAACATAATGTATGCTAGTGGCATGAGTAAATGGAATGAAGAGTCAAAACACTACAGAGAAACAACTATTGCTAATGCAATAGATTACTTTGATGGCAGTGTCACAAAAGATAGCACTAATGGGTCGTTTAGTTTCTAGAAATATCAGGATACACCGAATCACTTATGTACCCTGAAAACAATATAAATATGTAGGGGTAATATCCAATGTATAGAGTATATGTATCGGGAAGATTAAAAGACGAACTGCAATTAAAGCAACTGAGAGACTATCTGTGGGTTTGTATCAATGCTAGCGAGTATTACAAGAAGAAAGAGCCGCATATAACAATAGTCCCAGCATTTAATGTGAAAGATGATGATATAGACGATGTTAAAGATGTTATAAGAAACATAAGATTTGATGGTGAGAGTGTTGCAATAAATACTCTTTCAGTCTACGAGAATATACATAAACCCTATGTAGTCCAATTAGACATAGAATATTCTATTGAGAGTAAGATCGATGCTCTTATATCTCAACTAAGCAAATATGCAACCAATGGTATAAAATATCCGAATGATCCACACATAACTTTGTTTAAGACGCAAGGTTGGTGGGATACAATACCTTTAGATAAACGAAGAAGACTGCAAAAAGAAATATCGTCCACTACAGGCATTCTTGACACGGAAATATCTAGCATCAAGATAGAAGTGAGGTAACATGGTCACTGCCCATAAATCTACATCAGTAGATGAACAGTGTGCTTACGAGTGTTACAATTGGCACAAAGAGCACACTTTATCGCCTAAAGGGTATACTTCAGATGTAGATGAGAGGTTCTTTGGACCAGACACTCCAAATAAACCTCCAGCAATTGATGTAGAAATAAAGTTGGCAACAAATATACAAATAACTGATGAAGATGGACTAGTCAGCAGTGTTGCAGAATTTTGGTTTCCCGAAGAGCCAGACAGATACACAGAAGTAGCCAAAGTAGCATTTAATGATTTGTCTGTCTGGCACATTCCACTCCCACCGTGGGAAAAAGATCATTCAAACTTTAGAATGATGCTGGTAGATGAATTTATACCAGACATTGTACAATGGAAAGCTTTAAACCAAGGTCAAAGTCCATCTGAAAGACTCGAATCTTGGAAAAAATGGCTAGAGTCAGATGATTACACATGGGAAGACGAAGTATCAGATACAGAAATGAGCGATAGTGACAGACAGTGGTTCAACGAGAACTTAGACAACATAAAACATCTTGATAGACAGGTTGATAGCTCTTGTGACTACTCAAATATTGAGATTGATGATATTGATAGCTGGGAAAATGGCTGGTAGCTGCAAACAGAACGTTTAGATGCGTGTTCTAAAAACAAAACCCCCACCGGTATTGTGAAACCACAATTCAGAAAATTGAACGCACGGTACAGGGCCTGAAACGTCCGAAATCGGGCATTTGAAAAAACGACGCAATATACGCCCGTGAACCAAACGGGAAAACCCAACAGTAGAGATAAGTATGACGCGAGGCAACTTCATAGAAATATCTCATAGACCAGAGTGGAAAAGTGTGCAAAATTACAGAGACCATCTTAAACACCAGTCCCCTACGCACTTCGATTGGACTAAGCTCTGGGATCCTGATATTGAGTGTACATGTTGCACTCAACAGGCTCCTGCAGAGGCTGCTGCAATGATTAAGATTGAAGATCAAACTCCGTTTACAAAGAAATTTGGTCTTGAGGGCGTATCGCCATCTGGAGATCAAGGAGAGACAATGTGGATATGCGCTGATTGCTTCCATAATGGTGTAAGACCAAAGTATGTATACTTTGGCGATATTAAGTGGAATAAAATGGGAAGAAAAGTAAGAAAGAGAGTCAATGAACTCAACAACAACCCTTGGTGAATAACATGCTTAATAC
>ERZ1034543.132-NODE-132-length-19786-cov-7.074603_pt1 | contig 19786 bp, 14 predicted proteins | sample MGYA00520654_ERZ1034543 | MGnify/ENA primary metagenome ERZ1034543 (study PRJEB33760, sample SAMEA4777712) | hypersaline lake metagenome | biome: hypersaline environment; feature: brines | place: Spain | collected 2012-08 | depth 0 m ... | reverse complement strand
CGGCAAACTGGCCGCGGCCCCCGGTCTGCTTCTTCAGCACGTAGTGCTCGTCGACGAGCTCCGTAATGGCTTCGCGGTAGGCCACCTGCGGACGCCCCACGTTGGCCTCCACTTTGAACTCGCGCTTGAGACGATCCACGATGATTTCGAGGTGGAGCTCTCCCATCCCGGCAATGATCGTCTGACCGGTCTCTTCGTCGGTGTGAACGTCAAACGTCGGGTCCTCCTCGGCGAGCTTCGTGAGCCCGTTGGTCAACTTGTCGCGGTCGGCCTTGCTCTTCGGCTCGATCGCAATGCGGATGACCGGCTCCGGAAACTCCATCGACTCAAGAACAACCGGGTGATCCGGGTCGCAGATCGTATCGCCCGTCTTGAGGTTCTTCGGCCCCACCACCGCGGCAATGTCTCCGGCGCGAAGCATGTCTACGTCTTCGCGGCTGTTGGCGTGCATGAACATCATGCGGCCGATGCGCTCGTCTTCGTCTCGCGTGGGACTGTACACGCGGGATCCCGACTCCAGCGTGCCACTGTAGACGCGAATAAACGTCAGCTTTCCGACGTACGGATCGGTGGTGATCTTGAAGGCAACGGCGCTGAATGGATCCTCTTCTTCCGGACGGCGGACAATTTCCTCCTCCTCGTCCTGCGGGTGATGCCCCCGGATCGGGGGCACGTCGTCCGGGCTCGGCAGGTAGTTGTTCACGCCATCGAGCACGCGCTGCACACCCTTGTTCTTGAGGGCAGAGCCACAGAACATTGGCGTGATGTCCCGATTGAGGGTGGCCTCGCGGATGACCGCCTCCACCTCGCCCGGCTCAATGGCGTCCTCGTCCTCGAGGTACTTCATCAAGAGCTCGTCGTCGTACTCCGCGACGCTCTCCAGGAGGTTGATGCGCCAGTGCTTGGCCTTGGGCTTCAGGTCTTCTGGAATCTCGACAACGTCCCATGTCATGCCCTGGGAGTCCTCGTCGTAGATAATCGCCTCTCCCCGAATTAGGTCGATAACGCCCCGGAACATGTCGCCCGCACCAATGGGGTACTGCACCGGAATCGGGTTGGCGTTGAGGCGGTCCTCCATCATCTCCAGGACGTTCTCAAAATCCGCCCCGGTCCGGTCCATCTTGTTCACAAACCCGATTCGCGGAACGTCGTACTTTTCCGCTTGGCGCCACACCGTTTCGGACTGCGGCTCCACGCCTCCCACCGCGCAGAAAAGCGCAATGGCCCCGTCGAGCACACGAAGCGAGCGCTCCACCTCAACGGTAAAGTCGACGTGGCCCGGCGTGTCAATGATGTTGACGCGGTGGTCGTCCCAGTAGCAGGTGGTGGCGGCGGAGGTAATCGTAATGCCGCGCTCTTTCTCCTGCTCCATGAAGTCCATGGTGGCGGCCCCTTCGTGCACCTCCCCCATGCGGTGCAGACGCCCGGTGTAGAACAGGATCCGCTCCGTAAGGGTGGTCTTCCCGGCATCGATGTGAGCCATGATGCCGATGTTTCGGGTCCGCTCTAGCGGAAAGCTTTCGTTTTTCTGAGTGGCCATGGGTACGTGCTCAAATTGGATGCTCGAACGCTCATTTGCGGGACCGGGCGGAGGCGCCCGCCCCCCAGCTCCACAAGGGAGCTAGAACTGGAAGTGAGCGAAGGCCTTGTTGGACTCGGCCATGCGATGAGTGTCGTCTTTCTTCTTTACGGCCCCGCCCTCTCCACGCGCCGCGTTGATCAGCTCGCTTGCGAGGCGGTTTACCATGCTCTTTTCGTTGCGGGCCCGGGCGTACTGGATGATCCAGCGAAACGCGAGTGTAATTCGGCGCTCCGGCCGCACCTCCGTGGGCACCTGGTACGTGGCCCCTCCCACCCGACGGCTCCGCACCTCAACGAGAGGGGCGGCGTTGTTTACCGCCTTCTTAAAGACTTCCAGCCCTTCTTCCCCGGCCCGCTCTTCAATCACGTCGAGCGTGTCGTAGACAATCCGGCGGGCAAGGCTCTTCTTCCCGTCCCGCATGATGGCGTTCACGAACCGGGACACCATGTCGTCCCGGTAGATGGGATCCGGCTGTGTGGTGCGCTGCTCGGGCGCCTCGTCTCGTGCCATGGCGTATCCGTTGGGTCTCGTCGGGAAAGCGAACAACAAACAGAAAGGCGCCCGGATGGACGCCTGGATTTCCCCAGCCTATTCGCGGGGCTTCTTCGTGCCGTACTTGGAGCGGCCTTGTCGGCGATCTTCCACGCCGGCCGTGTCAAGAGCTCCTCGAACGATGTGGTACTTCACACCCGGGAGGTCTTTCACGCGGCCGCCCCGCACGAGCACAATGGAGTGCTCTTGCAGATTATGCCCCTCGCCCGGAATGTAGGCGGTCACCTCGTTGCCATTCGTGAGCCGCACGCGTGCCACTTTCCGAAGCGCTGAGTTCGGCTTCTTCGGCGTGGTGGTGTACACCCGCGTGCAGACCCCGCGGCGCTGCGGACTGCCCTCAAGCGCCGGGGCGTCGCTTTTTTCTTCCTCGGACTTTCGGCCTTTCCGAATCAGCTGCTGTGTTGTCGGCACGTCGGTGTGGGTCGTTGTTCGGAATCGGGCTACCAGGACATCGTGTCTCTTGCGGAGGCAGTCCTCCGTGTGCACAATCGTTATGTATTGTCTTCTCGGCAGCAAGGGTCCTCACTGGCGGGCAAAGAGTGGGTGAATAGGCCCATCTATTCTCTCTACGACAGGCAATGAGGGGCCGCTCGTCGATTTCAGTATACCGCTCTGTATCGGTTGACCAATTTCTTCCGATTCAGAAGGGCAAAGAAAAGGGCGAGCCAGGCTCGCCTGCTGCAGACGGTCGTGCTGTCTGGGCGGCTGTTTGTCTTTGCAGAGGGGACCTACGGGGCAGTCTTCTTCGTGGTTTCCGCGGTGCCGCCCGATGACGCAGATTCAGAGGAACTTCCATCTTGCTCTGCGTGGTGCCCGGCTGGCGTTTCTGCCTGTCCGGAACGTCCCTCGCGCTCCCCGTGCTCGGCGGGGGGCGGTGCGCCCAGCAGTTCTGTCAGGGCCTCGCCCCCAAGCACCTCGTGCTCAAGAAGGGCCTCGGCCGTCTGGTCCAACAGGGCACGCTTCTCTTGCAGGAGCGTCGTGGCGCGGGCCTGTGCCTCTTCGACGAGGGCCTGTGCTTCCTGATCGATGGCTTCGGCCACGGCGTCGGAGTAGGGGCGGGGTTGCGCTGGGGGTTCCGCTGCCGCCTCGCGTCCGGACGGTGCGTAGCTGAGAGGGCCGATGCGGTCGCTCATGCCGTAGTGCGCCACCATGGCGTATGCCCTCTCGGTAACGTGCTTCAGGTCATCCTGCGCTCCTGTGGTGACGCGCCCGAGGGCAACCTTCTCGGCAGCTCGCCCTCCTAGGGCCACGGCCATGCGGTCCAGGAGCGCTTCCTTGGAGTAGAGGTCGCGCTCTTCGGGCAGCGCCCGGGCGTGTCCGAGGGTGGAGGTGCCTCGGGGCACGACGGAGACCTTCACAACGGGATCGGTGTGTTCTAGAAACCAGCCCACGAGGGCGTGCCCTGCCTCGTGATGGGCAATCACCCGTCGCTCTTCCGGCGCGATGAGCCGGGCGTGCTTTTTCAGGCCGGCGATCACGCGCTCGATGGCCTGCTCGAAGTCGTCCATCTGCACCGTTGGCTTGCCGGCCCGGGCGGCCAGCAGCGCGGCTTCGTTGCAGACGTTCGCGATTTCGGCCCCGGCAAACCCAGGTGTACGCCGGGCCAGCCTCTCCGGGCTCACGCTCTCGTGCAGCCGAAGGTCCTGCACGTGGACGCGGAAGATGGCGGCGCGGTCCAGACGGTCGGGCTTGTGGATGGCAATCTGGCGGTCGAACCGGCCGGGACGAAGCAGCGCCGCGTCCAGCACGTCCGGGCGGTTTGTAGCCCCCATGATAATGACCCCCTTCTCGGAGTTGAACCCGTCCATCTCCACTAGGAGCTGGTTGAGGGTGTTGTCGCGTTCACCGACCCCGCTCCCGCCCTGGCCTCCCCCCCGGGTGCGCCCAACAGCGTCTATCTCGTCGATAAAGATGATGCACGGCGCCTTTTCCTTCGCTGTCTCGAAGAGGTCGCGCACGCGGCGTGCGCCCACCCCAACGAACATTTCCGTGAAGTCCGACCCCGAGATTGAGAAGAAGGGCACCCCCGCCTCGCCCGCCACTGCTTTTGCCAGCAAGGTCTTTCCCGTCCCGGGCGGTCCCATCAGAAGTACGCCGGTGGGCAGGGTGCCGCCGAGCCGGGTAAAGGCGTCCGGACGCCGCAGAAACTCGACCACTTCGGCGACTTCGGCCTTCGCCGCCTCTAGCCCCGCCACGTCGTCAAAGGTCGCGCGCTCCCCACGGGCCTCTTCGAAAAGCGTGGCAGTGGTGTCACCCGCCGTTTGCTGCCGCCCGTTGGTCTTCCGTCGCAGCAAGAAGGCCCCGAGTCCAAGAAGAAGCCCGAGGGGAAGGCCCCAGAGCAGAAGGGGCGTCCAGTCGCGCTTCTGAACAGCCGTGTACGCGATCGTCGTCCCTTCCTCCGCGGCCGCCTGGTTGTGGCGGCGCAGTGTGGGAACCAGGGCGTGCCCTGCAGGCTTGGTCGTTACGAATGCTCGCCGTGCCCCGTTCGCCCCGGGGCGGAAGAGCCCCTGGCTGGGAGCCGGCACCTGCACGGCGCCCACCCGCACCGCCTCCGCCGTGTACGTGCCCCGGATCCGAGTGTCGTTTATGATCTTGACGCGCTCGATGTGGCCGGCACCTACGTAGTCGAGAAATGTACTGTACGCGATGGAGGCTGGCGCGCGCGCGTCCTGCCATCGAAGTCCCAGGTGCACCACCAGGGCGAGAAGGACGGCCGCGCTGATCCACCGTGTGAACGGGGACCGTAGAACCGGCCAGACCGCCGTCGAGACGAAGCTGCCTCGCGCAGCGGGGGTGTCGTCCGTCGATGAGAAGCTGGGGGTGGACATGGTGGCGGTGCGCGGAGACTCGCGCCGAGTCGCGGATCGGGCGTCGACATCTGCCACGACGCGGACGTTGGCAACGTGGCGCCTGGAAAAGGAACTTTCGAATCGGGCGAGGGGCAAACGGTTCCTCTCTTTTCTACCCTTCTCGCCCACCCGCAGGTCGCCGGCACCGCGGATCGTCGGCATGGACCTGAGTCAGTAGAATCAGTCGCCCGGCCGCGGCGCTTCAGTCGCGATCGCTCGGCCCTGCGGGAATGGTCTTCTGCGGAGCGGCGATGCTGTCTGGCTCGGAAGCGGCCGTCGAGTCTCGCCGGCGGACAGGACGCAGCGAGTCAGGCGGAGGACGGGCGGTCGAATCGGGAGGAGCGGCCTGCCGTTGAGGCGGCGCAGGCGCGGCGGAATCCGGGGGAGGTCTGGTTGGCGGCTCCGTCGCACGACGAGGCGGTCCCAGGCGGGCGGTGTCGCTCGCGGCGGTGTCCGGGGCGGCCTGCTGCCGCTGCAAGTACCCGAGGAGGGCTTCGGCGCGCTTTGCTACGGGAGAGGGGGCGTACTGCTGGGCGAGGTGCGCAAAGAGGGTTTCCACCGGAGACGCCAACGACGCGCTTCCTTGCGCACCGGGGCCACTCTGCCGTGTTGCATCTGTCGCCTCCGCCCCTCGGGTTGTGTCGGGGCGGGAGACGCGCACCGTATCTGCGCGGGCCGACACCGTATCTGCGCGGGCCGAATCGGAAGCCTGCGGGGAGCGAGCCGCCCCGGCACTGGAGTCTACCTGGGCCACGCGGGGGCCCGGTGGGGACGGCACGGCGGTTGTGTCGGCCTGGCGCCGGGATGCCTTAGCGTCGGGGGATGCAGGGTCTGGGGATGCAGAGTCGGGGGCCGGCTGCCGAGACGATGGGCGGGCCGTGGTGTCGGGGGGAGACTGAGCGGTTTGGGCGGCCGGACTGTCGGGCGAGGACGCAGCAGGCGGCCGGCTGGGCGCGGACACCGCAGCACTCGTGTCGCCCACCGCGTCGGCCGTTTGGGCGGACTGTGCGAGCGAGTCCACAAACTGCCGAAACCGGCGGCGGCGCTCCCCGGTCGTGTCGTGGCGCACCACGCGGTGGTACACCACCCCGGCCGCAAGGAGCGCGCGCGGCGCCGCCTGGGTGCGGGGATGCGCCGCGGCCACAGACAGAAACTGATTAAGGGCGGCACGAGGCGTCCCCGTCCGCCACGCCCGGTACGCCCGGGTATAGAGCGAGTCGGCCCGGCGTTCAGGACTCGCACTTGCCCGTGGGGACGCCTCCATTCCGAGCTGCTGACGGGCTCGCTCCCCGTAGGGGGTGGCGGGATGCTGGGCCACGAGACGGCGGTAGGCGGCCCGCGCCGCCGTCAAGTCGCCCTGCGCACGGTGAACCTGTGCCAGTCCGTACAGCGCCCGTTGCGCAACGGACGAATCGCTGTCTGCCTCCAGAACCCGACGAAACCAGACCTCCGCCGAGTCCGGCCGCCCGGCTGCCCGATACAGCGCCTTGGCCAGTTCGTACTGCGCGACCCTCTGCTCCTCTCTCATCCGCGCCCGGCTCGCCGAGTCGCGGGGCACCGCCGATACATCCACGACGGCTCGGGCCCGGCTGGCCTCCTCGCTCCGTGGCGCCGCCCCGCCCGCCCCGTTCGCGGCGGCGGGCGCCTGCTCGGCCCCCTGAATGGCCTGCACCCGGCGCCAGTTGTCCACGAGCGGACGGCCGCCCCACGTCTGGCGGAACTGGCGGCGCCCCTGCTGCACCAGGGTGGGATCGCGGTAGAACAAGAACCCTGCGTCGGACTGGCGCGTCTGCACGGCGTTCTGGCGGGCCTGCGTGCCTGCCGCGCCCCCCATCGCTCCGTCGCGGCGCTGCGTGGCGCGGCGAAACCGTGCTTCGCGGCGGCGCTCCGCCTCCTGCTCCTGCGCCTCCAAGCGTCGCTGACGAATCTGCTCGATCGTGGCCCGAAACTCCGCCGGGGGCATGCGCCCGAGGCGCAGCAGCGAGTCCATGCGGGCGACGGCCTGCGAGCGGTCGGCAACGTCGCGAAAGCGGTCTGCCTGCGCGGCAGCGTCGGACGGGGCTCCTGGCAGCAGGGCCGACGGCTGGCGGGCGTCGGTGCGGGCACGCTCCCCCTGGGACGAGAGGGTGGTAGCGGCCGTGTCAAAATGGGCCGCCGCGTTCGTGAAGTCCTCGTAGGCATCCCGGTAGAGCGTGGCCAGGTCGTAGTGCAGGCGGCCCTGCACCGTACCTCGCGGGGCCTCCTCGCTGCGCAGTGCGTCTAGGAGCACCCGCCGGGCCTCTGCCGGCTGGTCCTGGACGCGGTACAGCTGCGCTCGCACCCGGGCAATCTGTCCGCGCATTGCCCTTGTGTTGTCCTCACGCTCGACGGCCCCCAGCCGGTCGAGCGCTGGGCCCGGGGCCCCAGCCCGCCCCTGCATGGCGATGGCGGCTAGGCGGGCCGCAAATTCCAGTTGGTACGCCGGGCCGTAGTCCTCGGCCTGCCGGTATGCGACACGGGCCTTCGCGTAGCGCCCTCGCGTCTCGCGCACCTGCCCCAAAAGAAAGGACGCGCGCGCACCGGCCGTCTCGGGCAGTTCGCCCCGGAGGCCCCGTTCCAGGGCCGTTTCCGCCTCGGGCCATCGCTGTTGCCGCACCGCCAGTTCCCCCCGGGCCAGCCACATTCGGGCGGTCCACGCCCCCGCTTCCGTCTCCGGGCCCAGCCCCGCACGCAAGGCGTCCGCGGCCTCTGTGTAGCGGTCGGCCGCAATGAGGGTGCGGGCCAGCCGGAACCGCGCTTCCTGTGCGCGCTCTCCCCCTATCGCGATCACCTCTCGAAATTTCTGGGCCGCCCCTACGTAGTTCTGCCTGTAGTAGCGCGCCCGACCGATCAGCATCAGCGCGTCGTCTACCCACTTCGAGTTCGGATGGGTGCGGAGCAGATCGGCACTTTTCTGGATCGCCTTCTCGAACGCACTCTCCCCCGAACCGGTCTGCGGCGTGGAGAATACCGAGATGTAGCGCGCCCGGTCCACCGCGTCCTCCTCCCGCGTCACCGACGCCAGGCCCTTTTCGAAGGCCGCTTCGGCGTTGTGGTAGGTGTTGTAGTAGGCCGTGAAGTCGTCGTACTGCCGTCCCACAAACGAGCCGCGGCCGCACCCCGCAACCAGCACCGCCGCGCACGCGGCAAGGGCCGCCCCCCAAGCCAGGCGGGCGGGAACCGCTGAGGCCGACAACGCGAAACGACCCATAGAACCACAGGGGGAACCAGAAGAAGCGGATGAGCGTGGGGCGGCGGTTTGCGCAAAGCGCAAATGAGAGGGGGGGGGCGGAACGAGACCCGGCCCTTTCTGATCGCCTGCCCCTCCAGTGTGCTCCTGCGCGCAACGCACTCCCACGCGCTCCCCCCTGCGCCCGCGTTCCCTATTTCACCGTGCTTACGTGTACTGTGTTGGTTCGTCCACGCGCCGGGAGGGGCATTCCCACCGTCATGACCACCCGGCTGCCGGGCGCCACGAGTTCGTGTTCGCGGAGCACACTGTGGACGCGGGCAATGCCCTGATCAGTGTCCTGCTGAAAGGGAATGTAGAAGGCGTCGGTGCCCCAGAGATAGCCCAACTGCGCCACCACACGCTGGTTGTCGGTGAAGGCGTAGATGGGCATGCTGGGGCGGTGGCGGGCGATGGCCCGGGCGGTGGCTCCGGAGTTCGTGAGGCAGCACACCGCCTCCGCGCCCACCTGCTCGGCGAGCCGACACGCCGTAAAACTGACGCTGTCCGTCACGTTTTCGCCCCGTTCCAGATGCTCAGGGGCCATCGTCAGCGACCGGCGCTGCTCATACCAATAGTCCTCGGCCTGCCGGATGATCTGGTTCATGGCCTCTACCACCCGCACCGGGTGGTTTCCGACGGCGGTTTCGGCGGACAGCATCACCGCATCGCTTCCGTCGAGCACTGCGTTGGCCACGTCGCTGGCCTCTGCGCGCGTCGGCCGGGGGTCCTCCACCATGCTTTCCAGCATCTGCGTAGCGGTAATCACCGGCTTGGAAGCCTCCATGCTCCTGCGGATGAGGCGCTTTTGGGTGCCCGGCACCTCTTCCATGGGCATCTCAATCCCGAGGTCTCCGCGCGCCACCATGATGCCATCGGCCACCTCCAGAATGCGGTCGAGGTTCCGCACCGCCTGCGGCTTTTCAATCTTGGCGACCACGCTGGTGTCCTTGCCCACCTCGTTGATGCGGTGAACGAGCGCCTCCACGTCCGAGGGCTCTTGCACGAACGACAGCGCCACCACGTCCACGTCAAGCTCCAGGCCCAGCTCCAGGTCTTTCAGGTCCTTCTTGGTCATCGGGGGGGTGGAGGTGCGAATGTCGGGCAGGTTGACGCCCTTCCGCGAGCGCAGCGGCCCGCCCTCCACCACGCGTGCCCGCAGCTTCGAGTTGTTGACGGCCGTTACCTGCAGCTCCAGCAGGCCGTCGTCGATGAGAATGCGCTCGTCCTCCCGCGCATCCTGGGCCAGCGAGTCGTAGTCGATGAAGATGTGCTCCTGGGTGCTTTCCTGCGGTGGGCCGGTCGTCACTGTCACCTCGTCCCCCTCTTGCAGCATTACGCAGCCATCGCGCACCTCTCCCACCCGAATTTTCGGACCCTGCAGGTCCTGTAGGATGGTCACGGTAGTGCCCTCCGCCTGCGCAGCGTCTCGCACCCGCTGCACCCGCTCGGCGTGCTCCTCGTGGGTGCCGTGCGAGAAGTTCATGCGGGCCACGTCCATGCCCGCCGCCACGAGGCGACGGATCGTGTCCGGATCGGTGGTGGCCGGGCCGAGGGTGCAAACGATTTTGGTTCGTCGGTCCATGCTGGGTGGGGAATGGGCAGAAAAAGTGCGCGAGCGGCCGCCGCTCAACCGCGCAGCGGCGGGGAGCAGCGCAACAGCCTACCAAACCTAGGAGCGTGTGTGCGGAAATGCGTGATGAAGAACCGATCCGCTGCCGCTCTCCACGAGTCTTCATGCGGCTCAGCGTCGCGCGCAGCCCCCCCTCAGGGCACCGACGGGGGCCCCGGCGGCGCGGCCCCGTCCGCGGAGTTGCGCACCGCAGGGTCCGCCCGGCGATCGCGCTGTACGCCGAGCTGGCTCCGGGACTGCAGGGCACTTGAGACCATGATGAGCTCCCCCACATTTTCGAGCGTGAGCAGTCCCACCAGCCGGCCCCCGTCCACCACCGGCACCGTTGAGCAGCCCCGCTCGTTCATGCGCTGAAAGACCTCGTCGAGCGGCGCTCCCGGCTCAGTCGTAAAGACGTCCTGATCGGCCACCGCGCCCACGGACGTGGCCCGGTCTTGGTCGGAGAGCGACTGGATGAGCTGCTTGCGGCGGAGGAGCCCCACGACCTCTTTGCCCTCCACCACGGGAAAGTCGTGGTCGGTGCCGGCCAGCAGCTCGTCCACGGCGTCGTTCAGCGTATCGTCGGTGTTGAGGGTGGCAAAGCGCGTCACCATGGCCTGGCGCACCGGGGTGCCCTCGGTGAAGGCGCGGTACACGGCCTGCTGCGACTCCTGCTGCGCCCCTACGTAGACGAAGAGGGCAATAAACAGCAAAATGGGGTTAAACCAGAGCAGGCCGACGAGCCCGAACAAGATGGCCATGGCCTGCCCCACGTTGGCGGCCGTTTGGGTGGCCTGCGCGTAGTCTTGGCGGAGGGCCAGCAGCGCCCGCAGCACGCGCCCCCCGTCCATCGGGAACGCCGGAAGCAGGTTGAAGCCCGCCAGCACGGCGTTAATCCACATGAGCGAGGCGAGCAGGTGCTGCCCCGGCGCCTGCAGCGCGTCTGGGGCAAAGGTGCCGCCCGTGGCGAGGAGCACGAGTGCAAGCACCACGGTGATGGCAACGTTCACCGCCGGGCCGCCGATGGCAATCCAAAACTCTTTCATCGGCTCCGCCGGAATGCGCTCCAGCCGCGCAAGCCCGCCGATGGGATAGAGTGTGATGCTGCGCGTGGGCACCCCAAAGCGACGCGCCGTAAGGGCGTGCCCCAGCTCGTGCAGAACCACGCAGAGGAAGACCGCCAGGATCAGCCCCATGCCCGCAAGGGCCGCCCCCACGCTCTGGCTCTGCACGTAGTAATACGCGAAGATTGCGGCGACGAGCAGCAGGAAGGTCCAGTGCAGGAAAATCCCAATCCCGGCAACAGACCCAATCTTGAGGGAGCGCTTCATGCAGCTGCGGGCATTGGTCGGCAGACGTGGATTGTATGAACGCCGTCCAGCACACCCACGGTTCCGGCGCGGTCCTGCCGGCGGGCCCGTCGTGCCCTCGCACGGATCGATCGCCCGCAGGCCAATCGCCCACGGGGCTACGCGTCGGGCGAGCGGAGCAGCCACCAGCCAAGCAGAGTGAGCAGGCCCAGCACCACCGCTGCTGTGAGGAGCGGGCGCCGGCGAAGGGCTGCGCGCAGGGGCGGGGCCGGCTGCACCTCAATGCCGTCGAGCCGCAGCAGGCGGCTAAGCGTCCCGGGACGGGCTCCCTCTCCGATGCGCGCCACCGGATCGCCCCGCAGGCGGACCTCGGCCGTAATGCCCGAGAGCTCCAGCGCTTCGTGAATCCGCCCTGTGGTGCGGGCCCGGTCGGCAGCAAAGGGACCAGAGGACATGAGACGGCGCCCGGCCCGTAGGCTCGGTAGGTCTACGACGATGTGATCCCCGGTCCCCCGAATGTCGATGTTTTCGCCGTCGACGGCGAGACGAAGGTCGGCGAGAACTTCGAGGGGAAGGGCCATGGCGCGTGCGCGTCGAAAAACGTTAAAGAAGGGATGAGCAACGAGACGTGAAAAGGCGTGAGGAGCAGGGCCTACGGTCCGGGAGGGGAAGCCGCACGCAGGCCCGAGAATGCCTCGAGAAACGGGGCCGTAGGGGCGCCTGGCCCATCCGGACGGGCCGCCCCCGCAGCCTCCGTTCTGCCCAAAACACCGAGGGGCACGGGCGCAGAAGCCCCGCTGAAGCGGCCCCATCTGCCACGACGAATCGACTTTCGTTCGGGACCGTGGGGTGGGGCCCGCGGGTACTGATACCACTTATGTGACGATGGCCCTTATGTGACGATGGCCCGACTGTCCGGTCGCACTTCTCCCGGGTCCCAGACCGACCTCGGCTCCGCACTGAAGCACGGTCGGCACCGGGCCCGGGGCGGCAGTTTTGTGTTCGCCACAGATTTGCCGTGCCCATGGAGGGCCGTCAGGACGCCCGGCATCTCTAGGAGCTGTTCTCTTTGGTTCGGATCTTCAGCGTGCCGTCCATCTTCCAATGAGCGTGACCGGCATCATCGCCAACCTTGCTCGGCACGTACAGGTCAAAATCCTCAAACTCGTAGGTGATTTGGGCGCCCCGGCCCGTGAGCTTGTCGTAGAGCGCGATGGCCAGTTCCGGCCAAGTTTTTGTTTCGTCGAGTTCAGCCATGGTTGCGAGTTGGTTCGTGGTGAGAAGAGCATAGGAAGAGCGTGTGCCCAGACCGGCGTTCGTCTGAGATGCGTCTTTATGGAAGCCCGCAGGAAAAGTCTAGTTTCCTCCGTTCCCTGAAACGTTCTCGTAATGGCCGCTCTCAGGCCCATCCCTCCCCCGTCCCGGCATCAAATCCATTGTCCTGCTTGTCCGTAGAATCATTCATTGACAAGCACTTCTTTTCCTACTATGCCTTCTTCCCTCTCTACTGTTCTGGTTACTGGTGCCACCGGGTACGTGGGCGGCCGCCTGGTGCCGTGCCTACTGCGTGAAGGATACACCGTTCGCTGCTTCGTGCGCGATGCCGACCGCCTGCAGGCCCAGCCCTGGAGCGACGAGGTAGAGGTGGCGGTGGGCGATGCCCTGGACGCGAAAACGGTGCCGCCGGCCATGGAGGGCGTGGACGCGGTGTACTATCTCATCCACTCCCTTGGCGCCGGCGAAAACACCTTTGAGGAGCGCGACCGCCGCGCCGCCACCAACGTGCGCACTGCCGCCGAGGACGCGGGCGTGGAGCGCATCGTGTACCTGGGCGGCATGCGGCCGAAGGGCGAGCGGCAGTCGAAGCACCTGCAGAGTCGCATCGAGACGGGGCACGTGCTGCGCGAGGGTCCTGTGCCGGTCACGGAATTCCGGGCGGCGCAGATTGTGGGGTCGGGCAGCCTCTCCTTCGAGCTGGTGCGGTACCTTACCGAGCGGGTTCCCGTCATGATCTGCCCTCGCTGGGTACGCACGCCCACCCAGCCCATCGCCATTCGCGACGTGCTGCAGTACCTCGTGGCCGCCCTCAACCAGCCGAAGAGTGCCGGTGAGATTGTCGAGATTGGCGGGGCGGACGTGCTTACCTACGCGGAGATGTTCGAGATTTATTCGGCCGTGCGAGGCCTGCGCCGCTGGGTCGTGAACGTGCCGTTTCTAACGCCTCGCCTCTCGTCCCACTGGGTCGGCTTCGTCACGCCCATCTCCAACACCATCGCCCGCCCCCTCATCGAGGGGCTTGACAACGAGGTGGTGGTGGACGACCCCACGAAGGCGCGCACGTTGTTCCCCGACATCGAGCCCATCGCGTTCGAGGCGGCCGTGCGACTCGCCCTGCGCCACGCCGAATCCGGGGCCATTCCCACCGTCTGGAACAGCGCCGTCTCGTCGGTGCCCGACGAGGCCCCCACCACGCGCCTCGAAATTAGCGAGGGCCTCTACCGCGAGGAGCGGAGCCTGGACGTGAAGGCGCCGCCCGCCGCCGCGTTCGCCGTCATCGAGCGCCTGGGCGGCCGCACCGGGTGGCTCTACGGAAATGCCCTGTGGCGGCTGCGCGGCTGGATCGACCAGCTGGTGGGCGGGGTGGGCTTCCGGCAGGGCCGGCGCGACCCCGAGACGCTCCGCGTGGGCGACACGGTCGATTTCTGGCGGGTGGAGGCACGCGAGAACAACCGCCTCGTCCGCCTGCGCGCCGAGATGCGGCTGCCGGGCCGGGCCTGGCTGCAGTACGAGGTAGCGCCCCGCCCCACCGATGACACGCGCCCCACCGACGTCACGCACAGCCGCATTACCCAGACCGTCTTCTTCGAGCCCAAGGGCCTTACCGGCACGCTGTACTGGTCGCTGGCCCGGTGGCTGCACCGTCCCCTGTTTGCCGGACAGCTCCGTGCCCTGGCCGCCCGGGCCGAGCGCCGTGGCGCCCCGCAGGACGGATCGTCCGCCGCCCCCGGCACACCGCGCCTCCACACCTCCACATAGCCGCTCGTTCCACGTAGCCGCTCGTTCCACGTAGCCGCTTCTTCCACAGGGCCGCTTGTTCTGCGAGCACCCAGCCGCGTTTGCGGGGCGCGGCGCGTTCGTTCGCGGCACGTCAGTTGAGGTGCCAGATGGCCGCGTTGAGCGCCAGGGCGTACGTCACCCACGCCAGGTACGGCACCAGCAGCCACCCCGCTGCGGGGCGCACCCGGAAGAAGTGGGCCATCGTCCAGACCAGAGCCGCCCACAGACCCAGAATGACGACGAGCCCCAGGGACGGCGACCGGGCACCAAAGAACGCGAACGACCACCCGGCATTGAGTGCCAGTTGCACTCCGAATGCCACGAGGGCCGTGCGCACCCGCCCACGCTGGGGACCGCGCCGCCACACCAAAAATGCCGCCACCCCCATGAGCGCGTAGAGCAGGGTCCAGGCCGGCGCAAACACCCAGTCGGGCGGCGTAAAGCCGGGCTTGGCGAGCGTGGGGTACCACGTCGTCACCGACGTCTGTGTCGCCCAGCCCGCCAGCAGCCCCACGGCCTCGCACAGCACAATGGCCCCGAGGGCCTGTCCAAGGAGAGCGAGCGTCTCGCGCCAGTCGTTTAGCATGGACGGTCCGTCGGGGAATGAAGGGAGAAACAGGCGCTAAAAAATAAGCATGCGGCCGGGATTTTTCATCCGGATCGACGCGTTACCGATCTGGCGTCAAGGTCCGTCTCAACCCCGCCTCCCTGCTTTGCAGAGCGCCACATCGTCGCGCCTCCACCCGATACGCTCCGCTACACGCTGACGCTGCGCCGCACCGGCCCCACGGACACCTCGCAGTCCAGCCAGTCGGGCTCCTTCACGCCCACGACAGGAGCGACCGACACCCTGTCCACCGTTCGGGTCCACTGGAGGCCCGACGACCAGATCACGATTCGCCTGGCGGTGCAGCGGAGCGGCACCGTGATCGACGAAGCCCGGTGGCAACAAGGCCCCTAGACAGCTGTGTTGCGCAGATTCCGCCCCGACACTCATCTCCGCCCCGACACTCATCTCTTTCGGCCCCAGCACGGCGCACAGCCCCCACCGAATACAAAAAACGCGACGCCAGTGAGGAACTGCTCACGGAACCGTGAGCAGGCGGGCATCCCCATCAGCGCCGCGCGGTGCCTTCACAGTGTGAAGGCGACATACTCAATCGGGGACCCTGCCCAGTGTTCCCCCGTGGCCCCGCCCGTCCGGGGCACTCGCACAACCTTCGCATGTCGCTCCACGTGTCGGCAGTTGATGTCGGCAGCTGCAGGAGCGCGTCCGATGGGGCACATCTGACGATTGCAGAAGCCTGTCCCCGTTCGGATCGGTCTCCCCCCGAGGTGAGGCCGACAGGCGTGAGCACTGCCTCGTCTCAAGTGCCCAGAGATCAATCTTCCGATCAATCTTTGGGCGTCCGTCCGAGTGAGCAGAGGGGCCGGGCAATAGCTGCCTGCCCCGCCCGTACAGGCAGCGCGGCCATCAGTGCTGGCGGCGGTCCCGTCCCATATCCTCCCTTCACTGCTCCTTTCTTCCCAACCATGCCCTTCTCGTTTCTTCGATCGCCTCTCCTCGCCGCCCTGCTGGGCGGAAGCCTGCTTCTGTTCCTCCCCGGGTGCGACGAGGAGACGCTCGGCCCGCAGACCCGCGGGTCGATTCAGGGCGTGGTTCAGGACGCCGACCCCAACGCCCCCATCGACCAGGCCAACGTCACCACCAGCCCGCCCACCCAGTCGGTCCTCACCAGCGACAGCGGCACCTTTTCGTTGCCCGACATTCCCACTGGCAATTACTCCGTGGAGGCCACCAAGACCGGCTACGACGCCCGCGCCGTGCAGGTCAGCGTGCAGGAAAACCAGACCGCCGGCGCGACCCTCCTCCTGGAGCGGGGCGACGACTTTGGGGAGCCGTCCGACTCCCTCGCCGTGGAGGTGACCAACTGGTTCAACGACCGCATCAACCGCGACAGCACCGGAACCGATAGCATTTTTGCCGACGTGGAGTACAGCGCCCGCAACGTGGGCGACGTGCGCATCCAGGCGTACGAGGTGTACTTCGAAATCGAGACGGGACAGGGCGTCTTTTCCCGGGAAGTCGGGGGCGACAGCCTTGCCTCCGGCCAGCGCGACCTGGGCGGCTTTCGCAGGCTCGTGCAGGCGGAGGCCACGGCGGTGCGGGTGGCGGATGTGTACTGGGAGGCCTCGGCCGACTGAAGCACGCGGCCCGTCCGCGGTCTTGGCGCCTCCGCGGCCCAGCCGGGCGTTTGCGGTCGGGGCGTTGGCCCAGTCCCTTGCACTCCTGCACGGAATTTCGTCTCTTCACGAGTGCCCATCTTCTCCCAGTCGCCCCTCTTCGCCGCATGCCGCGCCGCTTTTTCGCCCCCCTCGCGCTCCTGCTCGGCCTGCTGCTGGCCCTCGGCTCCCCGCGGGCCGGCCACGCCCAGCGCACCGACACCCTCGGCACGTCCGACTCTCCCATTCCGGGGTTGGACGTGGTGCCGCAGTCGCAAAAATCCGACGTCCCCTACGTGCCCACCGCCACGCCGGTCGTGAACAAGATGCTGGAGATGGCCGAGGTGGGCCCGGACGATCGTGTGTACGACCTGGGCAGCGGCGACGGGCGCATCGTGATCCAGGCCGCCAAGCGGTACGGCGCCCGCGGCGTGGGCATCGAAATCGATCCCGAGCTCGTGGAGAAGGCGCGGGCGAAGGCGCGGGCGGCGGGCGTGAGCGACCTGGTGGAATTCCGGCAGGCGGACCTCTTTGAGACGGACTTTAGCGACGCGACGGTCGTGACGATGTACCTCCTTCCCTCCGTGAACAAGGAGCTGCGGCCCCAGCTCTTCGAGCAGCTCGCCCCCGGTACACCGGTGGTGTCGCACGACTTCGGCATGGGGGCGTGGGAGCCGGAGCAGACGGCCACGCTGGAGGGCGACCTCGTGTACCGCTGGACGATCCCGGAGGAGGTGCCGGCGCATCTCCAAGAGGACGCGGCGGAGGACGGGACGCCGTAGCCCGGCCCGGTCCCGCACGCGGCTACGCGTCGTCGTACACCGCGTCCGGATCGAACACCTGGTCGCCGTCCGCCTGGAGTGTGCCCTCCGTCGCGCGGCGGTAGAAGCAGGAGCGGTAGCCGGTGTGGCAGGCCCCGCCCGCCTGCCGCACTTTAAACAGCAGCGTGTCTCCGTCGCAGTCGAGGCGCACCTCCTCCACCGCCTGGGTGTGCCCGCTCGTCTGGCCCTTCACCCATCGCTCCTGGCGCGAGCGGCTCCAGTACACCATCTGCCCACGGTCGAGCGTCTCGCGGAGGGTGTCGGCCGTCATGTACGCCATCATGAGCACCTGGTCGGTGTCGGCGTCCTGCACGATGGCGGGGACGAGGCCGTCGGCGTCGAACGCAACGGCATCGAGGAGGGCGGAGGGGGAGGTTGTCATCGGGACGAGGGCGTACGGGTGTGGAAAAACGCAGCGGCAGGTCGGTGCCGCGCCGAATCTGTTCGGGCACGGCCGCGTTGGATAGGTGTCAACGAACCGGCCCCGGATTCCTTCCATGCAACGCGTACTGTTTGTATTGGCCCGCCTCCCGCGCCTGCTCCTCATCGGGCTCGTGCGGGCGTACCAGCTTTTGCTCTCCCCCCACCTCGGGCGGACGTGCCGGTTCCACCCCACCTGCTCCAGCTACTCCATTCAGGCGTTGCGGGAGTACGGCGTGCTGAAGGGCCTCGTGCTCACGATTTACCGCCTCGGGCGCTGCCATCCGTGGGGCGGGCACGGCTACGACCCACCGCGGTGGTTTGGGGAACAGGCCTCCTCCCCCTCGCAGTCAACCGCGGCGCACTCCTCCGAGTAGGCAGGCCCTGCCGGCGCAGGCGCTCTGGGGCATAGGAGCGTTTTGGAGCACAGGAGCGCTCTGGGGCGCACAGGCGCTCCGGACCCCCCTCGCGCCCCCGAGCGCCCGGTCCCCGCAGCCCAGTCCACGCCAGCCCAGTCCACGCAGAAGTCACGGCACAATCCAGGAGGCACGAGGTACAGCCGAACGGTCCGCGTCGCTTTCCCCCGACAGCCCTCCGCCCCCGCATGTCCGCGCCCACGTTCCGCCTCTACAACACGCTGACGCACGAGACCGAGCCGGTGGAGCCGATTGAGGAGGAGCATCTTCGCTTCTACAGCTGTGGGCCCACGGTGTACATGTACGCCCACATCGGCAACTTTCGGTCGTTTCTGACGACCGACCTCATCCGGCGCACCGCGGAGGCGCTCGGGTGGGACGTGACCAACGTGAGCAACATCACGGACGTGGGCCACCTCACGCAGGACGACCTCGTGGACCCCGGCGGCGCGGACAAGATGCAACAGGCCCTGGAGCGGGAGGGCGAGCGCTTTGCCAACATCTACGACCTGGCCCGCCACTACACGGAGGCCTTTCTGGAGGACTGGCGCGCCCTCAATCTGCGGGAGCCCGAGGTGCGCCCGCGCGCCACCGAGCACGTCACCGACCAGCTGCACGCGGTCGTTGAGCTGGTGGAAAAGGGCCACGCCTACACGACGGACCGCGGCGTGTACTTTTCTGTGGAGAGCTTCGGGGACTACGGGCACCTGAGCGGCAACACGGAGGCGCAGCAGCTGGAGGCCACCGACCGGGACGTCGTGGAGGACCCCGGCAAGCGCGACCCCCGCGACTTTGCCCTCTGGAAGCACGACCCCGAGCACCTCATGCACTGGCACAGCCCGTGGGGCTGGGGCTATCCCGGATGGCACATCGAGTGCTCGGTAATGGGCATGCGCTATCTCGGCGACCGCTTCGACCTGCACACGGGCGGGGAGGATCTGATCTTTCCGCACCACGAGTGCGAGATTGCGCAGAACCAGGCCCTCGCCGGCCACCCGGTGGTCAACTACTGGGTCCACACCCGCTTCCTGCAGGTGGAGGGCGAAAAAATGTCCAAGTCCGCGGGCAACTTCTACACCGTGCGCGACCTCATCCAGCCCGGGCCGGACGATGCGCACGTGCCGGCCTCCATCCGGGAGCGGGGCGGCGTCGATCCGCTCGCCCTCCGCTACGCCCTGATGCAGGGCCAGTACCGCAAGCCCTTCAACTTTACGCTCGATACCCTCCACACCGCCGCCCGCCACGTCCGCCGCTTCCGAGAGGTTGCAGAACGGGTGGACGAGGCCCTGGATGCTGACGCCGACGGCCCGGATGCGCTCGGCGACCGCCTGGGCGACATCTACAACCGCACCCTCGCCGCCATGTGCAACGACCTGAACACCCCGGCCGCTACTGCCGCGGCCCTGGAGGGGGCAAAAGCCATTGAGCAGGCCGACCGACTGAGCGGGGCGGCGGCCGAGAGCGCACACGCGTGGCTTGCCCGCACCAATGACCTGCTCGGCATCATCGAATCGGAGTTCGAGGCTGATGAACGCGCGGGAGACGCCATGGAACCAGGCCTGGACACAGCCCCTCTATCGGGCTCCATCGACGAGCTCCTGCAAGACCGCGAGGCCGCCCGCGCCGACGGCAAGTATGCCCGCGCCGACGCCATTCGCGACACGCTCGAAGCACTGGGCATCGAGGTCATGGACCGC
>ERZ1034543.128-NODE-128-length-20130-cov-9.580025_pt1 | contig 20130 bp, 24 predicted proteins | sample MGYA00520654_ERZ1034543 | MGnify/ENA primary metagenome ERZ1034543 (study PRJEB33760, sample SAMEA4777712) | hypersaline lake metagenome | biome: hypersaline environment; feature: brines | place: Spain | collected 2012-08 | depth 0 m ... | reverse complement strand
GCCTCACGCCTCCCCAGCCTCGCGGTTCGCGCTCTCCGAGCGCTCACCGCTCCCTCGCGCGTGCTCCTCGCGGCCGCCGAGGGCGGCCGCTCGCAGGCACGCGCCACCGCAGTCGATGGGTGGCATCGCCGTCCCGGTGGCTTTTCCTCGTCGCTCGCGTGTCACGACGCATGACCGACGCAGACGCGGCGGCGGCGACGGTCGCGGTCGTCGGCGGCGGCGCGGTCGGCGTCACGACCGCCCACGACCTCGCGGTGCGGGGCGCCGACGTGACCCTCTACGAGCGCGGCGAGTTGGCGGCCGCGAGCTCCGGCCGCGCGGCGGGGCTCCTCTACGACGCCTACGCCGAGGACGTCGACGCCGCGGTCGGCGCCCGCTCGATCGAACGGTTCCGCGCGTTCGACCGGTCGCTGCCCGGCTTCTCGTTCTCGCCGTGCCCGTACGTGATCGCGGTGCGCGAGGGCGACCCCGACGCCGACGCCGTCCCGGCGATGGTCGAGCGCATGCGCGACCACGGCCGCGACGTCGCGCTCGTCGACCCCGCCGCGCTCGGCGAGCGGTTCCCGTCGCTCCGCACCGACGACCTCGACGTCGCCGCCGTGGCCGAGGGGGCCGGGTGGACCGACCCGCCGAGCTACGTCCGCGCGCTCGCCGAGCGCGCCGCCGGCGAGGGGGTCGCGATCGAGACGGAGACCGCCGTCGCGCTCGGGCCGCGGACCGACGCGGGACGAGCACTCCGGGTCCGCGACGTTGGAGTCGACGAGAGTCCGGGGACCGAAACGCCCGCCTTCGACGCGGTCGTCGTCGCCGCCGGGGCGCACACGCGATCGCTGCTCGCGGACGCGGGCGTCTCCGTCCCCGTCGTCCCCTACCGGGTTCAGGCGCTCGTGGCCCGGAGCGACTACGCGGGGCCGATGGTCTACGACGCCACCGCGGAGGCGTACCTCCGCCCGCACCCGGAGGGGCTGCTCGCGGGCGACGGCACCGAGCCGGTCCCGGCGGACCCGGACGACTACCGCCGGGAGGCGGACGACTGGTTCCGCGAGGACGTCGCCGGCGTCGTTAACGGGCGCCTCGCTCGCGTCGGCCGCCCCGACGACGCCGGGGGACTCGAGTCGGGCCTCCCCGACGCGCGGGCGTGGGCCGGGCTCTGTACCGCGACGCCCGACGGCGACCCGCTCGTCGGGCCGGTCGACGCAGAGGACGAGGCCCCGACGCTCTTCGTCGCCGCGGGCTGGCAGGGCCACGGGTTCATGCGCGCGCCGGCCGTCGGCGAAGTGGTCGCCGAGGGCGTGCTCGCGTCGCTCGCGGGCGTCGCGTTCGACGGTCCGGAATCGCCGTGGATCGGCGCGTTCGACCCCGGACGGTTCGACGGGACCGAGTCGTTCGAGATCGCCGAGGGGATGTCGCTGTCGAGCCGGACCGAGGAAGAGTGAAGAGAAGGCGGAGTCGGCCGGGCGGGGCCGGCCAAGCGGCGGTCAGTCGTCCTCTTCGACGACGTCGACGTCGGCGGAGCCGCCGCGCTTGGGGATCTCGACGTGGAGCGTCCCGTTGCGCGTGAGCGTCGCGTTCGCGCCCTCGGGCGTCACGTCGGCGTCGCGGGGGAGGTCGACGCTGCCGGACAGCGAGACGCCGCGGCCCGGGAACACGAGGTCGTGGCCGTCGTAGAAGTCGCGGAAGCGTTCGAGGGTGACCTCGACGGTGCGGTCGAGGAAGGTCACGTCGACGTCCTCGCCGCGGACGCCGGGGGCGTCGAAGACCACGAGATAGGCGTCGTCGCTCTCGAGGAGGTCGTGCGAGAGCGGGCGGCGCTCCTGGACGCGGCCCCACCCGCGACCGAGGCGTTCGAGGGCGCTTCGGAGCGCGGACCGACCGCTTTCGACGAGTCCGCTCACGGCTCACACCTCGATTTCGACGAGGTCGCTCCCGCCGCAGTACGGACACGAGAGGTCCCCGACCGCGTGGTCGTCGGGCACGTCGTACGTGTAGTGGTTCTCGAACATGTCGAGCTCGCAGTCGTCGCTGACGCACTTGACCTCCATCGTCGATGGCATACGCGGACGTAGTATCGGCGGCGGCTTAAACGGCGTGGCGGCGGCGACCCGGGTGCGCGAAACGCGCGGCGCGGCGGTCAGAGCCGTACGCGGCAACCCGATCAGAGCCCCGCACCACGCATGCGCTCCGGAACGACGGTTCGCTCCGCGAGGAGCACGACGGAGGTCCCGAACGCGATGCCGGCAGCGAATCCCGGGCCGTACGGGAAGAGCCTCGGCGCGAACGCGAGCGCGACGCCGAGCCAGACGATCGCGACGAGGATCGCGGCGCCCGCTGCGACGTACGCCAGCGTCTCGTACCGGTCCGGCGGGAGTCGGTCCCGCGCCAGCCACGCGAGCGGGCCGACGAGGAGCGCGGTGATGACCGCCCACGCGGCCGCGGAGCCCCACGGACGCGGGTCGGCGCCGTAGAACTGCGCTGCGCCGAACGCGCAGACGAGGGAGACTGCGAGGTACTGTCCGAACCGCTGCCGGCGAGCGGGCGTATCGGAGGGCACGAGTGGCGGTTCCGGGCGATAGCTTATAACCGATCGGGCCGCCGCGTTCCGCGCCGTCCGCTCCGCCCCGTCGTTCCGCACGCTTTTCCCGTCTCGGTCGAGTACGAACGGTAACATGACCGATTCGCCCGCGTCGGCCCGGGGGTCGCTCCCGGCCGACCCGAACGACCTCTCCGTCACCGTCGTCGACGGGTACGTCGACGAGCCGGCCCACTTCGGCGTCCCGCCGTACCTCTCGACGTACCCCCGGTACACGGCCGGCGCGCTCGTCGACGCCGGCGTCCCGGAGTCGCAGATCACCTACCACACCATCGACGAGCTCCGCGACGACCGGAGCAAGCACGCCGACGTGGCCGACGCCGACCTCATGGTCTACGTCGGCGGGATGACGGTCCCCGGGAAGTACGTCGGCGGCACGCCCGCCGAGCCCGACGAGGTGCGCGAGCTCGGCTGGACCGCGGACGGCGTGACCCTGCTCGGCGGCCCGGTGCGCTTCGGCGTCGGCGAGGAGAACGCGGGCGCACAGGAGACCCAGCGCGACGACCTCGACTACGACTTCGTCGCGATGGGCGACGTGGAGGCCGCGGCCCACGACCTCGTCCGCGAGGGGTTAGAGGGGTACGGCAACCGGATGCGGACGAACGAGGAGGTCGACCGCTGGGCGCGGCAGGGGGCGTTCGTCGTCGAGCAGCACCCGAACCACCCCGACTACCTCATCTGCGAGATGGAGACCTCACGCGGGTGCGCGTACCGGTGCTCGTTCTGTACGGAGCCGCTGTACGGCGATCCGGCGTTCCGCGCGGCGCGGTCGGTCGTCGGCGAGGTCGACGCGCTCTCGAACCGGGGGGTCAGACACTTCCGGCTCGGGCGGCAGGCCGACATCCTCGCGTTCGGCGGGGACGGCGAGGCGCCGAACCCCGACGCCCTCCGGGAGCTGTACGGCGGGATCCGCGAGGTCGCGCCCGACCTCCGGACGCTCCACCTCGACAACATGAACCCGGTGACGATCACGGACTACCCGGAGGCGTCCCGGGAGGCGATCCGGGTCATCGCCGAGCACAACACCCCCGGCGACACGGCCGCGTTCGGGCTCGAGTCGGCCGATCCGGTCGTCCAGGAAGAGAACAACCTCCTCGTCACCGCCGAGGAGTGCCTGGAGGCCGTCCGCGTCGTCAACGAGGAGGGCGGCTGGCGGCCGGGAGACGGTCCCGAGACGACGCCGGGCGACGCGAGCCGCGTCACGGGGCCGTCGACCGGCCCGGACGCCTCGCCGCGGCTGCCGAAGCTCCTCCCCGGGATCAACCTCGTCCACGGGCTGACCGGCGAGCGCCCGGAGACGTACGAGCACAACAAGCGCTTCCTCCAGACGGTGTACGACGAGGGGCTGATGCTCCGCCGGATCAACATCCGGCAGGTGATGGCGTTCGCGGGCACGGAGATGGCCGAGACCGGGGCCGAGGTCGCACAGGAGCACAAAGACCAGTTCCAGGCGTACAAGCGCGAGGTGCGCGAGACCATCGACAACCCGATGCTCGACCGCGTCGTCCCGCCGGGGACCGTCCTCCCGGACGTGTACCTAGAGTACCACCAGGACGGCAAGACGTTCGGCCGCCAACTCGGCACGTACGCGCTCCTCGTCGCGGTCCCGGGCGAGCGCGAGCTCGGCACCAGCATCGACGTGGCGATCACGGACCACGGCTACCGCTCCGTCACGGGCGTCCCGTACCCGCTCGACGTCAACGCGGCGTCGATGGACGAGCTCACCGCGATCCCCGGGATCAACCGGAGTCGGGCCGGCGATGTCGTCGTCGGCCGCCCCTACGACTCGGTCGACGCGGTCGACGCCGGGGTCGCCGACCTCGGGGCGTACGCGGTCGCCGGCGACACCGACGTGCCGATCCCCGGCCGCGAGCGCCCCGGGTCCGGCCCCGGCCCGGCCGCGCGGTCGCCGCTCGGTCGCGGGGACTGAGCGATGTCCGTCGACGATTCCGGCGACGCCGACCGCCTCGACGACCCCGCGGTCACCCGGGTCGAGGTGCCGGTCGACACGCGCGCGCCGGGCGGCGCGACGAACGCGTACCTGCTCGACGGCCTCCTCGTCGATCCGGCGGCCCGGACCGACGCGCTCGACGCGGCGCTCGCGGAGCGCGGCTCGGTCGACGCGGACGCCCCGTCCGTCGAGGCGATCGCGGTCACCCACGCCCACCCGGACCACGTCGGCGCGGTCGCCGACTACGCCGCCCTGACGGACGCGACCGTCGTCGCCCGCGAGGGCCACGCGGACCGGTTCGCCTCGGCCGCCGGGATCGACCCGGACGAGACTGTCGCGCCGGGCGAGACGGTCGCCGACACGGCGGTCCGCGCGGTCGACACGCCCGGGCACGCGCCGGACCACCTCGCGTTCGCCGCAGGCGGCGACGCGGGTGCGGGATCGGAGCGATCGGTGCTGTGTTGCGGCGACCTCGCCGTCGCCGAGGGGAGCGTCGCGGTCGCCGCGCCCGAGGGCGACCTCGCCGCGTACCTCGCGAGCCTCGAACGCGTGCTCGACGCCGGCTACGACCGCCTCCTCCCCGGACACGGCCCGGCGATCGACGACCCGAGGGCGACCTGCCGGCGGCTGATAGATCACCGACTCGATCGCGAGCGCGACGTGATCGCCGCGATCGACGGCGGCGCGGCGGACGTGGACGCCGTGATGCACGGCGCGTACGAGAAGGACCTCTCCGGGGTGCGGGACCTCGCGCGGGCGACGGTCGCCGCGCACGTCGAGAAGCTGGTCGCCGAGGGGCGGATCGACGGGACGTGGCGCGCTCGCTTGGCGGACGCGGGCCTCGACTGAGCCGCTCGTCGTCCCGACCGCTCTGGCTACGGCTCCGCTTCGAGCTCGCCGACGACCCCTGAGAGCGGCGTCTCCGTCACGTCAACGAAGCGACCGCCGGCCGCGACGATCCCCCCGTCGGTCTCCGCGTCGTCGCCGACGTGGACGAGCCCGGTCGTCGCGGTCCCGAGCGCCTCCGCCGCGGCCTCGAACGCGGAGGGGTGGGGTTTGCGCCAGCCGCAGCCGACGCTCGTCGTGACCGCGTCGAACTCGCCGCGGAGCCCGGCGCGGATCAGCGTCCGCGGGACCAGCTCCGGGACGGCGCAGTTGGAGAGCAGCCCGACCGGCCCGCGCTCGGCCGCGCCGCGGACCGCGTCGAGCGCGCCGTCGCGTCGGGTCACGTCCGGGTCGAACGCGGCGATCACGGCGTGCCTGGCGACGTTCCGCTCCGCGTCGACGTCGCGGGAGTCGAGCGCGCGGGCGACGTGCGCTGGGAGGGGGACCTCCGCGCCGGCCGGCGCCTCGACGTGTTTCTCGCCGTACGCGACGTGCCAGTCGTCGGGGACCGCCACGCCGCGGGACTCCAGTTCGCGCGCGACCGCTTCCGCCGGGTCGGACGGGTACTCGACGTCGACGAGGGTCCCGAAGAGATCGAAGGTGACTGCCACGATACCACCGTTAGGGACAAACCCGGATTGAACCTGTCGGTCGGGGGAACGCGTGCCGACGCCGGTCGTTCGCGGCGTCGTCGCCCTCAGAACAGGGAGCCGAAGTGAAGCGTGACCAGCCGGTAGAGTCCGGTCACCCACGCGCACAGCCACAACACCATGAAGCCCGCGACGCCGGCCCGGAGCCGCTTCCGCCAGTGGCCCATGTCCTCGTGGATCTCGTCGATGTCGACGTCGAGGTCCTCGTAGGCGTCCGCGTTGCGCTTCGCCTGGAAGATGCGCACGATCCCGGTGAGCGCGAACGCGAGCAGGGCGTACGCCTGAACGCCGAAGAACGCGTGGAGGATCGCCATCCCGCTCACCTGCTCGAGGACCCGCGGGACCATCCACGTGACGATCGGCGTCGTCGTGAGGACCAGTCCGACGACGATGTACCGCAGGTGTCGCATCAACACGTTCCACGACACCGTCTCCGCGTCGATCATGATCCAGGCGCCGTACAGCAAGAACGGGAAGCTCGCCGTCACGGACAGCCCGGCGACCGCCGCGATGACCGACTCGTCGACCATACCGACGGTACGTCCTCCGGCGCGTAAAGCCCCCCGATCCGTGCCCGTCGGGGCGTCCGCCCGACGCGCGGTGCCCGGGTTCCCGACCCCGGAGCACGGACGAAAACAGTTAGCGTCAGGAGCACGTATCGACGGCGTAATGGAAGACACCTCGACGCGGTCGGAGCCGGATTCGCCGCCCCCGGAGTCCGCCGACCCGGCGGCAGACGGCCCGGAGGGCGCCGATCCGGAGCCCGAAGCCGGTCACGACGACATCGAGGCGCTCCGCGAGCGGGTCGAGTCCGAGTACGACTTCGACGACTTCGGCCCGTCGGACATGGCCCGGATGAGCGCCGAGGAGTGGGACGCGGCCTTCGATCCCGACACGTGGATCACCGGCGACCGGCTCCTCGACCGGGTCGACGCCGAGCTGAAGTCGCGGATCGCGACCCGAGACGTGTTCGGCGTCTTAGAGCGGGTCCGCGAGGACGGCGAGGAGCGCATCCTCGTCTACTCCGACGAAGGGTACGCGATCATCCGCCCCACGGGCGAGGTGCGCGGCGAGGGGACGGTGCTCCGGGACATCGAGCCGGTCGTCGCGCTGGCGGCGATGGACTCGTACGAGGTCCCCGAGCCGCCCGACGACTGGTCGCTCCCCCACCCCGACAGCGTTCCGGAGGGGTCGGGCGAGTTCGGCAACCTCCTGATACAGGTCGTCGCCGGGGTCCAGGTGCTCGCCGGCGCGGCGCTCCTCGTCGCGACCGCCGTGACCGACCTCGGGACCATCGTCGCGCCCGCGATGGGCATCGTGTTCCTGCTCGTCGGCGTCTTCCTGTTCGCGATGGTGGCGAACGCGCGGCTCTCCGACCGGTTCCGATCGGAGGAGTATCGGGACCGGCTGCGGGCGCTCCGCGAGGCGAAAGAGCGCCCCGAGTTCGTCCCCGTCGAGGACGGCGTCGTGACCGACGAGGAGGGCGCTGCGACCGACCGCGACCGGAACGAGTAATACGCCGATTTCGGCGGTCTCAGGCCCTACAGACACCTCCACGTCGGCGGTTTCAGTCGGTGGGTTTAAGCGCACCCCGTCCTGAGTGAAACTGTATGAAAAGGCGGGACTTCGTGCGGACGGCCGGCGGCGCGACCGCCGCCGTCGCGGCCTCCGCCGGGGCGACCGGAACGGCGGCTGCGCAGGAGGTACAGCCCGACTGGCCGAGCGGCGCTTCGAGCGGCAACGTCGGGTCGTACACCGACGCCCGCGGCCAAGACGAGGTAACGATCTCCGTGGGGGCCGGGAGCAACGGCCTCGCGTTCGACCCGACGCTGGTGTGGGTCGACGAGGGCACGACGATCACCTGGGAGTGGACCGGCGCCGGCGGCGCCCACAACGTCCAGACGGTCGACGGCGGCGGCCCGGCCAGCCTCGACAGCGGCGACCCCGTCGGGGAGGAGGGGGCCACCTACGAGTACGAGACGTCGAGCGAGGACGCCGGCATCACCCACTACCACTGCGTCCCCCACACGGCGGTCGGCATGCACGGCGGCATCGCCGTCGGCGAGGACGTCGCCACCGTCGAGGTCGGCGGCGGTGCCAACACCGGGTGGCCCGAAGACATCGCCAAGGTCGGCGTCCCGCTTCACGCCCACTGGGTCGGTATCTCCGCGATCCTCGGTATCGGCCTGACATTCGTCTTCACCTTCTACATGCTCAAGTACGGTGAGTCGGCGCACACCGGCCACGGAGGTGCCAGATGAGCTCCGGAAACTCGTCGTACGGCGACATCCACCGGTACGAGCCGGCCCGCGAGAGCACGGCGGCCGCGATCGCGATCGTCCTGCTCACCGTCATCGAGGTCGTGTTCGTCGCGCTGTTCACCTACGGACTGATGTCGGCGTGGGCGTCGACGGAGGCCGGGAACATGTTCGTCGGCGCGCTGCTGGCGTTCATCTTCATCGACCTCGCGTTCATCCTGCTGCTCTACCGGAAGGAGTTCCTGCCGGACGTGATGATCGTGAAGAAACGCCGCCGCAAGTGGGAGGACCTGTACGTCCGCGAGGAGGACAAGGACGGCAAGACCTTCGACACCGGCGGTCTCGCGGACACGCTGAAGCGCGCGGTGTACCCGTACTACAAGAAGTGATTCGACAATGAGTCTGAAAAAACAAGACGACATGGACCACAACGCGTGGCTCAAGAGTCAGGACCTCACGGCCATCGAGACGGCCTTCCTGACGACGCTCATCTGGCTTGACAAGCGGCTCCGCATCGTCGACTACCTCGAGCTGCTCGAGACGATGTACTACCGCGCGAACCTCCAGATGCCGAAGAGCCACACCGAACAGTACGACCTCGACAACAAGTTCTGGTACTGGTACCCGCTGTACTCCCTCGGGTCCCTCTCTATCATCGCGTACCTGCTCGCGGCGGTGTCCGGGGCGCTCCTCGGCTTCTACTACGCGCCGTCGACCGCCGGCGCGGCCGCGCAGGGCGACCCGACCGCCGCGTACGACTCGATGGTGATGATCATGACGGACGTCCAGTTCGGCTTCATGCTCCGGGCCATCCACCGCTGGGCGGCGCAGTTCATGGTGGCCGCGGTGTTCCTCCACATGCTCCGGGTCTACTTCACCGGGGCGTACAAGGAGCCGCGCGAGGTCAACTGGATCCTCGGCGTCGTGCTCATCGCCCTGACGCTGCTGTTCGGCTTCTCCGGGTACGTCCTCCCGTGGAAGCAGCTGTCCTTCTGGGCGGCGCAGATCGGCGTCGAGCTGGCCCTCGCGACCCCCATCGTCGGCGAGTGGGCGGCCCAGCTCCTGTTCGGCGGCTTCACCCTCGGACAGGCGACGCTCGTGAGAATGTACATCCTGCACGTGTTCGTGCTCCCGTTCGTGGTCACCGCGCTCATCGCGGTCCACGTGGGCATCGTCTGGGTGCAGGGCATTGCGGAACCGCACTAATCCGATGACCGACGACACCACTCCCATGACCGACGGAGGCACCGACGACGAGGCGCGGACCGACGGCGGCCCGCCGGCGACCGTCCCGCCGGACGACGAGACGCCGACCTGGTCCGAGCGCAAGGAGCGCAGCCAGGGGCTCGCACAGCTCACCTACCAGTACTTCGAGCGCTCGCGGCGCGAGGACGAGGACCTGCGCACGGAGTCGACCTACGTCGAGCGCGACGTGCTCGGCTTCCCGACGTGGCCCCACGAGACGATCCGGAACCTCGCGATCACGTCGTTCTTCCTCGGGATCATGCTGCTCGTGGCCTCGATCCTGCCGGGCCACTTCGGTGACCCGGCGAACCCCGGCTCCACGCCGGCGATCATCCTGCCCGACTGGTACCTCTACTGGTCGTTCGGCCTGCTGAAGCTCGACCCGATCAACCCGGACCTCGCGGTCCTGGGCGGGAACATCATCATGTCCAACGAGCTGCTGGGACTCATCGCGCACGGCGCGATCTTCGGCGTCATCACGCTCGTGCCCTTCCTCAACAAGGGGAACGCGCGGCGTCCCGTCGAGGAGCCTGGCTGGGCGGCGCTCGGCGTGGCCGGGGTCATCCTCGCGTTCACGCTGGCCGTGCTCGCCATCCAGAACTTCTTCCCGATCCAGCTCGAGCTGCTGTTCTCGCTCACGTTCATGCTGCCGATCGCCGGGGGCGTGATCACCTACGCGGTGCTGAAGACGATGCGGGAGGGGTACATGTACGACCTCAACCGCCGCTACTTCATGCTGCGGCCGCCGAAGTAACGCCGACGAGACCTCCGCCGCGGCCGCGCGACCGACGCGCGGTCGCGGCGGCCGTTCCCGACGTTCCGTAACTCATGTCATCATCAACAGACGGCGACGCGTCGCAGTCGTTCGACGAGACGGGCGACCCGATCGCGGCCGACGACGACGCCGACCCGCGAAACGAACCGACGGGCCCGCGCGACGGACCGAGCGGCCGGGAGGTGGTCGTCCCGTTCCGGCTGTACAAGGCCGTCACCGTCTTCTCGACGCTCGCCGCGGTCGTCACCTACTTCGTCGGGTTCACGCTCATCGACGCCGCGACGCTCCAGATCAGCTTCGTCCGGGCGACCATCGTCTACCTGCTCGACAGCGCCGGAATCTTGCCGTCCGAAGACGTCTTAGTGGCGTTGCTGGCGATCACCGGCGTCGCCTTCATCGTCCTCGGGACCACGGTGTACGTGCTCGGGACCCGGTTCCGCGGACAGGGGATGGGAAAGTCTCAAGACGACTCCAGCGAAACGTGAGGTAATGGCAGACGAGTTCATCAAGGGCTTCGCCCTGTTCGCGATCGGCGGCCTCGGGTGGATCACCTTCGGCGGCTGGTACCGGACGCCCTCGTACTACGAGGTGGTACAGCTCGTGAACCCGGCGGAGGGCGTGAACACGGCGTACGGCGAGATCGGCCTCGTCGCGGGCGACGTGTTCTTCTGGCTGATGGTCCTCGGCGCGTTGACGTTCTGGGTCCTCATCCCGGTCAGCCGCCAGCTCCGGGACGCGCTCAACGACGACGACGCGGCCGCGAACTGAACGCGACCCTCTCGTCTCGCTTCTGCGGTCCCTCTCGACGATCGCCGAGCGACGCCTCCGTCCCCGCCGACGAACCGGGAGCTTTTCACCGCCGCTCGCCCGAGGCTCGCGCATGAGCGAGCCGACGCCCCGCCTCGCGATCCTCGGCGACGCCGACCCGACGGCGGCGGTCCGATCGGCGGCGAGCGCCGCGGACGCCCGCCTCGCGGACCGCACCGAGGCCGACGGGATCGTCGCCGTCGGGGACGCCGCGCTGCGGGAGGCGATGCGCGCCGTCGCGAGCGGCGACGCCCGGTCGGTGCCGATCCTCCCGGTCGGCGACGGCCGCCACGCGGTCGACCCGGAGTACGCGACCGAACTGCTCGCGGACGTCGTCGACGGGCTGGCGGCGTCGGCCGCCGCGTTCGAGGGGTTCTCCCGCGTCGCACACCCGGTCCTGTCGGTCGAGACGGCCGGCGATGACACCGGACCGCTCGCGGCCGCGGACGTCGCGTTCGTGACGGCGGAGCCGGCCCGGATCTCGGAGTACGGGATCGCGTTCCCCGACGGCGACGAGGTCTCGATGCGGGCCGACGGCGCGGTGGTCGCCACGCCGCTCGGCAGCGACGGCTACGCGGCGGCGGCCGGCGGTCCCGCGGTGTCGCCCGGCGGCGGGCTCTCTGTCGTCCCGATTTCGCCGTTCACGACCCGCCCGGACACGTGGGTCGCGTCCGGCGGGCTCCGCGTCACCGTCAAACGCGGCGAGGAGCCCGTCGCGCTGGTGGTCGACGGCGTCCGCCGCGGAGTCGTCGCGCCGCATCGTCCGGTCCGGATCGAGACCGCGGCGACGGTCGACCTGCTCGCGCCGACCGCCGAGTGAGGCGGTCCGGACCGTCTCGCGGGCGCGGCGATCGGAAACACTCTAATACGTCGTGAACGGAAGTGGTGGATATGGACCCACTGCAGTTCCTCGTTCCCCTCGACTGGCTGGCCGCCGTCGGGCCGGCGCTGCCGTACGCGATCTTCGTGATGACCGTCGCGAACCTCGCCACGCGCCACCTCGCGCACAGGCGGCACGTCGAGGAGGGGCAGGAGGCGGACAGCGTGGAGGCGTACACGCCGCACGTGTTCACCAACGTCGGCCTCGTCCTCCTCTCGTTCCTGTTCATCCTCGACTCGCCGGTGAGCGGCACGATCCTGTCGGTGCTCGTGCTCGCGATGTTCATCGCCGACTTCTTCGAGCTGGAGGCGCGCAACGTCGAGGCCCGCAACGACATGACGATCGAGGCGCCGAAGAGCTCGATCGCCGCCTCGCTCGTCGTGCTGGTGTGGTCGTCGTACTACGCGCTGTTCTTCGTCATCGAAGGGATCTGGAACCAGTTCGTCGTCGCCTGACGAACCCCGCCCCCGACCGCGGTTTCTCCCGGCGCTCGCCGCTAACTAGAACGGCCAGTCGCCGGTGAGCTTCATCCCCGTCGCCTTCCCCTCGGCTTCGAGCGCAGCGGCGATCTCGTCGGTGTCCCGGCGCGGGATCGACGCGGCGGCGGCCGCGAGGTCGACGACGAGCTCGGTCAGGAGGATCGCCTGCTCCCGGAGGTTCCGCGACTCCAGCTTGTCGAGCGTGTCGGCGTGGGTGTGACCCCAGCCGCGACCGCGGCCCTCGGTCTCGCCGGAGACCATGTACCCCGGGATCCCGCGCTTCACGAACGGCCAGTGGTCGCTGTGGGGGACCAGCTCCTCGCCGGTCGCGACCGGGTGATCGAAGCGGTCGCTCACGCGCTCGGCGGCCGCCGCCAGCGCGTCGAAGTCGTGGTGGTCGAGCCGTAGCGTCCGGCCGAACACGTTGCTGTCGACGTTGACGACGGCGCGGACCGCCTCCCTGTCGGCCGCCTCGGCGGCCACCGACGAGCCGACGAGGCCGACCTCCTCGGCGCCGAACGCGGCGAACCGGACCTTCACGTCGAGCTCGTCTTCGCGCGCCGCGAGCGCCCGCGCGACCTCGACGATCGTCGCGGTCCCGGCCCCGTTGTCCATCGCGCCCTCCGCGAGGTCGTGGGCGTCGACGTGCGAGGAGACGATCAGGTGCTCGTCGGTGTCGGGGCCCAGCTCGGCGACGGCGTTCCCGCTCGTCGCCGCCGGCGTCTCGCAGTCGACCGCGACGGTCAGCTCGTCGCCCTCGCGCCGCCGCGCGAGGCGCGCGCCGGCCTCCTTCGAGACGCCGACCGCCGGGATATCTCCGATCGGCGCATCGGCGGTCCCGACGCTCCCGGTCGGCGGGAGCGTCCCCTCGACGTGGTTGACGAAGACGAAGGCGGCCGCGCCGGCGTCGACCGCGCGATAGTACTTCTCCCGGCGGTGGACGAACCGGTCGACGGAGTCGGGCGTGTCCGACGACACCATCACGACCGTCCCCTCCACGTCGGCCTCGAAGTCCTCGGGGATCCCGTACCCGAGGTCGACGAACTCGCCGGTCGCCTCGGCGCTCGGGCTCCGCGGCAGCGCGATACAGGCGTTCGGGCCGACGGCGACGGCGTCGCCGGTCGCCGCGTCGCGGATCGCGCTGTCGCCGCGCTCCCAGCCCTGGATCTCGAACTCCTCGACGGTCGCGTTCCGCGCGCCCGCGTCGGCGAACGCGTCGCGGGTCAGCTCCAGCGCCTCCCGCTCGCCCGCCGACCCGGCCATCCGGTCGCCGACGTCGACGAGGTCGAGGAGGTGGTTCCAGCCCGCGTCGCTCGTGAACGTCTCGCCGATCCAGTCTGTCATGGGTGTGCGTGTCGCGGCCGCCGCTCAAGCGTTTCGGTGGCGGCGGGGGCGGCCGGGAAGCGGGGGGAAGGGCGAATCGAGCGCTCGCGCCGGGAGGGTGGTTAGGCGCTCAGACCGGCACGACCGGCAGGAGCATCGCCGCGGCCTCCGCGGCCGCGAACGTCGAGTCGTACAGGTGGTTGAGGAGGAGGTAGGTGACGACCCCGAGGACGAGCGAGAGGATCCACGCGCTCGCCGCGATCCGCCCGACGCGCCGGTGAGGCGTCTCGGTCCGGAGCTCCTGCTCGGTGTGGGTGAGCCCGAGGACGATGGCGTAGAGGACGACCGGGACGGAGACGACGGAGAGGACGATGTGGATCGCGAGCATGAGCAGGTACGCCGGGTACACCCAGTCCCACAGCGGGACCCACGCGTACGCCGAGTCGAGCACGAACTCCTTGGTCCCGCCGCCCGCGACCTTCGGGAGGTACATCGCGAGGAAGAGGAGGATGAGCCCGAACGACGTCGTCATCGCCGCGGCGTGCTTCTTCACCTCGTCGTTGCGGATCCAGTACCACCCGAGCGAGAGCGTGATCACGGTGACCGTGTTGACGGCGGCGATGGCGTGCGCGAGGAGGTCGACGGTCCCCTTCGTGAGCGTCGGGAACAGCGCCTGGAACTCGGGGACGAGGAACACCCCGCCGACGGCCCCGTAGCCGACGACCGTGAGGAGGGCGGTTATCGCCCGCGGGTGGTCTCCGGCCCTGTCGCGAACACTGGCGGTGGACATACCAGCCCTACTGCCGGGAGCGTTATTGCCCTTTCGAGGTCGCCTCGACCGCGGGGCTCGGTCGGTGCGATCGGTCCCCCGCGAGCGGCTCGGCGACGCATCGCGTCGAGCGCGCGATCAGTTCTCGATGACGCCCGTCGCGGTCGCGACCTCCACCGCCGCCTCCTCGTTGATCCCGCCCTGGAGGATGGTGTAGCGGTCGCGGATCTCGTGAGCGCTGGTGAGGGCGGCTATCAGCTCGGCGTCGTCGACGCCCAGCTCGGCCGCGGTGGTCGGGGCGTCGAGCTCGGCGAGCGCGTCGCGGATCGCCGCCCACCGCCCGTTCTCGCCGCTGTGGAGGAACTCCGTCATGATCGACGCCACGCCGACCTGGTGGCCGTGGAGCGCCTTCCCCGGCGCGATGCGGTCGAGCTGGTGCGAGATGAGGTGTTCCGCGCCGGAGGCGGGCCGCGAGGAACCGGCGATCGACATCGCCACGCCGGAGGAGACGAGCGCCTTCACGACGACCCACGCCGACTCCTCTAAGCCCGGGCGGATCATGTCGGCGTTCTCGACGAGCAGCTCGGCCGTCATCTCCGAGAGCGCGCCCGCGTACTCGCTGTACTCGACGTTGCGCAGGCGGCGGGCCAGCCGCCAGTCCTTCACCGCGGTGTAGTTGGAGATGATGTCCGCACAGCCCGCGGTGGTGAGCCGCCACGGGGCGTTCGCGAGCAGCGTCGTGTCCGCCACGACGGCCAGCGGCGGGTCGGCGGCGACGGAGTGGCGCGTGTCGCCCTCGGGGATCGACGAGCGCCCGGAGACGATCCCGTCGTGGGAGGCGACCGTCGGGACGGAGACGAAGCCGACGCCGAGGTGGTCGGCGGCCATCTTCGCGATGTCGATCGGCTTGCCGCCGCCGAGCGCGATGAGGTAGCCGGGGTCGACCGCCTCCGCGGTCTCCTTCAGGTCCTCGACGGCCGCGAAGGAGGCGTCCTCCACGACGGCCGTCGCGGGGTCGTCGAACTGCGCCCGGACGCGGTCGCCGGCGATCTCGTTCGGCGTCGGGCTCGTCACGATCAGCGGCCGCCCGGTGAGGTAGAGCTCGCCGACCGCCTCCCCGAGGTCGTCGAGGACGTCGTGTCCCACGAGGACGTTCCGCGGGAGCTTGATCCACGTCGTCTTCTCGAACATACGGGACGGTCACGCCGACGGGTCAAAGCCGTTGTCCATGCGGATCGCACGCGGCCGCCGCGGCGCGGCAGTCTCCCGCCGGCCGCTCCGGCTACGCCCCGAGCGCCGCCAGGGTCGTCGCTGCGTCGTAGAGAAAGTAGACACCGAAGCCGGCGAGCACGACCGCGGAGACGACGGCGACGAGCGGGGCGAACGTCTCGATCCGGCGCTCGGCGGCGACGAGCCCCGTGGGGAAGCCGACGATCCAGACCAGCACGCCGAGGAAGAACCCGCCGATGAGCGCGGGCGAGCCGGTGGCGACCACGAGCGCCCCGGCGAGGTCGGCCCCGACGACCGGGAGCCGGGACAACACGTCGAGCTCGCCCGGCTGAAGCAGGCCGACGCCGATCGTCAGCCAGAACAGCACCTGGTACGGGTTCGTCAGGGCGAGCACCAGCGCCTTGCGGAACCCCTTCCCCTCCGCCGCGATGGTCTCCTCCCCGGACGTCGGGCGGAACGACGCCCGCGCGCCCTGCGCCGCGCCGACGGCGAAGTACAGCATGAGGACGCCGCCGACCGCGACCATGACGCCCTGTAACAGCGGGAACGACTCCACGACCGCGACGACCCCGACGTACGCGAGGACGAAGAAGATCGCGTCGGCGGTCGCCGCGCCGAGCCCGGCGCGGAAGCCGGCGAAGCGACCGCGGAGGACGGCCTCCTCGGCGATCACCGCGTTCATCGGACCGGGCGGCGCGGCGAGCGCCAGTCCGAAGACGACGCCCGCCCCGAGCGTGACGAGGGTACTCACACCGCCCGCAACGCCCGGTTTCGTGAAAAACCCCGCGACAGCAGCGCGCTCGGGAGTGGCCGCTTCCGGACGCCGCGACCGGGATCCGGACACCGAGCGCCAGATCCGCACACGCCCGGCGCGCAAGGGGCGACGGCCCGCGGGCGGGGACCGGCGAGCACGGCGGAGCGAGCGCGTCCGACCCGGGACGCTCCCGGGCTACACGTCTTGGAGTTCCGCCTCGCGCAGCGCCTCGTTGAGGTCCTCGCGGACGCGCTCGCCGGTCTCGCGGTCCATCGCCGTGGTGACGATCCGGTTCTCCTGAACGCTGGAGCCGTCCCGCAGGAGCAGCCGGACGTTGCCGTTGGTCCCCGCCCGCGTCGCCTTCGCGCGGAGGCCGGTCCGCGACCCCGTCCCGCCGGCGTCGATGGGCCCGGGGACGATCTTCTTGACGTGCGGGTGCTCCGCGACCGTCTGGACGGCCTTCCGACCCTTGCGGTCGCCGATGAGCGTCGAGTGCGACCCGCCGATCTTCTCGCGGGGCGGGGTCTCGACCACCGCCAGCGACCGGTCGCCCCGGCGGTCGAGGACCCACTGAACGACCGGGCTCGCGTCCGCTCCGTCGTCGTCGGGAGCGCCGTCCGTCGCCGCGTCGCCGTTCCCTCCGGACGCGCCTCCGCTTCCGGTCGCGCCGCCGTCGGGGACGCGGTAGAACTCGTGGTGGAGCTGCGCGCGCGTCTCGCGGAGGGGTTCGCGCTCGCCGGCGGCGTAGACGGTCTCCGGGCGCTTCCGCCGGATCTCGTCGGCGACGCGCCCCGCGAAGTTCCGCAGCTGGACCTCGGTCAGCCGCTCGGCGTCCTCCGGCCGCGTGGTGATCGTCGTCTCGCCGACGACGGCGTCCTCGTCCAGCATCGTCAGCCGCGCGCGGTCGGCGTCGAACTCGGCCACGACCGCGTCCGCGTTGGCGGTGTTACAGGTCAGACAGTAGTCCCCCGGCTTCTGTAACGGGGTCCCACACCGCCGGCAGTTCATACCGATCGAACGGTCGTGGAAGATAAAAGGGCGTCCGTTCGCCGCCCGTTTCGGACCCCTCCGGCGACTCGCCCGGAGTTCCCCGCCGATCCGGAGCGACACCTTATAATCCTCCCCGGCCCCCGTACCGGACATGGACGGAGACCGACGCCGCGACGCCGAGGCCGGCTCCGAGGCGGACGTCGGCGACGGGGAGTCCGGCGAGGACCTGGCCGGCACGCTCGGGGCCGTCGAAGACCGACTGACGCGGCTGGTCCGCGACGGTCGGCTCAACGCGGTCGCCGCGTGGGCGATGATCGCGGTCCTGGCCGGCGTCCTCGTCGAGAGCGCGATCGACTACGACGTGCTGTCGGCGGCCATCGCCGTCGGGCTCGGCGCGGTCGTGCTCGCGCCGACCGCGGCGGCCCGGGACTGGCGGGCGATGCTCCCGGCCGAGCTGGTCGGCCTCTCGCTGCTCCCGATCCTCGTGCGCGCGCTCTCGGGCGGCGAGTTGGGGACGTTCGCGACGTACGTCGCCATCGCGGCGCTGGCGCTCGTTATCGCCGTCGACCTCCACATGTTCACGACGCTGCGCCTCACCCACTGGTTCGCGGTCGCCTTCGTCGTGATGGCGACGCTGGCGACGGCGGCTGTGTGGACGGTGCTGCGCTGGAACCTCGACCAGCGGGCCGGCACTGCGTACCTGACGACGAACGACGCGCTGATGGTCGAGTGGATGTACGTCACGCTGGCCGGGCTCGCGGCCGGACTCCTCTTCGACGGCTACTTCCGGGGGCGGGGACGCCGCCTGCGTCGGGTCATCCGCCGGGTGGTGCGGCGATGACGCTGCTCCCGCGGCCGTCGCTCGCGTCGCAGCGCCGGCTCACGGGCGCGATGCAGGTGCTCCTCGTCGCCATCGTCATCTACGGGTACCTCGCGGGCGAGCAGAAGGCGATCAGCAACGGGATCATCGCGCTCCTCGTCACGCTGGTCCCGGCGACGCTCGAACGCCGGTACGACCTCCCGCTCGACCCGTGGCTCGCCCTGTGGATCACGACGGCCGTGTTCCTCCACACGGTCGGGTCGGCCGGATTCTACGCCCGCGTCGAGTGGTGGGACCACATGACCCACGCGCTGTCGGCCTCGCTGGTCGCCGCGGTCGGGTACACGACGCTCCGGGCGGTCGACCTCCACAGCGACGGGATCCGGATCCCGTCGCGGTTCGCGTTCGTCTTCATCGTGCTCATCGTCCTCGCGTTCGGCGTGCTCTGGGAGCTGTTCGAGTTCGGCTTAGACATCGTCGCGACCGAGACGGGCATCGACATGCCGCTCGCGCAGCACGGGCTCGACGACACCGTGCTCGACCTGATGTACAACACCGCGGGCGCGGTGCTCGTGGGGCTCTTCGGACAGGCGCACCTCACGGGCGTCGCGGAGTTAGTGCGGGACCGACTGCTGCGGAGCGCGGCCGAGTAAGGTCGGGGCGCGCCGGAGTCGGAGCGCTCAGTCCAGACAGGCCGCCACGACCCGCAGCGCGGTCTCGCCCCGCACCTCGTTCGCGAGCAGCGGGACCCGCTTCACCTCGCGGGCGCGGAACAGGTCGGTCGCCTCCCGGAGCGCGTTCTGTTGGACCTCCCACCGGCGCGCGCAGAACTCGCAGGTGTCGGGGTTCGGCTCGACCACCCAGTCGGGGTCGATCCCGGCCGCTCCGTCGCCGGTCACGTCGCCGACGCCCTCCATCACCCGGTTGACGACGAGCGTGTTCACCGGGATGCCGAACTCGTCGAGCCGCGCGACGAGCCGCTCGGACTCCACGACGCTCATCTCCTCAGGGATCATCACGACGCGGAAGTCGGTCTTCGCCGGGTCACGCAGGACCGCGCGGAGCCGCTCGATGCGCTCGCGCAGTTCCTCGAGGTCGGCCGAGGGGTCGGGGTCGTCGTCGCCGCCGCCGAACATCCCCTTGATCCCGTCCATCATCCCGGAGAAGCGCTGCCGGAGTTTCATCACGCGGCCGAGCATCGAGTCCATGATCTCCGGCAGCTGGAGCAGGCGGAGCGTGTGGCCGGTCGGCGCGGTGTCGACGACGACGCGGTCGAACCGCGGGTCGTCGAGGTACTCCAGCAGCTGGCGCATCGCCGCGGCCTCGTCCGCGCCGGGCATCGTGCCGCCGAGGAGGCCGCCGAGCCCCTCTCCGTCCTCGCCCTCGGCGCCGCCCATCGGTCCATCGCCCCCCATCCCGCCCATCGCGTCGCCCATCTCGCCGAGGCCGCCGAGCGGGTCGCCGTCCGCCCCGAACATCCCCTCGTCGACCGCGGCGTCGGGGTCGATCTCGGCGGCGTACAGGGGCACGTCCTCGCGGATCCGCGCCGGCTCGGCCGGGATCTCGGTCTCGTAGGTGTCGGACAGCGAGTGGGCCGGGTCGGTCGAGACGACGAGCGTCCGGACGCCGCCCGCGGCCGAGGCGAGCCCCGTCGCGGCCGCCATCGTCGTCTTCCCGACGCCGCCTTTCCCGCCGTACAGCACGTAGTCGGGCGCGTCGACGCC
>ERZ1034543.124-NODE-124-length-20327-cov-3.860103_pt1 | contig 20327 bp, 10 predicted proteins | sample MGYA00520654_ERZ1034543 | MGnify/ENA primary metagenome ERZ1034543 (study PRJEB33760, sample SAMEA4777712) | hypersaline lake metagenome | biome: hypersaline environment; feature: brines | place: Spain | collected 2012-08 | depth 0 m ... | reverse complement strand
GGGCGAGTACCCGAGCATCGCCGTCGATATCGTCGACGACGTCGCGACCCTGTTCAACGCCGATAACCCAAAGCTCCGGAATAACGCAATCGGACTAATCGGCGACGTGGCGATCGTTCACACCTCTGTGGTTGAGCCGTACACCGAAGAGATCACCGCTTTAGTGACGGCCGAGGACACCTACACGCGAATCAATGCGAACGGTGCGCTTAGCCGCGTAGCGGAGGGCTTCCCGGAGTCGGTCGAACACGTCACTCCGACGTTCGTGGAGTTGCTGTCGGACGAGAGTCAGCTCGTCCGTGAGAACGCTTACTGGGCTCTCGGGCACCTCTTGGCTTGTGAAGCGATATCTGCCTTAGAAGATCGAGCAAAAAATGACGGGAACACGGATGTCTGCACACAGGCATCGTGGGCCTTGACCCAAATCAACAACTGATGCCAGTCTCAACAATTCGGAATTACGACATACCGAAATCACCTGTCACCAGCAGATTCATGATTAATACACTCAGGAAAGAATTTAAATATTATTGTGATCTAGTATCAATTCGAAATGTAGTACATCCGACCGATGAAGAGTCCTCCAGTCATCCTCGTGGTGGCGTCCTCTTCGTCGGTCAAGTGAACCTTTCCAGTAGGATATGGCCATAGATTCGATCGCTTCACACGCCGAAACCTGTTGTCGACGGCAGTATCTGACCCGATGGTTTCCCGCGAACATCAAATTAGACGGCGAATCGTATCCGTTTGGTCAAACTGAGCTCGCGGTGATTGAGGAAGTACTTCGCAAACTCGATCTGGGACGATCCTTGTTAATCCACGATCCGATCCCATCCAATCGGATTCCTATTGGCATCATTGCCGCTTACGTCCGTACTCAGGATCCGAGGTTTCCTGACAAAGGCATTGTCGGCGGTGGCAAGTCCTTACTCGCTTTTCCAGCGCTCCATCAGGGATACGTCTCGGATATCGATAATCTTCGGGAGGATGGTATCGGTCGCTGTCCCCGGTTGATTGACAGAGAACCGATTGATCGACTCTCACAGGTCCAGATCGAAGCAGACATACATACGGCGAAAAACAACTTTGAATTCGACTGGGAACAACCGGGTGATTCCGTCGGTATGGGATTTGTCGACCTTCGAAAACCGGAATGGGGGAATGTGGCGCGACGATTTGACGCCATTCAGACCCTGTCTGAAAGCAGTGGATTTCCCGTCATTTTCTATACCGACGAAATGACGCCCGCGACGGAGGCATTGCAAGAGCGTATGTACACTCTTCACATCACAAATGATCTGCTCACGACGGCTGAGCCGACATCGCTCCCGGAGAATGCAAGCCTCACAACGCAGTTCGAGCATCTGATCAACACGGAGGAGACAACTGTCGAGCAGATCGTTGTTGGCGATCCTGAAATGTATGATATTGTTACCGATCTCAGCGCGATGCGAGATGATATTCAGGCGAGCCAAGACGTCCAGGGCGTTATCAAGATGGAAGTCGGGTGGCTGTTCAATCTCCTCACGCGGCTCCCGGTTCAGCCAGAATACTGGGATGCCGTCGTCGCGGAGAATTACTACCAACAGGGAGTTCGGGAGTTACTGGAGAACCTCCGCGGCAAGGCACAGCGACTTGACGGGAGAGCAGGGAGTGTGCTGATCAACTACTGCGAAGCAGCAAATGCGCTTCACGGCCGTCTCAACACTAATCACCCGGTTCAAGAGCAACTCCTGAGACTGATCACGGCGGAAACGAACGAAGACTTGGATAAGTCCCGGATCGTTGTCGTCCGGAATGACTTCGAACGGAAGGCGATTCTGCGAGCACTCACACTGGAAGATCGACAGCTCGCGGACAAGGTGTCTATTCGAACGGTCGATGATCTCGAACCAGCCCCAAATGGCGAAATCATCGTAGCTCGGCCACTGGATGCCGATTCATATCTATATGACTTCCCGACAGCAGGGCGAATCGCATTTTTGCAATTCGAGCCGTGGGCCCCACTTGTCGAGAGTCGACTCGAAGAGGGAATGGGACAGATCGGCGTCCCCATCGAAAGGCAAGAGATCGGTCAGACGGGCGGCCGCAAAAAGCAACAGGCAGAATCTAGAGAGTCGGCCGTCGAGTACGAACCGCGATCCGACGAGGAAGCGGATCCAACCGAAACATTGAGAGAGGATTTCGAAGGCGGTGGGACGACCGTCACCTCCGGTTCTGGAGGGGGCAACGGGACATCGTCGACGGATCCCGATTTCGAAGTCGAACTCTCAAATGGCGAAACGAAACACCTGTCAGAACAAGCCCGTGTGAGTGTTCTCAAAAGTAACGGTGATATCGCGCGTAAGGAGGCGGCGGACCTTGTCGTGGGAGATACACTCCTGCTGCTCGATGCAGTCGCAGACGACATTTACGACCTGTTCGTCGAATCGGCCCACCAGAAAGACAGACTTCGAAAAGCGGAATCGATCGTCGACCGGTGGCGGACGATTCTGAATGAAAGTCTGTCCGGAGAATGGTCGGGCGAAGAACTCCTTGCGGCGATTCAAGAGCATGGTTCCGACATCACGGACCAGTCGACGATCTCGAACTGGCATACCGGCGAGGCAATTGGCCCACAAGATCCGGAGGACGTCCGCCGCGTGTTGGCTGTCCTCAAACCGGAGATGGAGCCGACGTATGAAGCGACGGCTGAAGCGATGAAACGAATTCGGACGGAGCACCGAAACATCGGCCGTCGTGCGAGACGTGCCATAGAATCGCAGATGGGGGGCAGCATCAGTAGCGACCTCCAGACTGATCTCCCCGACGACGTCGACCAGTTCTCACAAGATATCCGCAAAGCAACGGTCGAATCCATCACCACCCTCAACGACGAATGAACAAAACACACCGTATCGGCCAGTATCTGATAGCAGAGACGATCAAGCGTGCTAGGGGGCGGGACAAGCCCTACTGTGTCGGTGACAACCCCAGCGATAAATACTACATCGCGAATCTCTCACCGGAGTATGGAAGCGCTGATCGCGAAGAGTTCGATGCGAAAACCAGACCCAGCAGTATTAGCCTCGAATCTCAACCCGAGCGAGACGCGACCATCTCGCTTCATGTTGGCTTCGAGTTCTACGTGCCCAGTGCGCCTACTTTCGAAGAGTATCAATCGATCCAAGAGCGTCGGATCCGTGCTGGGAAAATCAGTATTGCCGAGGGCGACGACGATGTGGACACATGGGAGGAGGTCGATCGGAACGAGATCGACAATGACATTCTCTTTGCGTTCGACGAGCCGTTCTTCCGACGCGGTTCCGTGACCGTTGAACGGGAACTCTCGGTTGCTGAACTTCGACAGCAAGCTGGGGATGTCACCACCGAACTGAACAAGACGCTGAGAGAGGAGGTTGCTTCTCTCGCTGAATCACACACGATCGTCGACCACTCAATCGACCCGCCGACATCCTCGGCAGAAGATCTTACAGATCTATCGGAAAGCGAATTCGACGGGCTCAAAAGTGATCTCCAACGCCTGAGTCCGGATGCCCTCGACTGGGATGTCCGATTTAGAGCGTCGATGTCAGACGGCGAGCTTGAGCTGACCCTCTCGAATCATCCCCCGACTGCCGAGTCGTCGGATCCCAACGACGGACCTGGTGAACGGTATTTGTTCAATCCCCAGATCACCCTCACAGCACCGCTCAAGCCCTATACATTCGAACTGATCCCGGAAGATTACCGGTACGATCAGACCATGTGGGCAAAGGGGAGGAACTGTTCCACGACTGTGGACAAGACCACATCGCCAAAAACAGTCAAAACAACGCCTGTCCCGACAGCACCGGTTTACGAGTTCGAGTTCAATACGGAGTACAACACGGACTTTGCGGAACTGGCCCGTGGGGAGACACTTGGGGTGCTTCGGGATATTGCCGATGGGATGGAGGCATACCACGATGCTTGGACGGGGCCTCGGCGAACCGAGGTGGCTGCAGAACTCGATCTTGATGCAGCCGAGTTAGCCGAATTCGATGCGGATGCTGAGGACTTCGCCACCGAGATTGAACGGTTCAAACACGGTATCACGGTGTTAGAGGAGGATCCGCAGGCGCTCAAGGCCTTCCAGTTGATGAATGAAGTCAACGCTCGGCAACACGAATTCCCCGGTTGGCGGCTGTTCCAACTGGTGTTCATCGTGAGCAACCTCTCCTCTATCGTGCGGCGTGAACACCCCGAATTAGCAACCGATTATGACGAATTGGCTGATGTACTGTGGTTCCCCACCGGCGGTGGAAAAACTGAGGCGTATCTCGGTCTCATCGTTTTCAATCTCTTCTATGATCGGCTCCGCGGCAAAGACCAGGGAGTTACAGCCTGGATTCGGTTCCCTTTGCGGCTACTGAGCCGTCAGCAAAAGAGCCGATTTTTGGAGAGTATGCTTCATGCGGAACGGCTCCGAAGAAGCGAGTCCGAACTGGGGTTGGACGGCGCTGGCGAGCCGTTTTCGCTCGGATTTTTCGCCGGGAGCTACGACACCCCCAACTCCATCGGCACTAACCGAGATACGTTTCGCGAGATGTTTCAAGAGAGTCAAGAACAGCTCGAAGACCGCTGTCAGGTGATCGATTCGTGCCCGCTCTGTAATAGCTCAATCTCCGTCGAATACGATGTTGAGGCAAACAGTGTCTTCCATACCTGTACTGGAGACGACTGTATTGGGCGGCTCCCGCTGTATGTCATCGATCGGGATATCTATCGATACGTTCCGTCGATTCTGCTGGGATCGCTGGATAAGATCGCAATCACCGGGCAACAGCCCAGGTTTGCGAATCTCCTCGGCAATTACACGACGCGGTGTCCAGATCACGGCTACGGATACTCGGGGAAATGCTCCGAACATCAGCTCTGTGACCGAGACCCCGAAGAGCTGGAACGGGTTGATCCAGACGAGGCGTACGATCCAGTGCCAACGCTTCATCTCGTCGACGAGGTCCACCTGCTCAATGAGGAATTGGGAACTTTTGCCGCCCATTACGAGACCCTGTATCAGACGTTGTGTGAGGAGATCCACGGCAAGCAGCCCAAAATCCTCACGTCGACGGCGACGATTGCGGAATACGAGCGACAGATCGAACACCTGTTCCAGAAAGACGCCACACGGTTCCCAGCAGATGGGCCGGTTCGTGGTGAGACATTCTACGGGGAATTGACGGAGACCATCGAGCGCGAGTATCTCGGGTTCACTCCGGCCAATCGCTCGCACCTGTACGCCGTTTTGGACACCGTCATCGATTATCACCAACTGATCCGAGACGCCTACGACACGCCGGTAGCGGAACTTGCAGCAGAGGCTGGAATCGATGAGCTTTCCGAAGCTGAAAAGGCCGATATTCTCGATCTCTACGAGACCAGCGTCGTCTATTTCAATAATAAGCGCCGGAAGGATCGCTACCGAGAGAACATTGCGAAATATGCGGTTCGGAAAATGAAACGAGAGGGGTACGAACACCCGATTAGAGAGCGACAACTAACAGCGGACACAGAAAATCCTGAACTTTTGGCTCAGCTCGAAGATCCCGGCGAATCACCGTTCGAAGAGCGGATCGATACCGTCCCGTCGACTAGCTTTATCGGACACGGGATCGACGTTGACCGGTTCAATATGATGTTATTCTACGGCTATCCGCGTCGGACGTTTCAGTATATTCAATCTAGTAGCCGTGTCGGCCGCCAATCCGGGGTTGTTGGATTCGTCCTCGATGTCTTCGATCCACTAAAGGAACGCGACGACCATCGATATCGCTATTTCGAGAAGCTACACGAATATCTCGACCGGACGGTAGAGCCGGTTCCGATCGACCGATGGGCGAAATTCGGTATCGACCGGACATTTACCGGGATTCTCAATTCACTGCTCATTCAGTACTATCGACCCGAGATGTACCGACAATACGAGCTGACACTCGATGATAACGACCCAGAGCCAGCTAACGTTCAGAAAGCCAATCATCTGTACGAACTGATGACGAACGAGCGATACGCGGAACTCACCAAAGAGCGGCTGCAGTCCCTAGTTGAGCGAGCGTACGGGCTGGAGAACGAGCACTACACCAACCCATACTTCTACGATGAAGTCCGCCGAAAAACCAACAACGTGTGGCAATTCTGGATACAGGACCTCCCGAGTATGTCGTTCCCGCAATTCCCGGAGGGCAAGGAGCCAATGATCAGTCTCAGGGATATTGGCGATCAGGGATCCTTGACGCCACAGTACAACAATCAAGATTTCGTCGACGAACTGACTTCCGGAGGTAACTAACATGACGATGGAACGGAAAAAGTCGAAATTCCTCTTCGACTATCTCCCCGATAATACGTTCAACCACGCCGAAAGTGACCTGAGTGGTATCGTCACACGGATCCATGAGGACCGAGACGAATCCGGACGATCGAAAGCCTCCGATCTACCGGATTCGTATATCCTCCGGCGTATCAGTCGGCACGCAGTCGACTGGCCAAACTGGGATCTGCTCTCACTTGATCCGGAAAATGCGTCTATCGTCACTCCTGGAGCGGCGAATTTCGAGGTCTTCCCACGGACGTTTGCCTGTGGAAACTGTGGGAGCGTAAACCAGTTCCGCCCCGAGGACATCCGTGACTTTTCCTCGAAGGGTACCCGTAGCCTCGATTGTGAGCGTTGCGGGGAGCGTCTGCGAGACCATCACCAGATGCAGTTTGTGGTGGTGTGTCGGTGTGGTCAGATACAGGAGATGTACGTCCCTGAACACTGTGGCGCTGGTATGTCCTTTCGGAACCCTGGCGTGAGCTTCGAGAGTGCCTACTGGGTGTGTACGGCAGCAGGATGTAACGCAAAACAGGAGTTCCGGCCGAGCGGTAAGTGTTTCAATCCTGAATGTGAGTACGATCAGCAGGCACGAAAGCTTCTGCCCCACTCCGCCTCGCAGACGTTTTACCCGCAGACGGAGCGGCTCATCAACGTACGCAAGGATTTGGATACGCTGGTGAGTAACAATCAGTACCAGATTCAGATCGTCAGCGATTATCTCTTGGAACGAGCCGGGAATACCGGCCCCAGCGAACAGGAGAAGCTCAGCAAGGCTATGGAACTAATGGAGACGGGTGAAGCCGAGGGCCGCGACGAGGCTCTGACAATGGCCGAACAACGGTTAACCGTCGATATCCAAGCCCATCGTGACGAAATCAAACACCTTCTCTCCGACCGTCTCTCGGGCGTCGATCAGATCAAACTGAGCGAGGAACTGTTCGAGTATCTCTCCGTAGTTAATCCGGACTACGATGAAGGCGACCGCATTACGTCATACACGTTCGCCGAGCTCGCCTCCGAAGACGGCCCAGTGACGCATCTAGAGGCCGATTCGGTACAGCGGTACTGCGAGCTACGTGATCAACTCAACCTCGAAGAAGTCCGGCTGATCAAGAATTTCCCGATCACTACCGTCTCATACGGCTATTCACGTATCGAACCGTCACCGGGCGGCTATCGGACTCAACAATCTGCTGGCAGCCGGGCAGATGATGATTCAGATGGAGAGGCAGCCGAAACTGATGGCGGAACCACGTCGCCGTCTCCCGGGAGCGGGGAAGCGGGTGATCCCTCACCTCTCTTGAATCTATTTTCGAGCGGGCAGTGGGGCGATACGGAAGTCTTCGCACAGACGACCGACGCCGAGGCGGTCATGCTCACGATGGATAAACAGGCCGTCGTCGACTGGCTCGTAGAGAATAATATCGTTGAGGATGATCATATAGAAAACTTGGACCGTTGGTTCCTGTCGAATGTCGCCCACCCTTCACGGTTCGAAGAGCTCGATCCCGAGTCCGATCCGGTGTCGCGGCATATTTACTCCCTGCTCCATACCTTCTCACATAATGTCATCCAGTCGATCGGGACGCTCTCGGGATACGGTCGTGACAGCCTTGTCGAGCACCTTCTTCCTCGGGCGATGTCGGTGATCATCTACAAGCGTTCTGATACTGATTTCAGCTTGGGCTCGATTTTCACCCTCTTCGAGGAGCGTTTTCCCGATGTCGTCGACCAGCTCGACGAAACCAATTATTGTACGTATGACACGGTGTGTCGGCGGGATCACAACTCTGCGTGTGAGGACTGCCTTTTCCTCTCGAACGTTACCTGTCAGAACTCGAATCGGAACCTCAGTCGGTCGGTCTATTTCGGCGGGCGCTTCGACGACGCCGATACTGTTGGATTCACTGAAATTTAGAGCCGAGTGCATCTTTTACTCGCCGTGCAACCCGCTACATGGAAGTTCGTTATGCGGACACCATTTGCAGTGCTCGCCAGTGGTGTACTCCGCATAGGAACTCGTATTCGCTTTCTGGAGACTATCAAGAATCCGCGTTCTCGCATCTGCGAGGCGGTCGTCGTCGTACGTCCGAAGATCGATATCGGGCCCCACCTCGCCAACATAAACGTAGCCGGCAGTCGTGATCGGCTCCTCGAACAACTCGTCACAGGCTAGGATATACAGCGGGAGCTGCCGATTCGCTTCGCTTTTCGTCGACTCAGTGGCCTTGTAGTCCAAGACGACTAGTTCACCGTCAGGTCGCCGGGCGAGACAGTCGATCTCCCCCACGACATAGTAGTCCTCGAATTCGATACCAAAGGAGTGTTCAGCACTGAGGAGGGTCCAGTCTGCAACTGGCGTCTCGAAGAAGCGATCGACACAGTCGAGTGCAGCCTCGAGCGCCTGCTCTAATCCGCGTTCAACGGCGAGTTGTTCACAGATTTCTCGCCAATCGGAACGTTCGGTCCGGTTTCGGTCAATCGCTGCTTCCGCCGTCTCATGAAAGAGCACCCCGATCTCTCGGTTCGATGCTCCACTATCCGCCGTTCTGGCTGACGTTGGATTGTCGGCATCCGTATCACTGCCATCACCATCCACGGACGGTCGCAATCGCCGTGGCAGCTCCGGCGCGTACACCACGTGATCCAGATAATGCTTGCGAGCACAGTCCTCGACGGTACCGAGAGAGGTGTAACTATGACTGCGACGGATCGAGGGGATTTCAATCGTCGTGAACGCGTTCGACGGAATATTGATCGATGCCAGCTCCCCGTCGGATAACGTCCCATTCAGCAGTCGATCAGCCTGGTCAAGCACCGTCTCGACTGCCGCTTGGTACGTCAACTTGCCCCCGTCATACGTCGCGACGGCCTCTGTCTGGCGTGGCGAGGTCTCATTCACGAGTTCGGTCCAATCTTGAGCAGAGGCGGGGAGGCTCTCTTGGATCTGCTCCCACACTGGGAACGAACTGGCTGAAACGTCCCAGCGAATGCCATCCCCGATCCACCGTTGGATGTAGTCCAACGTCACGCCTTCATCAGGCGTCTCAGAACCCTCACCGTGGCCACACAGAATCAATTGTTCTTCGGCACGCGTGATCCCGACATGGAGCAGTCGACGTGCTTCTTGTTGGTCGCGTTTGATCTGATCAGCTTCCCAGAAGCCACACCCATCTACTGCTTCGACCAGGTCAGCATACGAACGTGCTCGGGGTGCCCACTGGTCCGCCGTCAATTCCGGCATCACTACCACCGGAAAGTCCAACCCTTTCGCCTTGTGGATCGTCATGATAGAGACGGCGTCACTGGCGCTCTCACCTTGCTCGCTCGGCGCCGAATCCGTTACGTCCGCAATCGAGTCGTGGCGGTCGAGATAGTTGAGAAAGTCTTCGTCAAGCGGGGGTTGGGAGGAGCCATCACCGTAATCAGTGATCAGATCCTCGAGTCCTTTGAGTTCACGCCGTTCAGTGTGTGTCAGGAACCACTCGATGTCCGTCGTGTGCAATAGTTCGTGATAGAGTTGCTGCACCGAGAGCAGATGCCGTCGCGAGAACAAATGATCGAAGTGATCACGGGCCGTGACGAATCGCTCCGGTTCCGACAGTTCGGACGGATCGACCGAAAAGACGGCATCGATAAGCCGATCCGCTGAGTCGGCCAATCGTCGAAGATCCGCCTCACTCAAGCGATATCGCATAAGAAGAACGCGCCTGACGCTGACATCATCTGACGGGGCCGCAATTGCTCGTAAGTATGCGAGCACGGTCTCGACGCCAACGGATTCGGTTGCGAGGTCGCCAACCAACTCGAAGGGAATCCCCGCTTCACCGAACGACTGGATTAGCGGTTCAGCGTGCCTATTCTTCCGGACTAGAATCGCGATATCCTCTAGGTCATACGATTCCTCGACCGGGTCGAGATCACCCCGCAGTAGGCCGGCGATAGCTGTCGTGATCTGATTTGCCTGATACTCGTCGTCATCCAACGCGTCCTCCCCATCCGGTGGTGAGGTATCGATATAGGCCACTCCGTCCGTCGCTTCCCGCTTCTCGCCGAACGCCGTGAGTTGTTTGTCACTCCGGCGGTCCTCGAGCGCTGTGATCGCGTCGTTGGCCAGGTTCAGTATCGGCTGCTTCGAGCGGAAGTTCAGATCTAACTCCTTATCAGTCAAATTCGGTTGGTACGTGGTAGTCAGCTTCGAACCGATGTTTTCGCTGTTTGCCCCGCGCCACTCGTAGATGGCCTGATCATCATCGCCGACCACAAACAGGCGACTGTGCTCGGCCAGCGCCTCGACGAGTTCGAACTGAATCGAATCTGTATCCTGAAATTCGTCACAGAACACGTAGTCCCACTGGCCAGCGATTTCGGCCGCCAGGTCGTCATCCCGCAAGAGCTTGACCGCTTTGTGAATGAGATCGTCAAAGTCAACGAGTTCCGAATCGAGACGCTGGGTCTCATACGCCCGATATCCCGTTACGAAATCAGCGGCACGCTGGCAGTCATCGAGGTACGTTCGGAGCCGGTCGATGAGCGTGAAGGGAAGTTTCGGGATGCCGGTGGGAAAATCACTCTTTCGAGTCATTCGCTCCCCTTCGCTCCCGTAGCCGCTGAAAAGCACTGCAGGAATCCGAACAGCTGCCTGTTTCGACCCGTGATCGATGGCGTCGGAATCGGACCGGACTCGCGCCTGAATCGTTTCTGTGGTTTCGATTAGTTGCTGAATATACGCCCGGATGTCGTCTTCGAGCGGTGACGAGCCCAAACTCTTCTGTTCGAGCTGTAATTCGAGTGCGAATGTCTCGAGATCGTCACAGAACCCGTCGGCGCCGTCTCGCAGCGATTGCCGCCGAAGGTGATTTCGAGCGGCGGTTTCGATTCGATCCGTCATCTCGGCCAATTCGACGAGAACTTCGCCAGAGGGGAGATACGTTTCGAGGTCTGCGGGCCGTACACCCTCCTGTTTCATTGAAGAGATGAAACTCAACAGAGCCTCCGGCGGTGAGTGCCGATAGCTGCCGTCAGGATTCACGAATTGATACTGGATCTCCTCTACCGCATTCTCCGCTAGTCCGAATTTTTCCGCGTCGCTGGCGATCGTAAATCCGGACGGAAGATCTGCATAGTACGGATACTCCTTGAGAATCGAGTGGCAGATGGAATGGTACGTGTAGGCATCAATATCGTAGCCCGCGGTGTCAAGTCGGGCGTTGAGCTTCCTCCGCATCGAATCAGCGGCTTTGTTTGTGAACGTGAGCGCGAGGACGTTCTGTGGTGAGGTCTGCTCCGTCTGCAGCAAGTGCTCGACCTTCCGGACCATGGTGAACGTCTTTCCGGTCCCGGCGCCGGCTAACACCCGCATCGGAAAGCGATCCGTCTCGATGATCTCTCCCTGATTGCCCTTTGGTCCCTCATCGACGTGGTCGTCCTCTTCGAACACACCGCTCATGAGAACTGAACCTCCTCGGCGAGATAATCGCCACAGCCCCGGCGATAGTCACAACCCTCACAGGCCTCCTCTTGGATCAACGACCACGATTGCTCGGTCGGATCGAATGCCCCGTCTCGAATGCCGTCGACACCCCAGCTGAGTAGGGATCGCAATTCCTCTTCGTGTGACCGAGACAGGTCCGTCATGTCCCACTCCTTCCCGGAGACGCTGATACTGTACCCCTCTCCAGTCGCTTCGCGTGTCTTCGAGCTAATCAGTCCGTAAAACATGAATCGAATCTCATCACCAGCAGAGTAGAGCGCGTGTTCTTCAACGCCGGCGCAGTACATCCCGATCTGAAGCCACTTCTTGAGGCGTTTTGGGTAGTGTTTCTTCCCTTCCACCTGGTTTTGAAGATCGGACCCACTTTTGTTCGGGAACTGTCGCCCGCTGTAACTCGCCTTGTAATCGATGATGAGCAGGCCATCTCGTGTTTCGACGATGTTGTCGGCGTACCCATGCATCGGTCCAAGCTCCGGATCAACCCATTCGAGATGAACTTCGGTCCCGACCGAACGCCGAAGATGCTCGACACCTTCCCCGCTGGTTTCGGGATCGAGGTAGTCCTCGATCGCCGCCTTCGAAATCTGCCGGTCGTATTCGTAGGAGGCCGCCGAGGGATAACTGTCGACGCTCGTCTCTTCGGCCCACTGTTTATCGAACTCTTCACGAGCTAGGGCTCTAACTGATTCCGTGTCCGTTGCGGGTGAGACAGCATCTGCCGTTTCCTGCAATGACGTATCGAGGACATTCCCGCGATTGAAATACCGCTCCATGTCAGTTCGATCCTCGGTTTCCAGTTTGTGTTCATAGTTGAATTCGAACTGTCGAGGGCAGGTCAGATACGTCGCTACCCGGGATGGGGACATACGGTCAGTCACGTCGAACCCTCCCGTGTCGGAAGTCGATCCGAGCCTCGATCGCATCCCGAACGGTCGCTGCCTCTGGCTGCTCTAGGAGCGTCTCAATGGCTCGCAACTCTCGTTCGTATGCATTGAGATCAACCGAGTCACCGCCGACAGCTGCACGTCGTACCTCTTCGAGTGTCTCGTCGATGTGCTCGACGACGAATTCACTCGCTCCACCGTGACTCGCCATTGGTGTCTCCCCGTCGCTGGCGAGTGGTTCGATGACATCGAACGTATCCACGAGCTCGGTCAGAAATCTCGAAGGTTGATGATACGTACCCAGCGAATCAGCACCTTCGCGTGGCACACCGAAATACAACCGATCGGAGGCGGCACACGCACCGATTCCGAGTAGTCGCCGACTCACCTGGGTGAAGTATGCGTAGAACGGATCGTCGACTGTCTCGGTCGCTGTCTCGAAGGTTTCGGCGACATCCCTCACGGATTGTGTCGTGAGTGTCGGGAAAGCCGACTCAGTCTGAAGACGGCTCGTCGGGATCAGAGCTGTGAGGTCCGGGGTGAACGGATAGTCCTGATCGGTAACGTTTGGGAGGAAGACTGCCTTCGAGGTAGTGTGCTTGAGTCCGTAGATCGTCCGAACCTGCACACCTCCATCAGTTCGGTCGGTCTCTATATTTTCCAGACGCGTCGAGGAGTACTTGAACGCGCGCACCAATGCAGTATGGCAGGCATCCCACGTTGAATCAAGCCGTGGTTCCGCTTCCAGAAATTCGGCTAATTCGAGAACCTTACGGAGCTTCCGGAACTGATCTCGGGTCTCGATTTCTTCCCAGTTGGTTCCGATTCGGTTTTTGAGATTCGTTGCCCCAATCCACGTCCAGAGGCCGTCTATTGCAGAGGACGCGTCGCGGATGTCTGTAAGAATCCCATCGGTTGCGACTTCGATTTCGAGCAACCGCTCGCGACATGCGCTTGATGCCTCCTCATCGGTCGATTCTGCACAGACTGTAATCACATCGTGGAGTTCTCTAACCGCCGGATCGTCGCCTAATTGGGAGAGCGTAATCGCGGTCGTCGGAATCCCATGTCGACGGAGCAACCGTATCGTTTGCTCTATCGGGGCGTTCGAATCCTGATAGCCGATGATGATATCCGAGTATGTGTATTCCGATGTTCGGCAGAGCCGCTCGATTTCATCCGCGATGAGAGTGAACTGTTGTTTGAATGTCGGTGCCTCGATGACTCGGATGGCACCATTCACAGTCGACGTTTCGGCCCGATCATCAGTCACCAAATACCGCCCGATGATCTGTGGCAGTGCCGGCGATTCAGTGGTGCCTTTCTCCGGGATGATATCCAGCCCATCGGCCATCTCTTCGACGGAGCCCGCTTCCCGCCAGCTACTGAGGAGGCGACTCCGGCGTTCAGCGATCGCACAGACGGTGGCGTCAGCGGCCTCAGCTATCATTTCCAGCAACTGTCGTTCAGTCCGTGCGAACTCCTCAAAGTCGGCGATAACTAGTGCCTCTCGCTCTGCGATGGCCTCCGGTATCTCGTCTTCCTCGATAGCCGTACGGAGTGCAGCCATCGCGAGTGGGACCAGCGACGGCTCATCTACGTACTCATTCGTCTCTAGAAGCGTTTGGAATTCTTGTCCTACGGTGGCGATCTCCTGCAATGCGGTCGACTCATATATCTCCGATGAGAGCGCGTCACGAGATTCCATCTCGATGAGCAATCGACCAACGTCTTGCTGAAAGGATCCCTGTTGAGCAGCCTTCGCCAAATAGTCCGTCCTCCATTGATGCTCCGAGAGATGTTCAGCAAGCAGTTCGATCCGCTCGTGGTCCGAGAGGATTTCGAGACGTGGGTTGAGCGCTCGCAATATCTCGCTGGCAAGTGTCGTAATCGTTTTTGTTTCGGGATAGCCCACAACATCGAGCTTCATCGCTATCTCTTCTGTGAGTGTCTGCTCACTGCAGAGGCGAGTTAAACAAAGAACATCTTCGAGGTCGTTCTCATCGAGTAGGTCCCTATACCGTCGGGCAACGAGTTCGGATCGTGGAGGGGAACCGAATGGATATACGTGAAGATCGCCCGACAGGGATATGCCAGAAGCCGTTCCCATTATATATGTAGTCTATGAGGCCGTCGACATAATGCTAGTGGCGTTGATGGTCCGCGTATACACTGAGAACCGACCGGTGCTCTGTTCTGCTGGTTGACTACTCCTGAACCTCAAGAAATAGGAGTATACTCTCTTATGATTGAGCTCGAAATAACTGTAGCGTAGCTCGCCAGATTTCTACTTGTTGGCCCTTGTTGAACGTAATCTACAATCAGCAGACAGTGTCTGATCGAGTTCGGATAGTACACCAACACCGAGAATGAGTCGGTTCCCTATTTTCCTAGTCTACAGGTACTATGGATCCTGACACAATCATTGAGGAGTGGTGGCGGGGAGATATGCTATCTACATCTAAGGAAGATACCTAGAGACGGTTCAGGTCCGGAAATAGTCACCGCTTAAATCGGTGAAAGAATCGGTACGAGAACACTATTTACTCTGGGGTGACTCCTGTGCAGTAATGGCTCGGATCTGGGTGACCAACGGCACTCCTACGATGCCCGGAATTTTGAATCCGGTGACTGCGGCTTGTGACCGGGGATACGTTCCAGACGAGGTCTGGGTTCTGTCGAATCCTGGCGTCGCTGAGTACGTCGCTGAAGCTACCAACCGATTTGGAGTAATCGTTGACGCCTATGGTGGAGATGCTACTGTCTCAGTTCACGACTTAGACGATGAGACCGACTTTCCCGGAATCATCAAGTTCTACCGATCTACTATCGAAGCCGCTCGGGAGAATGGCGACACGATTGCTGTCGATGTCACTCCCGGTCGGAAATTCATGTCTGCCATCGCGTTCCAGGCTGGTTTCAAATTCGACGCTGACCACGTCTACTATTTCCATCGGAAAGCAGGGGGGTACTACGGGCAATTCTACGCCGAAATCCCACGGACAGCCACTGATCTGATCGATTTTAAGGAGGTGCTGTAATGCAGATCGAACGCCAGCGGCTGATGGTCCTCCTCAATGCCCTCTACGACCAGGGCGTCGAATCAATTTCCGTCAAACATCCCTGCGAGGATATTGGCGAACTCGTCCAGGTCAATCTGGAGAACGATGGACAAGCGACGGTCAGGTTCACGCAGGGGACAATGACCTACCAGGACAACCGTGAAACGATTCCTGCAAAGCACGGTGAACCTGCCTACAACGATCTTCCAGATGCTGAGACGTACACCCGGACGATGGTCGCCAGCGGTCACGTCCCACTCAATAACCACGACGCGGTCGAGGAATTCATCCGACGTCACGGCTACGCGGATCTCGAAGCCGGTCACGACCCTGTCGTCCTCGGATTAGACGCGAACATCATTGCTTGGCGACTCCCGGAAGTCCTCGGAATCGACAGTGAAACGGGAGACACTGACGACCGTGATCGACGACCGACCAACGGATACGCACTCGCAACCGGCGTCAAAGAAGAGTTAGACTGGCACTTCAAGCAATACAACACTCACGAATTGACACAGGCCTTCGGTGAGGAATTCGCTCGCCTGGACAACCAGCCAGCCGGAGCGAACCGAGAAGGATTCCTCGGTCTGTACGAATACCGCCGTCTCCGAACCAACCGAACCGTCGATATCGTCGAATGTGACACCGGGGACGAAGCCATCGTTGAGGCCTACAACGAGTTCAACCAGAACAGCCGGAAACAAGCCATACTCCTCAGCAACGATTACGGGTTCGTCGACAGGAGCGTCGACGCCGGCGTTCCAGCACAACACATCGAGTACCCAATCGACATTCCACGGAAAACGACAGGCTCGTGGACGCAAGCAGCCGAATTACTCTACTATCTCGCTATTTTATTTGGGGTAGTCCGACTCCCGAAGGTGACTATTTACGGCGTGTGGAACGGGAAAAACGGTCGCCATTGGCAACACGAACAAGTTGATGTCGATTGTCGGAGCCCAAAAGTCGAACCAAACTTGGAACGCGATCTCATCATCTTGGACGAAACAACTTGATACGTATGTGGGAAGCGTTGATCAAAGGCGAAACTCGCCTCTCGACGAAAGACACGTCGACACTGTCGGAGAATTATGTGTACAAGCACTAGCAGCCCACATTGAACCTCTTTTAAAATCCGGCTCTGTCGAAATCCTCAGAGCATCACAAATATGCCCGATAGTTTGACCAGATGCAAGCGCTCCCAAAATCACAGTTACTCCGATTTGTTGAGCAAGCGTTTCAATTGTTCACCTGCTTGGCGGCTGTTTCAGCGAGAAAGGTGCCGATACAATAGGACTTCAACAGGGCCAGTAGTTTTGCTGCGTTTCAGCGAGAGTCCTAATCCGAGGACAAGTATTGTACATTCAAGTTCTTTCGTCGACTTCTGGATAACCAATGATGGATGATCCGGCGGTTCTTGATTTGATGGATTCAGAACCCGCTTATTCCTCCGAGTCCGGTGGGCTGTATCAGGGTGATAGTCGAGACTCCCTGAAACAGCTCCCCGATGGCTGTATCGACCTGGTCGTTACTTCTCCCCCATTTGCTCTCCAGCACAAGAAGGAATATGGAAACGAGGACCAGGAGGGGTACAACGACTGGTTTATGGAGTTTGCCGAGGAGGTATATCGCGTTCTTGCTCCCCATGGCAGCTTCGTCATCGAGATCGGCGGTGCGTTCGAAAAGGGCTGGCCCAAGCGCTCGACCTATCAGTTCCAACTCCTCACCCGTCTCGTTGAGGAGAGGGATTTTGACCTTGCACAGGATTTCTACTGGTACAACCCTGCTAAACTGCCAAACCCGATCGAGTGGGTGAATGTTCGAAAGATCCGTGTTACCGACGCTGTCACCCACATCTGGTGGCTCTCGAAGGAGGTCAACAAGGACTCGGCGGTCAAGGATGGTGAACACCCTCACCCGGAGGCGAGCAACCAGCGGGTGTTACAGGAGTACAGTGAGAGCCACAAGAATCTGTTAGAGACAGGGGAGTACAATGACGGCAAGCGAGGCTCGGGATGGGATATCGACCCGGAATCCTTTGCCAACAAGAATGAAGGCTCGATTCCTGACAACTTGATTGAGGGACATTCAGCTCGGAGCGTTCTTGATCGCTGGGACGAGATCTCCGCCCTTGAATTCCTTGAGCTGATTTCGGATGAAGACCCAGAAGATCTGTCGGCAGGGGACCTGCTTCGGACTTTGGGGATGGGTGGTCCAGAACCCGATAATTTGATCGAGGCATCAAACACTGCGAGCAACACGCATTACCTTCGGATGTGCCGTGAGTTCGGATTTGACCATCATCCAGCTCGGTTTCCCCGGCAGATCCCTGAGTTCTTCATCAGCTTCCTCACGCCCGATCCGCCGTATGACGACTGGGACCGCGGTACGTTGGATCGGCCGATCGTCCTGGACATCTTCGCCGGGAGTAACCTGACTGGGAGGATCGCAGAATCGAAGGGGCGCTATTGGCTTGGCTTTGAGCAAGAGGAACAGTACGTGCAGACCTCACAGTTCCGGTTTATGGACGAAGACGAGATTCGAAACTCGTTGAACGATGAAACGAGTGACTTCGGCGAGTTCGCTGAAGTCGGGAACGACTAGGGAACGCTACGGCTCTGGTTCGGATTCTCCGCAATTGGTGAAATCATCCAGCCCATGCTGAGTGTCATTGAATTTCCGCTCGACTTGCATCGGTGTGAGGAATCGTACCTCGGAGGCTTCGAGATACTCCTCGTCTTTCTCGAATGCCAGCCAATACCGACCCAGCTCTTCGGCGATCTTGCCCGTGATGTTCGATCCGCCGAAGATATCCAACACCACCGGTCGGTCGAGATACCCACGGTTCCATTCATCGTAGGGTGGGTTCGGCGTGAGGAACTTCACGAAGAACTCCGGAATCTCATCAGGGAAGCGTGCTGGATGCTTATCAAGCCCTGCTCGACTGCACATCTTGTCGTAGTGGGTCTGGCTGCCCGTGTTCGTCGCGGAAATAAGGTTATCAGGGATCGCGCCCCCCGAATCGGTAAAGAAGCCCTCTTCGCTAATGTTGTGGCCCGACGGACGCTCTCCAGCATTGTACTCTCCCTTCTCCATGAGATTCTGCTGGCTTTGACTGTATTCCGTCAGTACCCGGCGATTATCGGCTTCTGGGACCGGTTGCTCGTCCGGCTCCGTCGCACTATCGGCGGAGATATTCGGAGCAAGCCACCAGATGTGTGTTACTGCATCACTCACCCTGATTCGCCGTCGATTGGCCCATTCTGCGGGGGAGGGAAGTTTTGCTGGGTTGTGCCAGTAGAAATCCTGTGCGAGTTCGAAGCCGACGTCCTCGCTCGTGAGTTTGGTGAGGAGCTCGAACTGATAGGTCGACCGCGATGGCGTCCCTGAGTTGAAGGCGCCGCCGATTTCGATGATGAAACTCCCATGCTCACAGAGAACGCGCTTGACTTTCTCGGCGAATTCGAGGAACCACGCTTGGTACCCTTTGTCCTCCTCGTCCCAATCGTCGCCGTACTCTTTCTGATGTGCGAGTTCGAAGGGTGGCGACGTCACGACGAGGTCAATCGAGTTTGACGGCAAATCATCGAGAAGATCACGGCTGTCCCCGAGGTATGCCGCTCCCTTGTCCGTCGAATATGCCGCGGACTGAGAGAGGAGATCCGTTACCGGCGACGACGAAGTCATATAGAGAAGTCTCTCTCTCGGCTGTAGTAAGTGGAGCGACTCTCGCCATTTCTTGTTTGTGAGCGAACTGTTTCTGCCATCTATCGTGATTTGCTATCCGGTAAAATCGGTCAAATCCCGCTTTTCGGATTCTGATTCCTGAAACCGTTCGAAGTCATCCTCAAACCCTTGAATCATGCTCTGGGATTCTTCACTGTCCTCCTTGATTCCGAACGAACGACCGCGGAACGGTCCGTCGTCCGGTATTTCTTTTGTTCGACGAATCGAATGAAGTTGGCCCTCCAACTCCTCGTTAAGCGCTGCTGGGTTCTCATCGTATGCCGGATCTGGCTGTTCGTTGAGCGTCAAAATCGTGTAGGGCTCGTTTTGCATAATACGGGCGGCCATCTGCGTTGCGTCCTCACGGAACCCGGAGCGGGCAACATAGAGGATCGTGTTGGCGTTCGTGAGTCGCGCGGTTGTCGTGACGCTTGCAATCTGTGTCGGCGTGACCTTCGACCGTGAGGCTGAGCAGTGAATTAACCATCGCGTTAACGTCAGGTTTGCATCGTCCATGATGACGTCCGTGGTGGCTTCGCTCGTACCACTATCGTCGGTTCGGCGCCCGACATACTCCAGTCCCAACTGCCGCCCGAGCCGAACAGCAAGAGCGATAAGTCCGGTCTGCCGTTCAGATGAGCTTCCCCCATCGAGTGCGTTTTCGAGCTCGGTGAAGTTGAGCCGAAGCGCCTCTCGAGGAATTCCTGTTCGTTCAGCGTACTGCTTTAGTATCGGTTCAAGAACCTCAGCATCGAACGCTTCCGTCGGCTCGATGAGGTTCGGTGAGCCACGTTGGGACGTGATCTCGAGGTATCCAGCCGCTG
>ERZ1034543.122-NODE-122-length-20368-cov-8.029735_pt1 | contig 20368 bp, 22 predicted proteins | sample MGYA00520654_ERZ1034543 | MGnify/ENA primary metagenome ERZ1034543 (study PRJEB33760, sample SAMEA4777712) | hypersaline lake metagenome | biome: hypersaline environment; feature: brines | place: Spain | collected 2012-08 | depth 0 m ... | reverse complement strand
GAAGATATCACTGTTATGCTGACAACTCACGATATCGACGATATAGAAGATCTCTGTGAACGGATAGTCGTCCTTGATGAAGGTAGAAAGATATATGATGGAGAACTGAATGCTCTCGTGAACAGGTTCACCTCTCGCCAGATGATAATGGATCTGCGGGATCAGAACGGGTTCTCACTGGATCTTGAAGGAGTGAAAGATGTGGAGAAAGAAGAAGGTCATGTAGAGGTTGTTTTCGATAGAGAGGTTATTTCTGCGAGCGACCTGATGCGCCATGTTCTGGATAATTATGAGGTTCTGGATTTCCAGATCAAAGAACCAGATATTGAATCAGTAGTCAAGAAAATCTACAACGAGGGACTTGAGGAAGAATAACGGATGAGTCTCAGGAAGTACTACGCAGTCGCCAGAAACGCTTACAGACAGGCCACGGCCTACAGACTGGATGCTGTCACGACGCTCCTTTCATCGGTAGTATTCCTCGAGCTATACTACGCGGTCTGGAGTGCTATAGATGCCTCAGGAACTATTGAAGGAGGCCTGGGTCAGGTTATGACGTATCTTGTCGCAGGACAGATCGTATCCAACGCGGCTTTTCTACAGACAGAGCAGTTCATAGGCTACAGGGTCAGGAAAGGCACAATTGTCAATGAATTGAAGCGGCCTCTGAGTCTGATAAGCCACGTCTACTTCCATGAGCTTGGCTGGGTGGTCTTCAACTCGTTGACGAAGGCCTTACCGGTAGCAGTTCTTGGAATAATATTTTTCGATATACAGCCTCCAGGAGTTTTCCAGAGTCTCTATTTCCTAGCCAGTACTTTCCTGGCGTTCAATCTGGTGTTTCTGCTGGCATACACGAACTCGATGCTGGTATTCTGGACGAAAGTAGACTGGAGCCTCAGAATGATGCGTAACACGGTAACAAATCTTTTCTCAGGTGTTCTGTTCCCGCTTTACCTTCTTCCGGGATCGCTTGAGGGAATTTTCAACGTACTGCCTTTCAGGGCGATGGCAGATGCACCTATACAGATCTTCACAGGTCAGGCTACAGGAAATCACATAGTAGAAATTTTTGGACTTCAGCTGGCGTGGCTCGTAGTCCTCTTTGTCCTGGCTCACTTTGCGTGGAGAAAAGCAAAGACTAAACTCACGGTGCAAGGAGGATGAAACAATGAGCGATTCAAGAAACTACACGGGCGAGGATTCGATGCTTGGAAGCGTGGAGAAGCACTGGAGAGTCTACAAGAACTTTTTCGCCATGTACATGAAGTCAAGACTGATCTACAAGGCGGATTTCGTCCTCGGTTTCATTAGCCAGTTTGTTAGCCTGGTATTTTCGGTAGCATTTCTTTCACTCCTGTTCACACAGGTTGAAAGCATCCAGGGATGGACCTTCAACGAGATACTGTTACTGACAGGTTTCTCGGGACTGGTGCTGAATCTGCACCATGTATTCTTCTTCGCGCTTTACAGGCTTGGAGAAGACTATATTATACCGGGTAAGCTTGACCGGTACAAGGTCAGGCCGCTGAACATGCTTTTCCAGGTCTATGCGCGTTATATCGCAGACGATAATATATCCAAGCTGCTGGCGAATATATTCATAATGATCTATGCAATGAACCAGATAGGTCTGGTGCTGACGCTTCCGAAAATATTGTATGGGGCTGTCGCTATCGTCACGTCGGTAATGGTGATCGGGACGATATTCATCTTTTTCGGCACCACGGCTTTCTGGACTGCGAGGAGTCAGGCGGTTTTCTGGCTTTTCTTCCAGATAAGCAACTTCCGCCGCTACCCTTACAGCATATTCTCCCGACCGATCAAGATCCTGCTGGTCACGCTGGTCCCCATAGCATTCTCCAGCTTCTTCCCGGTAACATTCTTCCTTGATATGAGCCAGTGGACAACCTGGCAGTACGCCGCACTCGCAGCTCCGCCGGTAACCTACTTCATGGCCTATAAATTCTGGAAGTACGGACTGTCCAAGTACACAAGCACCGGCAGTTGAAATTTTTAGAAGGAAAAAAAGATAGTGAGAAAGAGGGGATAAAATGAGAACTTACTCGAAGTTCTCGCTGTAAAGCTCCTGGCTTCTCTCGATTGCTTCGTGAGCTTCGTCTTTTCCGCCCCAGCCTTCGATCTCGACTTCTTTCTTAGGTTCTAGGTTCTTGTAGGTGGCAAAGAACTCGGCGATCTCCTTCTTCCTGTGCTCGTTCACGTCATCCAGGTCCTCGACGTCGTTCCAGCGTGGATCTTCTTCAGGAACTGCGATGATGTTGTCGTCCTGCTCGCCGTCATCGTCCATGTAGAGGATTCCAACCGGTCGAACCTCCATGACGCATCCCGGGAAGGTTGCGTGCGTGGTCAGTACGAGGATGTCCATTGGATCGCCGTCCTCGTAGTAGGCCTGCGGGATGAAACCGTAGTCTCCAGGATAATTAATCGATGCGTAGAGAACTCTGTCGAGAACTATGCTTTCCTTGTCCTTGTCGTATTCGTATTTGTTCTGAGTGCCTGTCGGGTTTTCGATTACTGCGTGAATAACTTCCGGAGCATCAGGTCCGGTCTCGTAGTCATGCCACTTGTTTGCCATAACCAACACAAAACCGCAAAGTATTTAACATTTCCGAAAACGCGGTGTTCAAGCCCTGTGAACCTTGAACAGGCTTAAATAGGTAGGACGATAATAATGTGTCAAGAGGGAACAAATTCTAATGGCTCCACAGTGTGAAGAATGCGGGAATGATCTCAACGTCAACAGCGTCGACAAACCTCACATCGACTGGGTGAAAGTCGTCTGCAGCGAATGCGGCCACATCACCAACGTCTCAATGATCAGACTAGCCTCAACCATCAAGAAAGAAGAAAAATAAACAAAACCTCAAATTTCCACTCCTCTCTTTTTGCATCAAAAATTTTTCTCCGACACTGACTCCCTGTTAACCTTCAAAAAAGTATACTCCACTAATCAAACTGCACACCACGGGTTCGTGGTCTAGCTTGGTTATGACACCTCCTTGACGTGGAGGAGAGCGGCGGTTCAAATCCGCTCGAACCCACTCGTTAGGCTGAGATGGACACGCAAGAGAGCATGCCTAGGCATGCACTTCAAATTTTCCTTGAAGTCTTGGGAAAGTAGCTCAGGGGTTAGAGCGCTGCGCTCATAACATTCAAAGTTGTGAGTGATGAGGATTCAGGTCTTTCTGGGGGGCCTGTATTCCGATGATTAAAGAGTTTTCCAGAATGACAGTGAGATACGCAGAGGTCCCGGGTTCGATTCCCGGCTTTCCCATCGAACTCTTTCGAGTTCGAGTGCTCAAGAAGGAACAAGGTTCGATTCCTTCGGTTACTATCGTTCGCATACGCGAAGGCTGTTCCAGAAACCATTAGGGTTAGATTGGTTTAGTTCCCGACTCTGCTTCCGATTTTGGAAGTATTTAGAGAAAACTTGTTTTAGAAATCTTCTGAATAAGAAAGGAGAGATATTTTTTTGCGAGGTTTCTAGGCTTCGAGAGCACCCCATTTTTCTCTTAGACAGTTTTCACAGCAGTAACCTTCTGCTGACTTCACGAAATCCTGATCGCTGTAAACTCTCTGGCCGCAGACCACGCAAGTCCCAAGCTTCTGTGACAGATTCTTCAAATTCTATCCTCCCCGGGATGAAAGACATGGACTCCTAGCATAAAAACAATTTCTGTAACAAGTTACATGGAAAAGAAGGAGAAAAACAACTGGAACCACCGAAAAATTCTTGTAGGCGACCAGTAAAGTTTATACGCACTTTTTTCTACTGATGAGCGTAGTAAAACACAGCATCATCTGCTGAGTCGCATCTGACGAACCCAAACCTCTCGAACTGGACAATTTCATCTTTCTTGATGCTGTTCGGCTCGATTCTACCCTCTAAATCCCTGCCGTCGGGCATCTTCACTGTAGCTGTTTCTGCGTAACTCGGCGCCCAGTGGATGAAGTCGGCGTTCTTCTCCAGCGCGACCTTGTGGTCGCCCTCCCGGTACTCTGCCGAATTTCCTGAAATTTCGATGTTGCAGAGTCCTTTCAACCTGTAGAAGCCGTCCTCGAAGTCGCTGACGTCGATAAAGATCTCCAGATCGCCATCCTCGATCTCAAGCTCCGGAGATCTTGTTCCTCTCTCAGGGTGCTCGGGATGAACCTGCATCTCGGCTTCAAGATCTTCCGACACTCCTGAAACCTTCAGCTTCTCCGGTTCGGCGACGAAGAAGTAACGGTCCGCGTCCTCGTCGATTACACGGGTGTTCGCCTTCTCCAGTGATTCCACGGAGGCCTCAATGTCGTTCTCCGTAACTCCCATCTCTATGAAGAACTTCTGGAGAGCTTCTGGCTGAAAACCTCTTCTCTTCAGAGCCCTCAGCGTCGGAGCGCGTGGATCGTCCCAGCCTTCCAGTTCTCCGTCCTCGATCATCTTTCCGAGCGTCGAACCGGAGACAGGAGCGTTGAAGCCGGATACCTGGACTTTTCCCCAGTAACGGATGTCCGGGTACTCCCAGTCAAGGTAGTTGTAGATGTATTTCTGCCTTTTAGTAGATGCTCGAAGATCTTTTCCACGGACGATATGTGTCGTGCCCATGACATGATCCTCGATCGCGCCCTGGAAATCAAGCAGAGGCCATACACGGTACTCATCACCTGTGATCGGATGATCTGGATCATCGATTATCCTGAACGCGACAAAGTCCCTAACAGCAGGATTTTTATGCTGCATATCCGTCTTGATCTTCAGGGTCGCCTCTCCCTCGGAAATCTTTTCTTGAGATGATTTCCTGCGAGAAGCTTCTGAGCCAGAAGCTTCGTTCTTCATGCCTTCCCAGAGATCCATGTTTTTCTCGGAGCTCTGATCTCTGTGAGGACAGGCCTCACCTTCTTTCCTGTATTTCTGGCCCTGTTCCTGTGAACATTTACAGACGTAGGCCTTGCCCATCTCGATCAGTTTCTCAGCGTATTCTATGTAGGTATCAAAGTTTTTCGAAGAGTAACGTATTTCGTCTGGTTCGTAGCCTAGCCATGTATAATCCTCTTCGTACATCTCGTAGGCTTCTTTCATAGGCCTCTTCGTCACAGGATCAGTATCGTCGTACCTGAGGATCAGTTTGCCGTCGTACTTATCCCGTAGTTCTCCGTTGACAGTCATTCCCCGTGCGTGACCGATGTGTGGAGGTCCATTCGGGTTCGGAGCGAATCTTACAACTACTTCTTCGTCTTCATCGACGTCTAGATCTGGAACTGGGTCATGCTCCTGTTCTTCTTGTTCCTCGAACTCGAACTCTTCAAGCTGTTCTTCCTGTTCTTCCAGTGATAGCCCGTTGACTCCCTGGCAGACTTTCTGTGCGGCCTGCGTGACCTCTCCCTTGTTTTCAAACTCTTCTTCAGCAAAGATTTTTCCGATTACTGCTCCAGGGTTACATTCTCCGCCGTGTTCCACCGCGTTTTTCAAAGCGTATTTCCGGGCTATCTCCTCAAGTTCCATACAAAAAGCCTTATTGAAAAATTTCTATAAAATGAACGGAAGATATGTGGGTTGGACTATCCTATCTCCAGTTGTTGGTTTTCCTCATCTTCGTACCATTCAAACTCTATCTCGAGAGATATCTCGCCGTCTTTTTCCTCTTCTACCTTCAGCTCGAATTCACAGGTTTCTGAAGGCCTTAACTGGACGGATTCTTCTCCTGCCTTCAGATTTATCTCTCCCTTGTCCATGCCATCAGCAATTCTACGGATTTTATCAGATATATCTGATCTTGAGATCTTTTCCTCGTTCTTGAAAACTACGTTTGACATAGTAGCTGTTTGTGTTCTCAAAAGCTAAATCAGTTCCGGAAACTTCATCACACCCCATCTGGGTTTAACTGGGTTTTTTACTCAAACAAGGTCCATTTCTTCTCGGCGTCCGAGTTGTTGATCACACGAAGATTTCCGTCTTCAAGTCTTAGACGTGTCTTTCTGAGGCCTACATCGGTGATCTCTTCTTTCACGTCGTCGACTTCTACCCGGTCACCGTTGTTGAAGTCCGGGTCCTTCGCCAAGTATACACCTGCGACTGTATCGCTGAGAACGTTTTTCAGCGCTATTGATACTCCTAGTGCGACGAAACCTGCCGCTGTTCCGAGTGCTGCGGCGATCTCGCTGAAGCCAAGGATGCTCAATATTATCAGAACTGCGGAGAACCAGAGAAGGCCTTTACTGATGCTCTCCAGGAGGTTCAGAATGGTCTCTTCCTCGAACTTCTTTGAGAGAACTTTTCTAACGACTCTTCCCGAGTATCCGATGGCGAAGGAAGCTATCACGAGGAAAGCAGCCGCTGTCAGGATTCTTGTCAATACGAGTTGGGCCGCAGCCTCGTAAAGAGTCATGAAGATAGGTGCATGATCCAGGTTTTTGGAGTTTCATGCACTCGATGCACAGTGCTGACAGCAGAAAGTCTTTCCGTCCTCTTCGTAGCCTCCAGAGTAGATCTCGCAGCCGCAGTTAGGACATTCCTCCACCTGATCCAGAAGAGAGGACTCGATTACTTCTCCGAAAGACTCGACTTTTTCCGACGCGAACTCTTTACCTTCTCCTGTCAAGGAATAGACTTTCTTCCGACCTTCCTTCTTCTCCTCAAGGATACCTTCTTCTACAAGTTTTGATAGGAAAGGGTATATATGGGAGCTTGAAGGCCTTTCACCTGTTACTTCTTCGATCCTGTCCATCAGCTCGTAGCCGTGTCTATCCCCATTTTCCAGGAGTATAACGGTCAGCAATCGGTTTACATTTGAGAGGTTGACTTCTTCCATGCCTGCCAGTATAGTAGCCAAACCATTTAAATTTATGTCAAAATATGACACAGTGAGGGAATAAGTATGGATCACGACCACGATGAAGACGACTCAGGACACGGACACAGACACCACGAAATGATGTTCAGAAAGAAATTCTTCATCTCCACAGCCCTATCCATACCTGTACTCCTGTATTCTTCTTTCATCCAAGGCCTTCTCAACTTCTCCATGCCGGCATTTACGGGCAGCCAACTTATCGTACCAGTCTTTTCGATAATAGTTTTCGCGTACGGAGGCTTTCCCTTCCTCAGGATGGGAAAGGACGAGTTAGAGGACAGAGAACCTGGTATGATGGCCTTAATCTCACTCGCCATCTTCGTGGCCTTCACATACTCGATGGCATCGCTGTTCCTCTCCGGAACCTCCAGTTTCTTCTGGGAGCTGGTTACTTTGATCGATATCATGCTTCTCGGCCACTGGATAGAGATGAGATCCGTTCGGAGGGCCTCAGGCGCCCTGGAAGAGCTGAAGAAGCTGATGCCGGATACCGCGGAAAGAATTACTGAAGATGGAACTGAGGAAGTCAAGGTCTCCAAACTTGAAGAGGGCGATAGAGTCCTAGTAAGGCCTGGAGACTCTATCCCTGCGGACGGAGAAGTATTTGAGGGAGAATCCTCGGTCGATGAATCAATGATAACTGGAGAATCGAAGCCCGTTGACAAATCCGAGGGCGATGAGGTAATAGGAGGAACAGTAAACAGGGAAGGATCTCTGAGGATCGAGATCACGGCGACAGGCGAAGAAACCGCGCTCTCTGGTATCATGAACTTGGTAGAAGAAGCACAGGAATCCGAGTCAAGGAGCCAGAAGCTCGCAGATAAAGCAGCAGGATACCTCTTCTATATAGCACTCGGATCAGGCCTTCTAACAGGTATTGCCTGGACTCTGGCAGTAGGATTCGGATTAACGGTAATTGAACGCGTTGTAACAGTTCTTGTGATAGCATGTCCACATGCTTTGGGCCTTGCGGTACCGCTGGTCGTTGCGATAAATACTTCGATGGCAGCGCAGAACGGGATACTCGTAAGGGACAGGATCGCGATGGAAGAATCCAGAAAACTCGATACAGTGGTCTTCGACAAGACAGGAACTCTTACCGAGGGAGAACAGAGCGTAGTGGATATGGAAGCACAAGACCAGAACGAAGCTCTGAAGAAGATGGCAGCGGCTGAATCCGACTCCGAGCACATAATCGCACAGGCGATAAGAAGTAAAGCCGAGGAGAAAGGCCTTGAAGTTCCTGAATCCTCCGGCTTTGACAGTATATCAGGTAAAGGAGTTAAAGCCGAGGTTGACGGCGAGGAAGTCTACGTCGGAGGGCCTAACATGCTCGAACATCTGGAGGTAGAGAGGAGATTTGAGGATTTCACGAAAGAATCCGGTGAGAAATGCCGCACCGTAGTTTACCTTGTTGAAAACGATGAAGTCACTGCCACAGTCGCTCTTGCGGATAAGATCAGGGATGAGAGCCGTGAAACAGTTCAGAAGCTTCAGGATCGAGGCCTCGAAGTCGCGATGCTTACAGGAGACTCCGAAGATGTCGCAAAATCTGTAGCCGAAGAGTTAGGCATCGATACTTACTTCGCAGAGGTTTTACCGGAGGACAAGGATTCGAAGATCCAGGAGTTACAGGATGAAGGCAAGAAGGTGGCTATGGTCGGCGATGGTGTTAACGATGCTCCGGCGCTTACGAGAGCGAATGTGGGTATAGCTATTGGTTCAGGAACTGATGTGGCTGTAGAGTCCGCTGACATCATTTTAGTGAAGAATGATCCTCTTGCAGTTGTCCGATTGTTGAACCTGTCGGATCTGAACTACAGCAAGATGATTCAGAATCTTTTCTGGGCGACAGGATACAACGCACTGGCGATACCTCTGGCAGCAGGTGTAGCTGCTCCTGTAGGCATCATGCTCTCACCTGCTGTCGGCGCAGGTATCATGTCTCTCTCGACTGTTATCGTGGCGATTAACGCACAGTTGATGAGAAGGAAAAGTATCAAGGCCTAACCGCTGTACCTGCAGTTTATATCACTTTTTCTTTCTTCAAAGACCTCTTCTCTTTCTTCTTCGTTTTCCGGAATAATTCTTTCACCGTAATTTCCTCCGCCTCCAGGAACCATCACTATATCATCGTCTCTGAACTTTTTGATCGATTCAGCGACTTCTTCATCTACTTTTGCTATATTTACTATAGTTTCTCCCGCCAGGATATCAACTTCTGCGCCGAAGGTCTTATTCAAGGCCTCGTATCGATCTTGAACGGTTTTTGTAGTCGGTGAGGCATGACCTACCGTGTACTGTATGATCTTCGCCAGAGGAGGAAGATGCAGGTAATCCACAGGATAAACGGCTTCTCTATCCGAAAGCTCGTTTACACGATTCTTTACACCTTTCTTGATCGTGCCGGAGCATTCCTGGCAGCTCCAGTCAAATTTTTTGGCCTGCTCAAGCGAGTATTTCTGGTGACAGGAGTTACACGCAGAGCAGTGGTACTTTCCCTCTCGCGGATCAAGGCCTACGTTTAACTTGATCTCGCCGGCTTCTCCATCGAAAAGTTTTCTCAGGCCTTCGAAGCTTTCCTCTGAAAGTTGTCCGCGGTTGAATTCTCGGCCTAACCTGTGAGGCCACGGTGAATGCGCGTCGCTGTCCGAGAGAAAGATAAGGTCTTCGTGATCGGAGATTTTGGATGCCATACTGGAGTCTGCGGAGAGACCCAGCTCCAGGAAATCTAGATTATGAACTTGTTCTCCGTAGCATTCCTCCAATGAGTCCTTTTTCCCGTAGATCGCAGTATATGGGGTGAATGCGTGGCAAGGTCCTATCAGACAATCATGTTTTTTGGCTATTTCAACTATTTTCTCGCCGTCTGCTTTGATGCGAGGCCTTCCTTCCCGTCTTATATCGTCGCTGAGTTCCTGGAAATCTTTGTAGGCATCTTCTACTGTTTCGAGGTCCGGGAAGATTATCAGGTGGTGTATACGATCTTCGTCCTCCACTTCTGTTGTCGGGACGAACTTGATACCGTCTCTTTCCAGGTATCCTTCTTTCTCTACTGTCTGTTCTTTCACATGCCTGAGCCACTTCGGGTTGAGTATGTCGCCGGTTCCTACCATGTCGAGTCCTTTTTTCTCTGCTTCTTCGGCGATCACAGGTATCTCCATGTCTGGTGATACGCCTCCGCTGTGTTTTCCGTGGATGTGTAAATCGAAGTCGGTGCTCACGTTTGAAAGTTGAGGCCTAAAAATTTAATTCCATAACTGGAAAAATCTTGCATGGACTGGAGAAGAAAAATCCTGGTAGCAGTTTTCTCTGTAACTCTTCTGGCATTAGTGTTTTTACAGTCTTTACCTGGCGAAAAAGAAACTGTTGATGCAAAATTCTACGTTAACGATTCTATTAACACTTATGCGACTCTAGAGGTCGCTGATAATCGATCAGAAAGAGAAAAAGGTCTCATGGACAGAACAAAACTTGGAAAAAATCAGGGAATGCTTTTCATCTTTGAAGAGGAGGCGCCAAGAGGATTCTGGATGAAAAATACGTTGATACCTCTTGATATGATCTTCCTCGATAAGGATAAAGAAGTGATCAATGTAGAAACTGCTTATCCTGAACCAAACACCTCAGATTCAGAACTGAAAGTTTACAGAAGTGAAAGGCCTGCCAAATACGTTATAGAGGTCAACGCAGGATTTGCTGAAAGTAATTCTATAAGTCCAGGTACTGAAGTCTCTTGGAAATAACTTTTATACTCCTAAATTTTCTTTGAAGGCCTCAGCATTGTCGATATGGCTTTTTACTGTTTCTTCGTTCATCCTTCCCAGTGTTGAGGTCATGAAACTCATCCTGTGGATATCCGAGATCTTTTCCTCGTGTTTGTTGATGAAGTTCCAGTAGAGGCCTGTCCATTTTTCTTCCCAGTCTCCGCCGTCGTAATGACTCATCTTGTTGATGTAATTACTCGATGAGATATAGGGTTTCGTCATCATGTTAGTGTAACTATATTGGCTCATACCGTAAACATTTGGCACCATCACCCAGTCATACGAATCGATAAACATCTCCATAAACCATTCATAGACTTCATCCGGATCGATCTCCAGCAACAGCATCACATTCCCCTGAACCATCAACCGCTCGATGTGGTGGCAGTAGGCATCATCCAGAGCATGTTGTATAGAATCATCGACCGGTGGAAGGCCTGTCTCGCCGGTGTAAAATTCTTCAGGTAATTCGTTGTCTGCGTCCCAGAAGTTCGCTTCTCTCATCTCCGGCTCCAGCTCATACATCGCTCTTATGAACTCTCTCCATCCAATAATCTGTCTATGGAAACCCTCTAACGAATTCATTGGATAATCATGCTCTTCATGTGCGTCTAGTGTTTTTTCCACTACTTCCTCAGGAGTGATAAGGCCTATGTTGATAGAAGAGGAAAGTAGTGAGTGAAACCCGAATTTAAGATCGGAGTCTATAGCATCCTGATAATCTCCAAACTTCTCTAATCTATTTTCAAGGAAGTCTTCTAGGTTCTTTAGGGCTTGTTCGCGTGTTACTGGCCAGAAAAAATCCTCTGATTTTCCAGGATTGTCGGGAAAGTTCTCCTCTACGTAGGCCTTCGCTTCTTCTACATGATCGGAACTGAACTGCGGTATCTCAGGTTTTTTGATGTCTTGTGGCATCTTCTTCCTGTTTTCCGGGTCGAAGCTCCATTTTCCGCCCTCGGGTTTTCCCTCCTCGTCTACCAGAACTCTGAATTTCTTCCGCATTTTTTTGTAGTAGTTGAGCTGGAAGTATTCGTGGCTGGAGAAGTATTCTTCGTTGAAATCCATCGAGGCCATGAATCCGTGAGTTTCCTTGAAAATTAGTTCTGTATCATGTTTTTCAGCAAGGCCTTCAAGTTGATTACGAACCTTATGGTCTACAGGATCATACATTCGTATTTGATCTTCTTTCCTGAAGACTTCTGCGATATCCTGGTCGTACTCTATGTATTCAACATCAAGTTTCTCCGAATAGGCTTTCATCGAGGCCCGGTGTAGTATCAGCTTCTTTCTGTGGAAGTTGAAGTCTGTAAAGTACCTTGAGTGTTCTATGAGGTATTTTTTGTCCTCTTCTAGGGTTTCTGGGAAGAGCTGGTTGGGAAGGATGATAGAGGCCATGGAAACATTATTTTTGATAACTTATTTACAATTTGCATTAGTCTGTGGATACAGGTCCAATATTCAAAGGTAAGGACAGACCTGAGGAATAGCCATCGGTTTTAAACTGTTTTTTTTTATACATTGTTTATATGAGCTATCTGGGTGCTGAGAGCCTAATCAACTTGGAAGACGTTGAGAAAGTTTATGAGATGGGTGATGCAGAGGTAAGAGCTTTGAGAGGTTCATACCTAAAGATTGAAAGCGGCGAGTTCATAGCTGTTATGGGTCCTTCGGGATCCGGAAAATCTACTTTGATGAACATGATGGGGGCCCTGGATGTACCGACTACAGGCCTTGTAGAGGTTGCTGGCAGGGATTTGAGTGAAATGGGGCCTGATGAACTTGCTTTGCTGAGGAATGAAAAAGTCGGTTTTATCTTTCAGGAGTTCAATCTTCTGAAGAATATGAATACTATCCAGAATGTTATGTTGCCTCTGACTATTCAGGAGGTGCCAAAGACTGAGAGACGGTCCAGGGCCGCTGAATTACTTGAAAAGGTAGGCCTTGGTGACCGATTGAAGCATATGCCTTCAGAACTTTCAGGAGGTCAGAGACAGAGGGTCTCTATTGCACGTGCATTGGCTAATGATCCAGAGATTGTCCTGGCTGATGAGCCGACAGGGAACTTGGATACAGATACGGGAGCAAAAATTATGGAGTTACTTACAGAGTTTAACGAAGAGGGTAAGACAATTATTATGGTTACACACGATCCGAACGACGCAGAATACGCAGATAGAACAATTAAAATCAAAGACGGAGTAACGCATCCGGGTGAAGAAGAATGAAGTACAAAATCGGTTTCTTAATGATATTTACAGGCCTGATACTTTCGCCTGTGGCTGCCCAGGAGTTATCCAGTGATTTTGGCCCATCAGGTATTAGTGATGGCTCTAATGTCGATATAACTTTGATCAATCAGGATCCGGCGACGGCTCAGCCAGGGGAATACGTTGATCTGAAGTTTAAGGTATCCAATCAAGGGGCTGCCTCCGCTGAAGATACGATTGTAGAACTTACAGAGTCTTACCCTTTCAGTCTTGATCCTGATGTCTCTGCTGCAAGGAACTTGGGCGATATGAGGGCTGCGGCTGTAGGAGATGATGCATACATCGTTGAGTACCGTGTAAGAGTCGATGAGAATGCAGTAGAATCAGAGAATGAAATCAGCTTGAAGTATACCACAGGTGATGAAGACTTCAGTGTGACAAGAGACCTCGATATTTCCGTAGACGATGTGGGAACTGATTTCGAGCTTTCTGCCGGAAAGCTCTCAGCCAGCAGTATACCGGTGAACCTGGATAACATCGGTGATAAGTCCGCTGAGTCCGTTCACGTGGTTTTACCGGATCAGGCAGGGATTGTGAAGGAAGGCCTTGAGACTAAGGTTGTTGGAGGCCTTGATGCCGGTGAGAACCAGGTTGTAGACTTTGCGGTTTCAAATATCTCTACAGGCGACAGTTACAGGTTTGAAATCCATTATACCGATGGAAACGGTGTTAGAAGGGAACTTGTCAGAAACATCGAGGTAGGTACCTTCCCTGTAGATCCGGTCCAGGTAACAGTTCAGACAGCTACTCCCTCGGATACCACATTCGCAGTCTCTAACACCGGAAGCGAACAGATTTCATCGGTTACAACACAGATCCAGGGAGATTTCAATGTATCAGGAAGCAAGACACAGGTACTAGGTAACCTGAACTCTGGTGATTACACCTTGGCCACATTCGATCTCACGTCAGCGGAAACAGAAAGTCTGGATGTAGAGGTCAGCTACACAGACAGTTCAGGTATAAGGAGAACAGACACACAGGAAATCCAGTTACCTGATCCATCGACAACCGGCACCTCATCCGCTGGTTCAATGGATGAGGAATCCGGAAACTCCTCGATGACGTACATCCTGATCGGACTGGGAGGCCTTCTACTAGTCGTGATCTATGCAGTCTATAGAAGAAGACAGGGAAAGAAAGAGTGACTGAAAATGGAGAAAAAGGACATCTTCAGACAGTCCCTGAGAAACCTCCAGCAACAGGGACTCAGAAGCTGGCTCACCGTCTTAGGAATAGTCATAGGTGTGGCCTCAGTAATAGCGATAGTCTCTATCGGTTCAGGACTCCAGCAAAGTATAAACAGCCAGACAGAAGGCCTTGCACAGCGTGTAGGAATTGTTACACCTGGTTCTGGAGGATTCTCTTTGGGGCCGGGCGGTGGAGGTCCTCAGGCCTCGGAAGATGATCCTGTAGTAGATGATATCGATCTAAGAGTTATTCAGGCCTCTCAAGGGGTTGATGTGGCTTACGGTGAAGTCAATGCGGATGCTGATGTCTCAAACGGTGATTTATCAGCGCCTTTAACTGTGACTGGTGTAAATCCTAGGGACTGGCGTGAGGCGAATACCGATGTTGAACTGGCTGAGGGAAGGTATTTGACGACTTCTGACAGAAACTCGGTTTTGATCGGTTGGGATATTGCCAAAGATCTTTACGATGAAAATATCTCCATCAACAGCCCACTCAATATCGATAACCAGAGTTTCACGGTCGTAGGCATTATTTCAGAGGATTCAGATAGACAGGCTACCAGCATAATCATGACTCCCGATCCTGCGAGAGGTATAGCAGAGGACCTGGAGACAGGAGAGTATAGCTCGATAGGATTCATAGTAGAGGAGGATTCAGAAGTAGATAAAACGGTAGATAGAGTTGAAGACAATCTTATGGATTCCAGAAGTGTTACAGAAGACACAAAGGATTTCTCGGTAACCTCTCTTGGAAGCCAGCTTGAACAGATAACAAATATCACAACAACATTAAACTACTTCGTAGCAGGGATAGCAGCAATCTCTCTATTAGTCGGGGCAGTAGGCATCGCCAATACCATGTACATGTCAGTTATGGAAAGAACCAAAGAAATCGGAACACTAAAGGCCTTAGGCACCACGAGAAGAGAAATACTAGAACTATTCATAACCGAATCCGCCTTGATAGGCCTGGTTGGAGGATTCATAGGTGTATCGCTGGGATTCTTACTCTCAGGTATCATAGGAATTATACTTTCGGTAGTCCTTACCGATATACCGGCTTCGACCTATATCAGTCCATTTCTGGTCATAGGTTCACTGATCTTCGCCATAATAATGGGTGTCGCCTCAGGCACATTCCCTGCCCTGAAAGCCGCACGCCTTGAACCGGTAGAGGCCTTGAGGTCAGAATAGAAACGCTGCATTCAGCGTATAAGAGATCTTCCCTAAATCTTATAATGAAATTGTCGGGCATAAAAGTAAAGTTCATAGGACTTTAGGTGAAGTTACCTTTACATGAAATTGTTTTCGGTTCCTGAGTGGTTTTCTTGGAGGCAGAGTTTGCTTTTCTCAGTTGCAGCTTTGGCCGGGGTGTTGATCGCTCAAAAATTTCTTCTTTCTTCCGTAGAACTCAGCATAGGGATATTGATAGGTGCGGTAATTGGAGCGAACATCTGGAATTACATGCAGCAGAGGAAAGGAAAAAGCACTGGTTTTGACGAGTTAAACAGTGAAATAGTTGATAGATCGATGATACACGGTTTTTTAGCTTATACAGCTATCTTGACTTATCAGATTTTAACTAGAACCAATATTTTTTCCTCAGTTGAACAAATTATATTCGCATCAAGCGTAATGGTTGTCTCACTGATTTATCAGGCGGTAAGATTTAACGAGAAACTTGTTGAATTACTGCCATGAGAGAAAAACTTGTGTCTGCACGGATGAACGCGCTTTGGTTCACCTATATCGCGATCTTCTGTTTTTCCTTGTTGCCGAACTGGGAGATTTACCTGAGTTTTCTACAGATAATCGGTATCTCTACAGGTTTGACAGTTATGCTAAATTTGTGGAGTCTTTACAGAGATGATAAGTTGTTTGATGAACGGAAGAAGGAAGTGGTAACTAATGGTATGGCCTGGGCGTTTGTTGTACTTTCAATTGCGTTGATACCTGCCGGAACAACAGAGAAAGAGTTAACAAAGGAGATGATTCGTCAGACTGCTTCACTGGGGCTTTGGACCTGGCTGATCTACTTCTCAGTGTCAAACCTGTATCACAAGTATGGAGATGATATATTGTGAGTGATGTTTCTAATTCTGTAAAGTGGGGTTATATATTTTTACCACCTGCGGTATTCATAATCTTGGCTTATGTGCAGTTTTCTCAGGGTTATCCTCGTGCAGCGGCTATAATGGTGCTTTTGATTATTTTGGCTCTTCCTAATGTTCACAGGTTCTGGAAAGAGATACAGATGGACCAGAAAATTGATGATGAGAGGTTTACACAGGTAGTTAGAAAAGCAGGGATGATTTCCTTCTTTGCAACACTGATGACTGCGATTTTAGTAGGTGGAATAGCAAATATAAATCGGATCGGAAGTGATCCTGGATGGCTCACATACAATGATGACCTGATCACAGCTCTGGTTGGTGCAACAGTTTTTGCGGCAGCACAGATATGGTACAACCATGTAGGAACCCAGAGAAACATCAGAGAAGTAATCCTTGGTGATCAAAAATGAGTGGTGCCAAAGAGTTCGGCAGTATCATGAGGCTGGGAGTCGCTTCAATGATTCTGCCTCTGATACTTTTGGCTTCAGCGGCGATGTTTTACACGGGAAGATGGAAAACAGGTGCTGCAGCAATAGTTATTTCGATTATTTTTGGCTACCTTACATGGATGAATGTCAAACGAATCATGAGAGATGATCCTGTAAGTGATGAGAGAATGAAGGAAATCAATACTCACGCAGCAGCATCAAGCTTCTGGACAATTTTCAACTTGGCGATGCTTTCATTCATCGCACATCTGATGTTTGGACTCGACCTGAATACATTACCCGTCGGCAGGGAACAGGTAGTTAAAGCAGCTCCAGGATTGTTTATTGGAGCCATCACTTTGCTTTACTTCGGTTTCAGAGCCTATTACAAGAATTTCGGAATCGAATCCAAGTTCTGGAGGCTTGACTGATGGAAAACGAACTCAAAGTGTACAGAGCCAAAGAGGACATCACACAGAAGGAATTAGCAGAGGAAATGGAAGTCTCCAGACAGACAATAAACGCTATCGAAACAGGGAAGTACAATCCTAGCCTTGAACTAGCTTTGAAACTTGCGAAGTTCTTCGATAGAAGCGTAGAGGAAATTTTCGCCTTATAATCAAAAATTCAAGACTTGACGATACTTGATGTTTATGCTTGGGGCAGGTAGTTTCAGAGGGATTTCAGAGGAATTGGGTGTGAGAATATTGGATGCATGGGTCGTTTGAGGTGGCTTTTTGGGTCTAGGTTTTGTTCAGAGAACTGATCTTGAAGTTATCTCGGTTCTGATAGAGAATCTACCGTTCTTACCATCTGCGTTTCTAATATCAACGCTGGTCTGGCTGGCGTATATGGTTTACTTGTTCCATTTACAATGAAGATGTTGTCTCTGAGTTTGATAGCCCGGTCTCACCAAACTGTGTTGGATATTGTCTATCGATGTTCGATAAGTGAACACAACAAACACAACATATAGTGGGTGTCTTCGTGAATAGGCACAACATATATAATGCAGGGTATTTCATGAGTGGGTATGGGGGAAACCGATATTTTCGAGCCGCGTACGAAATTAAAACCTTATGAGTACAGCGATTTCCTTGATTACAAGGATGCGATCAGGAACAGTTACTGGGTACATACCGAGTTCAACTTCTCCGGCGATGTCCAGGATTTCAAGGTAAATACTTCTAATGTTGAGAAGTCTGTGATCAGGAAGACGATGCTGGCGATCTCTCAGATCGAGGTAAGTGTCAAAACTTTCTGGGCTGAGATATATGAGGATATGCCTAAGGCAGAGATCGGAAGTGTTGGAATGACTTTTGCCGAAAGCGAGGTAAGGCACATGGATGCCTACAGTCATCTACTGGATATCCTGGGTATTTCAGAGGACTTTGAAGAAGTAACTGAAGTACCTGCTATGAAAAAGAGGATAGATTACCTTGATGACTACTTGGAAGGAGCCAGAGGCGATGATAGACAGGAGTATGTGAAAAGCGTGATGCTTTTCAGTACCTTTGTCGAGCATGTATCGCTTTTCAGCCAATTCCTGATAATGACAAGCTTTGATAAATACGAGAAAAAGTTCAAGGGAATTTCTAATGCTGTAGAAGCGACCAGCAAAGAAGAACAGATTCACGGCCTTTTTGGTGTAGAACTCGTCAACACAATCAGAGAGGAAAACCCTGATCTATTCGACGAGGAGTTCGAGGAAGAAGTCCAGGAAGCCTGTATGAGAGCATATGAAGCGGAACAGGATATACTGGACTGGATCTTCAGCGAAGGAGAATTAGACTTCTTACCAAGGAAGTACATCGACGAGTTCCTGAAAGACAGGTTCAACCAGAGTCTGGAGAATGTCGATGTAGATCCTATCTTCGATGTAGATGAAGATCTTCTGGAGGAGACTCGCTGGTTTGACGAGGATATCATGATGACTAAGGACAACGACTTCTTCAGCAAGCGTTCGACGACATACAACAAAAACACGAAATCAGTCACAGCAGGTGACATGTTCTAATGACAGACACAGACCAAGTTCTAGACCAAGAAAAGAAAGACGCGGAAAAAGCACTTGAAAAAATACACCAAGAACATCAAAAATCGTTTTACTGGCTGAATGAGGACAGCAAAGAATTCCTCAGGGAAGGATACCTCCTGGAGGATACAGATCCGAAGGAAAGAATCCGGGAAATTGCTGAGAGAGCAGAGGAAATCCTGGATGAAGAAGGATTTGCGGATAAGTTCTACGAGTACATGAGCCGTGGATATTACAGTCTTGCCAGCCCGATATGGGCGAACTTCGGACTTGACAGAGGCCTTCCGATCAGCTGCTTCGGAAGCTACATGGAAGATAACATGGAAAGCATCCTCTATACTCATGCAGAAGTCGGAGAGATGACCAAACAGGGCGGCGGCACCAGCGGATACATGGGAGAATTAAGGCCTAGAGGAGCGCCAATAACCAACAACGGGAAAAGCAATGGTAGTTACAGCTTCACAGAACTTTTCGATACGGCTATCAATGTGATAAGTCAGGGTGAAACCCGTAGAGGCCAGTTCGCAGGATACATCGATGTAGAACACGATGACCTCGAAGAATGGCTGAACATCAAGACTGAAGGCGATCCTGTACAGGACATCTACTACGGAGTAATCATCGGAGACGAATGGTTCCAGGAGATGATCGACGGCGATGAAGAGAAAAGAGAGACCTGGGCTGAAATCGTAGAGACCAGAATCAACATAGGAGTACCTTACATCATCTTCAGAGACAACATGAACGAGGGTAAGCCACAGGTCTACAAGGACAAGGATTACGAGATCAACGCTTCGAACCTGTGTACCGAGATAGCTTTACCAGCGACTCCAGATGAAAGCTTTGTCTGCTGTCTCTCCAGCATGAACGCCTTACACTTCGATGAATGGAAAGACACCGACGCAGTAGAAACCCTTACCTACTTCTTAGACGCTGTCATGGAAGAGTTCATCCAGGAAGCGGAAGGAACACAGTTTATGGAAAGACCTGTAAGATTCGCCAAGAGACACAGAGCGATCGGAATCGGAGTACTTGGCTGGCACAGCTACCTTCAAAGCGAGATGATAAGCTTTGACAGCATGGAGGCAATGAACAAAAACAGCGAAATCTTTCAGACCATCAAAGAAAAAAGCTACAAAGCGAGTGAGGAACTAGCCGATAAACTGGGAGAACCAGAAGTTCTGGAAGGATACGGCAGAAGAAACACCACCACAATGAGTGTAGCACCTACCAAATCCAGCAGCGTCATCCTTGGACAGGTAAGCCCAAGCATCGAACCATTAAAGGCAAACTACTTCGTCAGAGACGGCGCCAAGTTAAAATCGACGCAGAAAAACAGGTTCCTGGAAGCAATCCTCGAGGAAAGAGGCAAAGACAACAGAGAAATCTGGGACAGCATCGCACAGAAAGACGGAAGCGTACAACACCTAGACTGTCTGACAGATGAAGAGAAAGAAGTATTCCAGACCTTCTCAGAGATCCCTCAAATGGCAATCATCAACCAGGCCGCACAGAGACAGGAATACATCGACCAGGCCCAAAGCATCAACATCTCACTGGACCCGGCAGAAGTACCACTGGAAGATATCAACGAACTCTACATCCAGGCCTGGAAAAAAGGAGTCAAAAGCCTCTACTACCAGAAATCAGTGAACGCAGCCCAGAAATTCAGTCGAGACATACTGGAATGTAAGGCCTGTGAGGGATAAA
>ERZ1034543.117-NODE-117-length-20884-cov-3.135292_pt1 | contig 20884 bp, 22 predicted proteins | sample MGYA00520654_ERZ1034543 | MGnify/ENA primary metagenome ERZ1034543 (study PRJEB33760, sample SAMEA4777712) | hypersaline lake metagenome | biome: hypersaline environment; feature: brines | place: Spain | collected 2012-08 | depth 0 m ... | reverse complement strand
AGGCGACTTCGGCGCTCCCGTACCAGCTGTACGCCCTCATCACCGCGGGCGTCGGTCTCGGGAGCAACGTCTCCGACCCGACCGGCTTCCGGTGGGCGACGGCGCTCATCCTGCTGATCGTCGTCCTCTCCTTCTACGCCATCGGCATCGGGGCGCGCTACTACTTCCGACGGCAACTCAGACACGAATAACAATGAGCGACTCACAACAGACGCGGAGCCAGACGGAGACCAGGACGACCGGAAGCGATCAGCCGCTCGAAACCACGAGCGGCGAAACGGTCGAAGAGACCAAAGACGAGTGGGTCGAGTACGACTTCCAGGGGCAGGCGAAGATGGCCGCCGAGGATCTCGACGTCTACTACGGCGACGACCACGCCCTGAAGCACGTCTCGATGGAGATTCCGGAGAAGAGCGTCACCGCGCTCATCGGTCCCTCGGGCTGTGGGAAATCGACCTACCTCCGCTGTCTCAACCGGATGAACGACCGTATCAACGCCGCTCGCGTCGACGGCTCGGTCCGGCTCGACGGCAAGGAGATCTATCAGGACGGTATCAATCTGGTCGAACTGCGCAAGCGAGTCGGGATGGTGTTTCAGTCGCCGAACCCGTTCCCGAAGTCGATCCGGGACAACATCTCGTACGGTCCACGAAAGCACGGCGACATCGAGACCGGACTGTTGGCGCGGCTGCTCGGCCGTGACGAGAGCGAGGCGGAGCGTGAACTCGTCGAGCGGTCGCTCAAACAGGCCGCCCTCTGGGACGAAGTCAACGACCGCCTCGACGACAACGCCCTCGGCCTCTCCGGCGGCCAGCAACAGCGGCTCTGTATCGCCCGGTGTCTGTCAGTCGACCCCGAGGTCATCCTGATGGACGAGCCGGCGTCGGCGCTCGACCCCATCGCCACCGCAAAGATCGAGGACCTGATCAGCGACCTCGCGGAGGAGTATACGGTCGTGATCGTCACCCACAATATGCAGCAAGCGGCCCGCATCTCGGACCAGACGGCCGTCTTCCTCACCGGCGGCAAACTCGTCGAATACGGTGACACCGACCAGATATTCGAGGATCCGCGGAGTCAGCGCGTCGAAGACTACATTTCGGGTAAGTTCGGGTAATCGTGACCCGAGAGGAGTACCAGGCGTCGCTCGCCGACCTCCGTGCCGAGGTGGTCGACATGGGCGCGCTCGTCGCCGACCGCCTCGGCCGTGCGCTGACGGCGCTCGAGACGGTCGACGAGGTGGCCGCCCGCGCGGTGGCCGGCGCGGACGACGCGGTCGACCGCCGATACCTGGACCTCGAATCGACGTGCATCCAGCTGTTCGCCCGCCAACAGCCCGTCGCGGGCGACCTCCGCTTCGTCGCTTCGTCGTTCAAGATCGTGACCGACCTCGAACGGATCGGCGACTTGGCGGTGAACCTCGCCCAGTACACGCTCGCGGCGGATCGCAAGCGGTTCGAGGAGGTGGACCTCTCGGCCATCGGCGACCGTTCGCGCGCGATGCTCGACGACGCGATGGACGCCTACCGGACCGACGACGCACCCCTGTGTCGGGAGATCGCGGCACGCGACGACGAACTCGACGCGCTGTGCCAGCACGCGAGCGAGCGCGTAGTTCGGGATCTGATCGAACGCGAGGTCGACGATGGGGACTCCTGGGCGGTCGAGGAGCTACTGGACGACGTGTCGCGGCTCCTGCTCGTGATCCGCGACCTCGAACGCGTCGGCGATCACGCGGTCAACATCGCCGCTCGTACCCTCTACATGGTCGAGAGTGACCCGCAACTCGTCTAATATGGAGACGCGAAAACTCCAGAAAGTCGGCGGCTCGACGTATTCGGTGTCGATTCCGAAGGAGTGGGCGCGGGATCACCACCTCGAAGCGGGGATGCCGATCCACATCTACCCCCACACGGACGGCTCGCTCGTCGTCCGGAGCGCGGCTCGGGACGGCGGTCCGCTCGCAGCGACGACGGTCACCCTGCCGTCGGCGTCCACGGACGCCGTGACGCGGACCCTCCGTGCCGCCTACGCCGTCGGCTACGACGCCGTCACGCTCCTGTCCCCCGACGGCGAGGAACTGGCTGCCGACGAGCGACGGGCCGCCCGCAACCTGGTTCGGACCATGGTCGGCTTATCGATCGTCGAGGAGACTGACGAGCGGATCACCGTGGAGAACCTGCTCGACGCCGGCGAGGTGTCGATCCGACAGTCCGTCATCCAACTCCAGTTCACCGCGCTCTCGATGCACCGGGCCGCCATCGAGCGCGTGGCTCGCAGCGGCGCGGCCGAGGCGCCGGCCGACCCACTCGACGAACGCGACGACGAGGCCGACCGGCTGTTCGGGATGCTCGCTCGCTACGCCAACCGCTCGCTCGTCGACTTCGAGGAGGTGGACGCCCTCGCCGTGGGCCGCCCGGAACTGTTCGACGCCCTGCTCGTGGCGCGCCAGCTCGAACGGGTCGCGGACCACGCCGTCCGGATCGGCTCGCTCGCCGCCCGCACGGCGCTGTCCGACGACCTGTTCGACGAACTCGCCGCCCTCGCCGAAGCGGCCCGGGAGGTCGTCGAGACGGCGACGACGGCCGCCCTCGACCCGTCGGCGGAGCGGGCACACGCGGCGCTGGATCGACGGGATCGGCTGGCCGACGACGCCCGCGCGCTCGACCAAGCGCTCGTCGAGGCGTCGCCTCCCGGCGCGTGTGCCTGCGCTCGCGTCCTCTCGAGCGTCGTTCGAACCGCCGACTGTGGCGGCAACATCGCCCGCGTCGCGCTTCGGGCGAGCCTCCGGGCCGGGGCGTAGCTACCGCACCGTCGAGACGCCCGTCGTCCACGACGACGGCGGAGCCGACGTCGTGATCGACGAGCAGCGCCGCGCCTCCCGACGCGTGGCATCGCCGTCGACGTGAGGCTCCCGACGAACACGTCCTCCGTTCGGTGTAGTACGGCGCCACACGGTATAGCGGTGTCGCGAGCCGACGCCGACAAATACGCCGGTCGCGTGTCCCCGCGTATGCACGACGTCATGATCGTCGGCGGCGGCGTCGCCGGCCTGTCCGCCGCGACGTTCACCGCCCGCGCCGACTTCGAGACGCTCGTTCTCGATTCGGACGACTCCATCCTCCGACGGAACGCCCACTTAGAGAACTACCCCGGCTTTCCCGCCGGCGTCAACGCCCGTCTGCTGCTCGAACTGCTGGCCGAAGGCGTCGACCGGGCGGACGCCGAGCGCCGCGTGGGTGAGGTAGTGCGACTCGGCCGCGACGACGATGCGTTCACCGCCGAGACGGCGGCCGGCGACCGCTACCGCGCCGATCGGGTGATCGCCGCCACGAAAAACGCCGTCGACTACCTCCCCGGCGGCGTCGAGATCGTCGACCGCGGGAAACCGTTCGTCGCCGTCGACGAGCGGGGGCGGACGACCGTATCCGGGCTGTACGCCGCGGGCCGCCTCGCCGGCAAGCCACATCAGGCCATCGTGAGCGCCGGCCACGGCGCGGAGGTGGCGGTGACGCTCTTGGAGGACGCCGACACCCCCTTCTACCACGACTGGGTCACCCCCGACGGCTACTTCACCGACCGCGGTCGGGACCTGCCGCCGGGGTGTGAGGAACTCGACGACGCCGAGCGTCGCCGTCGAGAGGACGCCGCCCGAGAGCTGATGCGCGAGCGGTTCGCGGCGGCGCACCCCTCCGAGCAGCCGACGCATCCGAGTCTGGAGGAGTAGTCCTACCGTACCGTTATCACGTTCCTCGCGCTAGAGGGTACGATGCCCGACACGAAAGCGGGGCGAGAGGAGCAAGCCCACCACGAGTCGAAGCGCCAGCGACGACGGGACGTCGACGAAGCGCTCGAACGGGGTGACGAGGTCGAACCGCCCGACGAACGGCCGATCACGTGTCACCGCCGCGGGTGCAACGAACCCGCGTCGTTCGTCGTTCGCGAACGCTACCAGGAGGAGACCGGCCACGGCGCCGTCACCGCGGAGGCGTTCCTCTGCCGTGCCCACACCGACGAGGAGAGCCCGGCGAATCTGGACGGCGTCTACGACGACTACGTGTTTCGCGTCGATCCACTCCCCGAGGGGCCGGTGGACTGACCGCGACCACGGACCGTCAGTCCGGTCCGGTGTAGAAGTTCATCGCGGCGGCGCCGGCCACGACTGCGGCGCCGAACTCGACGACGCCGACGATGAGAAACGCCTCGCGGAAGGTGAGCCCCGTCGATCGGAGCGTCGGCAGCGCGAACAGCGTCACCATCCCCAGTCCTGCCGCCGCGACGAAGGCGACGACGGCGCGCACGTTCAGCGACGCGGGATAACTGGGTTCGTCGGCGCCGGACACCATCACGTATCTCGCTCCGTTCGTCGTGTCGGTTTCAAAAAATCGATCCGGTTCGTCGGTCAGTCGCCCGCGGCCGTGGCGCCCTCGCCGGCGGACGGCTCGGGGGCCGTCGTCTCGCCGAAGATGGCGCGGCTACGGAGCAGGAGGAGGCCGAACCCGACCTTCGCGCTCACGTCGAGAACCATGAACAGCAGGGTCTCGACGCCGAGCGGGACGATACCCACGCCCTCGGAGCCGACCAGCCACACGACCGGGTAGGCCGACCAGAGCACGATGGTGAGGTTCCGCAGGACCTTGAACGTCGAGGCGACGTCGTCTTGCATCTCGCTTGCCTTCTGGGTGAAGCCGAAGAACAGCACGTACAGGATGTACAGCATCGCTGCCGTGCTGACGGCCCACCAGACGAAGCGGAACTGGTACACCTGCGTCAGGGCGCCGATGAGGCCGGTGCCGATCATGATGCCGTCCGCGCCGACCAGCGCCAGGATGGTCCCGCGGTCAGCGTCGACCAACAGCGCGAGGTCGAGCAACAGGAGCGGGGTCGTGAACAGCCAGTCGGCGTACCGGGCCCAGTAGATCGGGTGCTCTTCGCCGCCGAACGGCACCATCGTCACGCCGTACCCAAGCAGCATCGAGAGGTACATCGTGAACGCGATCGCCGGAACCAGCGTCGTGATGGCGTAGAACTTCTTCGCTTCGGGGTCCTCGACGCCCATGCCGCGCACCATGAAGTACAGGGTGCCGAGGCCCATCAGCGCCGTCCCGAGCGCCAGCCAGATCCACTCCGGCCGGGACGTGATCTGTCCCATCTGCAATGCCACGTTCGACATCGTCGACAGTGCTCCTGACATGCAATATTTGCTATCGCTCGGAGGGGTGTAACTCCGCAGCCCAATCTGTGCGGTGTCGATCACCCCCGTCGATCGGTCACATCCACCGACCCGAACGCTCGAGTCCCTCCGCTCCCCAAACGATTTCGGCAACCGGACCCGTGATCGAACTCACCACTCGAACACGACGTGGAGTTCGTGGTCGTTGTGACAGACGAGCGACCGCATCTTCCGCCTCGGCGCCGCCGGCTCCGCCCGCTCCGCCGCAGTGACTGACTTCACCGTCGCGCCCCGGGGCAGTCCCATCTTGACCTCGGAGCCACACTGTGGACACGGCAGTTCGGTAATCGGCACTGAACGGAGCAATGCGGTCCCGTCTGTTAAACGTTCCTTCACTGTCGACGCACCCCATACCCAATCAATTCGGGTTCGTTTTAATGCCCCGGTGGGACGTACGCCGAATCGTCACATGACCGAATCCCAAATCGGTACGTCGCGACGTCTCGTGGACGCCGCCGACAGCGTCCCGCTCACCGTCTCGCGGACGGCGCTTCTCGCCCTCATCGTGGGGTTTGCCGCGATTCGGGTCGCCGACCTACGGATCCCGCTCCGGATACAGGCCGGCGTCTACCTCCTCGGGATGGTGGCGATGAACCTGCCACACGGCGGCTACGAACACTTCGAGAACCTGCGCCGGCGCGCGACGACGTTTCAGGGACGGTACGTCGGCGCGTATCTCGTCGGCATCTCCCTGTTTGCCGGGCTGCTCTTCGTCGCCCCCGTGGCCGGCTTAGCCCTCGCGGTGGGCGTCGCGGTGGCAAAGGGTGGCTTCGGCGACGTCCACGCGATGGATGCGCTGTACGGCACCGACCACCTGCGCTCGCGGCCCCAGCGGTGGCTCGCCGCGGCCGCCCGCGGTGGCGCGGTGATGGCAGTCCCGATGGTGTTCTGGCCGGAGACGTTCTACGCGTTCAGCACCATCATGGTGAACATCTTCGAACCGGGCGCGCTCGCGGGCGTCGCGGGCGACCTGGGGACCCGGCGCCTCCTCATCGGCGCCGGCTACGGCGCGGTTCTGGTCGCTCACCTCGGTCTCGGCTACCGGAACGCCTCTCACACCGGCTCCTTCCGCGCCGACGCCGCCGAGACCCTCCTGCTCGTGGTCTACTTCGCCGTCGTCCCCGTCGTGATCGCCGTCGGGCTCTACTTCCCGCTGTGGTACTCCGCCAGACAGGTCGCCCGGACCACGGCGGTCGACGACGCCATCGACCCGGAGGCGAACGCGGGGCTGTTGGACGCGTTCGATTCGAGCGACCCCAAACGGGTGGCGCTGGCCTCGTGGGGCGTTCTCGTCGTGGGGAGTCTCGCGACGTTCGGCCTCGCTGCCGGCCTGTGGGCCGTCTCACCCCGACCACTCGGGGGTGCCGGTCTCCTCGTCGGATTGGTGGCGTTCTGGAGCATCTTCATCAGCATCATTGCCCTCCCCCACGTCGTCGTCGGCGCGTGGCTGGACCGCGAGCGGGGTATCTGGTACGTGCCATGAGTCCGCTCGTTCGGCGTAACGGCTTCCGACCGAGGCGACACTACCTCCCATGATCGACGACACTCCACTCACCGACGAGACGGTCGCCGTCGTCGGCGGCGGCGTCGCGGGCCTCACCGCGGCCTGCTATCTCGCCGACGCCGGCGCGACGGTGACCGTCGTAGAACGGAACGACACGCTCGGCGGCGTCACCAACCGACTCGAGGTCGGGGAGTTCACCTTCGACACCGGCCCATCGTGGTACATGATGCCCGAGACGTTCGACCGCTTTTTCGGCCACTTCGGCCGCGAGTCGAGCGACTACTACGCGATCGAACGCCTCGATCCCCAGTATCGAGTGTTCTGGAAGGACGGCGACCGGGTCGACGTGACGCCCGACCTCGACCAGGTACGGCGCGCGTTCGAGTCCTACGAAGCCGGCGCCGCCGACGCGCTGGACGACTACCTCGAGACGGCGCGGCGAACGTACGAACTCGGCATGGAGCGGTTCGTCTACGCCGACCGCTCCCGGCTCCGCGACCTGATCGACCCCAGCATCGTCCGGGCGGCACCGGCGCTCACCCACCTCGGGTCGATGCAGGGCTACGTCGAGGGGTACTTCGACGAGCCGAAGCTCCAGCAGCTCCTCCAGTACACCCTCGTCTTCCTCGGTAGCTCGCCCCACGACGCCCCGTCGCTGTACAACCTGATGGCACACGTCGACTTCGAGCGCGGCGTCTACTACCCCGAGGGCGGCATGTACGCGCTCGTCGAAGCGCTCGCCGACCTCGGGCGCGAACTCGGGGTCACGTACCGAACGGGCTACGAGGTAACCGACCTCGTGCCCGTCGACGGTGGGCTACGCGTGGTCGGCGACGACGGGCACGCCCAGTTCGCGGACCGTGTCGTCGCGAACGCGAACCCGGCCCACGTCGAGTGCGACCTGCTCCCCGACGGCCGGGGGCGCTCGGCCGACCACTGGGAGTCGCTCACCTACGGGCCGTCCGCGCTCATGCTGTATCTCGGCGTCGAGGGCGACGTCGACCCGCTGGCCCACCACACGCTCGTCTTCCCGATGGACTGGGACCCCCACTTCGAGCGCATCTTCGACGATCCGGCCTGGCCAGAAAACCCCGCGTACTACCTCTCCGTCGCCTCCCGGACCGACGAGACTGTGGCTCCGGACGGGCACCACGCCGTCGTCGTCCTCGTCCCCCTCGCGCCCGGCTTGGACGACGATCCGGACCGCGTCGCCGAGTTCCGCGAGGCGGTCCTCGCGGACCTCGCGGCGACGACGGGCGTCGACCTGCGCGACCGGATCGTCGCCGAGCGATCGGCCTGTGTCTCCGAGTTCGCCGACCGCTACCGGACCCCCGGCGGGACCGCCCTCGGCCTCGCACACACGCTCGATCAGACCGGGCCGCTGCGCCCTGCACACCACGCGCCGGGGGTCGAAAACCTCTACTACGCGGGCGCGTTCACGTCACCTGGCGTCGGCCTCCCGATGGCCGTCATCAGCGGCGAACACGCCGCCGAGGCAGCCGCCCGTGACGCCCGTGCCTCGCCGTTCAGCGACGTCCTTCCCAACGTATGAGCCAGCAACCCACTTCACGACCCGCGACGACGGAGGCACCGAGCATCGCCGTCCTCTTCGCGGGCGACCCTCCGAGCGAGGGGCCGACGAGCGACGACCTCGCGGCCGCCACCGACCGCCTCGTGGTCGATCGGTCGGCCGACTTCGTCGACGCCCGCGATCGGATCGATCGGGGCGCGGTCGACTGCGTCGTCGCGACGCACCGCCCCGACGGCTTCGACGGGGTCGCTTTCCTCGAAACGATCCGGGTGGAACACCCCGAGTTGCCCGTGGTGCTTCTCCCGGAGTCGGTCGACGCCGACGTGGCCCGGCGCGCCGTCGACGCCGACGCCACTGCGCTCGTGCCGGCCACCGCCCCGGACGCCCTCGAATCGATCATCACGGCCGTCGAGAACAACGCCGACGCGTCCGCGGTCGAATCGGTGCGGATGCCGATCTCGGATCTCACCGTCAAGGCCGAGCACCGGCTGAAAGAGCGAGCGCTCGACGAGGCACCCATCGGCATCACCATCTCCGACGCGACGGCCCCCGACCAGCCGCTGATCTACGTGAACGACTCCTTCGAGGAGACGACCGGCTACTCGCCGGAGGAGGTCATCGGGGCCAACCACCGCTTCCTCCAGGGACCCGACACCGACCCCGACCGTGTGGCAGAACTGGCCGAAGGGCTCGCCAGGGAACGGAACACGCGGGTCGTCCTCCGGAACTACACCCGAGCGGGGAAGATGTTCTGGAACCAGGTCGAGATCAGCCCCATCTTCGACGACGACGGCGAGGTGACACACTACGTCGGCTTCCAGATGGACGTGACCGAGCGCAAGGCCGCCCGACAACAGCTACAGTCCGAGCGCGAGGCGCTGGACCGGGTGCTCGACCGCGTGAACGGGCTGATCCACGACGTGACGGAAGGAATCGTCCGCGCCGGGAGCCGCGAGGAGATCGAGCGCTTCGTCACCGACCGCATCGGTGGCGAGGACGAGTACGCAGGCGCGTGGCTCGGGCGCTACGACGCCACGGCGAACCGCGTCTCCGTCACCGAGGCCGCGGGCGAACACGACGGCTCGGATGGGTCGTTCGACCTCGACGGCGACGGCCCGTGTATCGACGCGCTCCGCGAGGCGGTCGAGGAACAGGAGCTCCGGTCGACCGCGGACGCGACCGGGTTCGGGGCCGACGCGCCCGACGGGACGTGCGTGCTCGTTCCGCTGACGTACCGCGCCACGACCTACGGCGTGTTGGCCGTCTTCGACGACGGCTCGCCCGCCGACGACCGCGAGCGGGTGGTCCTGGCGTCGCTCGGCCGGAGCGTGGGGGCGTCGATCAACGACGTGCTAACCAAGCGGACGATCACGAGCGACACCGTCCTCGAGATCAGCGTCGAACTCACCGACGACCTCTTTCTCGTCGACCTCGCGCGGAAACTCGACGCCCGCTTCGAACACGAGGCGACGATCCCCGACGACGATAGCGTCCTCACCATCGTCTCCACCGACGGTAGCGAGGCGGAGACGGTCGTCGAGACGGCGGCGACGTCCGATCGCGTGCTCGACGCAGAGACGCTGGCCGAGACCGACGACGAGGTGATCGTTCAGTTCCGCCTCGACGACTCGCCGCTGGTCGACGTCCTCTCGGAGTTCGGAACCCGCATCACCGCCATGTCCGCGGACGGTCGAGCGCTCGAACTGGACTTCCGGACCGGCACCGAACGCGCCGCGAACCGCGTCCTCGACGCGCTCCGGGAGACGTACGACCACGTCGAACTGCGCGCCTACCACGAGGCCGATCCGGAGCGGACGGCCTACACCTTCCGGGAGGAACTGCGAAACGAACTCACCGAGCGCCAGCTCGTCGCGCTGCAGAAAGCGTACGTCGGCGGCTACTTCGAGTGGCCCCGGGAGGCCGAGGGCCAACAGCTCGCGGAGTCGATGGATATCGTGGCGTCGACGTATCACCAACACCTGCAGGCGGCGAAACGGAAGCTCGTCGAGGCGTTTTTCGACGACTGACGGCTCCCGTCAGTTCTCCAGAAACGTCTTCAAGTTCTCGAGGGTCGCCTCGGCCTCGCGCTCGTTGTACGCCCGTGCGACCGGCTGGAGCACGGACTCGACGACCGTCCCGGGTAGCTGGTATTCGGCCTTGTACCGGACGGTGGTCCGCTCCCCGTCCTCGATATCGTAGCTGATCGTCCCGTCGATGGCCCCGGAGAGCCGTTGTGCGAGGTGGTCGTCCGTGGATCGCTCGACGTCTTCGACCTGTCCGACGAGTTCGACCCCCGCGAGTTTGTACCGGTACTCGGCGCGCTTCCCACCGTTGGGGAGTGCCTCCACGTTGCCGACGTCGATCAGACTAGGCGTGATTTTGAGGTGGTTCCGCGGGTCGTCGAGAAACGAAAAAACGTCTGTCGGTGCCGCGTCGATTTCGATCTGATGCTCGACGGTGAACATGACTAGTGATATCGGCTAGGTCGTGTCACTGACACGTAACCGTGTCTCCAAACTGGTTCGGTACGCCACTCCCAAATCCTGTTGGGATGGACGCTTTTGTGCCCCGGCACCTCCGTCCGCCCGGATCGCGACATGACCACGCAGCTCTCAATCGCGGCCGACGGAGACGGAACGTGGGCGGTCGCGGGCGACGCCGTCAGGTTCGCGCCGGCGACGCGCCGGCAGGTCGGCGCCGACGCCGGCGACACCGTCCGAATCGAGGGTGGCGCCACCACCGTCGCGACGGTCGGCGAGGACTGTCCCGATCTGTCGGACGGGACTGTCCTCGTGGGCGAGACGGTCGGACGAAACGTCGAGGCCGGGGACGGCTCGACCGTCGCCGTCGACCCGGTGTCGCCCGTTCCCGCCCGGACGGTCACGGTGCGACCGATCGCCTCGTCGCTCGACGGGTCCCCGGACGCCCTCGCGCGGGCGCTCGTCGGCCGTCCGCTGACGATCGACGACCGGGTCGACGCACGCCTGTTCGGGGGAAGCGTCGTCGTCTCCTTGGTCGTGGTCGACCTCGACCCGTCGGGGCCGGCCGTCGTGACCCCCGAAACCACCCTCGACGTGCGCGAACGGAGCGACGGAGCGCCGCCCTCGACCCCGAGCGGGCGCGTCGCCGGGCTAGACGACGAACGCGCGAGGCTCCGTCGCCTGGTGGTCGACCCCCTGTCGAAGGCGTACGCCCGCGTCGGCGCGCGAACGCCCGCCGGCGTCCTCGTCCACGGGCCGCCCGGAACCGGGAAGAGCCTCCTCGTGCGGCGCGTCGCCGCCGATGCGGCGATCACCGTCCACGACGTGCCGCCGGACGACTGTGCCCGCCGCTCGTCGCTGTCGACGACGCTGCGCGAGGCGGCGAACGACACCCCGGCGATCCTCTTTCTGGAGGACCTCGCGGTCGCCGCCCCCGATCCCGACTCCGGTCGGGAGGCGCGCCCCACGTCCCAGGTCGGCTGGCTCCTCGACCGGGTTCGCGACCGCGACGAGGTCGTCGTCGTCGGTGAGACCGCCCACCCCGACGAGGTGGACCCCGCCCTCCGGCGGGGCGGGCGCTTCGACGCCGAAGTCCGCGTCGGCGTTCCCGACCGGCCGGCGCGACGCGAGATCCTCGCGTGCCACGCCGCGGACGTCCGGCTCGCGGCCGACGTCGACCTCGACGCGGTCGCGGCACGCACGCACGGCTACACCGGCGCCGACCTCGAAGCGCTCCTCGTCGACGCCGCCACACGCGCGGTCGCCCGGGGCGACGACGACCCCGTCGTCGCCTCCCGTGACGTGTCGGCGGCGCTCGACGCCGTCGGTCCCTCGACGCTCCGGAACGTCACCGTCGAGCGCCCGTCGGTCACCTACCGCGACGTCGGGGGGCTGACCGAGGCGAAACGCGAGGTGATCCGGACGGTCGAGTGGCCGCTCCGATATCCGGCCCTGTTCGAACGCCTGTCGGCCACGGCGCCGACCGGCGTCCTCCTCTACGGGCCGCCGGGGACCGGAAAGACCATGCTCGCGAAGGCGGTCGCGAACTCGACGGACGCGAACTTCCTCGCGGTCGACGGCCCGGAGCTGATGGATCGGTACGTTGGGGAGAGCGAGCGCGGCGTCCGCGAGGTGTTCGAGCGCGCCCGCCGGACCGCGCCGTCGATTGTCTTTCTCGACGAACTCGACGCGTTCGCCCCCACCCGCCGGGAGACGGACACTGGCGCGGCCGAGCGGGTCGTCTCCCAGCTCCTGACCGAACTCGACGCGTGGCGACGTGGCGGTGCTGGGGGCGACCAACCGCGTGAACGCGGTCGATCCGGCGCTGTTGCGTCCCGGCCGCATCGAGCGGCGGGTGGCCGTCCCCCTTCCCGACGAGGCGGCGCGGGCCGAGATCCTCGCGGTTCACCTCGACGACGTACCGACGCGGGACGTCGACACCGCCGCCGTGGCGGCCGAGACGGCCGGTTACTCGGGCAGCGACCTCGCCGGCGTCGTTCGGGAGGCGGCGCTGCTCGCCATGGAAGCTCACCTCCGAACCGAGTCGTCCACCGGCGCGCTCGACGGACTCGTCGTCGAGTCGGCCCACCTCGAACGGGCGGTCCAGAACACGCGGCCGTCGACCGACGACGCGGCGTGACCCCGTCACTTCGGGACGACGTTCAATACCGAGCGGTGCCGAGTGAGGGTATGGATAGACAGCGACTCGTCGTCGGCGTCCACGTCGTCGTCGCGCTCGGACTGTTCGCGTTCGGCGTCTACCGGCTCTCGTTGGGACGTGTCGTCCCCGGCGGGCTCAACGTGGTGATGGCGGCGGCCATCGCCGTCGCCGGCGTCTACATGGGCCGATTCGCCTGACTCACTCGGTGGCGACGGGGCGTCCGTCCGACTTCGTCGTGGCCGTCCCGTCGCCGACCGCCCGGCTCCGGAGCAGCAACAGGCCGATACCGGCCTTCGTCGCCACGTCGAGGAGCACGAACCCGGCCGTCTCGACCACCGGCGTGACGGCCGCGAGTCCTCGCGGACCGAGCAGCCACCAGACGGGGTACGCCGTCCACAGCACCCCAGTGAGGGTACGGAACACGACGAACGCCGACGCCGTCTCCGTTCCGAGCGCCCGCGCCTCGGCCGTGAGGACGACGAACACGAAGTACAGCACGAGGAGGAACGTGAGCGTGCTGACGGCCCACCAGACGTAGCGATAGACCGGCACCGTCGACAGGGTGGCCACGAGCCCGGTCGCGATCATGAACGCGTCGGCGGCCACCGCGCCGAACAGCGCGTCCCGGTCCGCGTCGACCAGGACGCCGAGAACGAGCAACAGCAGCGGCGTGGTGAAGAGCCAATCCGCGTACCGGGCCCACCGAAGCTCCACGGGACCCCGCCCACCGATCGGCACGGCGACCACCCCGATGCCGGTCGCCATCGCCACGTACGACGCGAGGGCGATGGCGGGAATCAGCGCCGCGAGCGCGTACAGGCGAGTCGCCCGCTCGTCCGTCGCGCCGACGCTCCGCAGCGCGATCCACAGCGCCCCGGTCCCGAGCAGTCCCGCGCCACAGGCGAGGACGGCCGTCTCCGGACCGCCCACGACCGTCGACGGCCACGTCGCCGGATCGGGGATCATACGCCTCGATACCGGCCGGACGGACTTCATCGCCGAACCAAACTGATGGGTACCCGCGACCGACGCGTGGCCGCGAGGCGACCGAGCCGTCGCCGCGCCGACGGTCCGGACGCCGGGGACCGCAGCCACGGGGCGGACTAGCTTGGTCGGTGATTGAAGCCACGCTCGGCGTAGAAACATACATGAGCGAGGACACCGACCGGACGGTCGAAACCGACGCCGACGTCGAACCGTCACAAGACGTCGATCGAGACGCCGTCGAGGACGTCGTCGTCGACCTCGACTCCGCGGAGGCGTACGAACAGCGCGTCGATCAGTTACAGGAGACCGTCGAGGAGCAGGAGGCGCGGATCGAGGAGTTGGAGGAGCTACTCCTCGACATGTCGGTTCGTGCGGCCGACGACCGCGGCATGGGGGTCTGTCCGGAGTGTCACGGGCCGGTCGAGAAAGTCCGTCGCTGGTTCGGCCCGACGACCATCGAGTGTCGACGCTGTGGGGAGTCGTTCCACGAGTACTGATTCATATAGGTCCCAAACTGTATTGGGATACTCTTGATCGGGGGAGCGCTCGTACGGTGGTACGTCATCGCACCGCCAGCCGACCGACGCCGGCCACCCCACTCACGATGGTCTCACACGATCAACTCCGACGGAGCAAAGCCATCCAGCGACACACGGGTCGGACGTTTCACCTCGCGACCCGACTGCTTCCCGAGCGCGTCCGCTATCCGACGTACGTCCTGTATGCCTTCTTTCGGACTGCGGACGACGTGGTCGACGACCCGGACCCCGCGCCCCCGGCCGAGCGACGCCGCGAACTCGAACGGCTCCGGGCGGCGGCGCTCGGCGAGCGTGAACCGGACGACCCGGTTCTCGAGGCCTTCGCCGATCTCCGCGAGCGCCACGACATTCCGCGCGCGGAGGTCGACGCGTTCGTCGACTCGATGCTGATGGACGTCGAGAAACGGCGCTACCACACTCACGACGAACTCTCGACGTACCTCCGTGGCTCGGCCGCCGCGGTCGGCCACATGATGCTCGAAGTGATGGACCCCCCACGGAAGGAGGCGGCGCGTCCCCACGCCGCGGCACTCGGCGAGGCGTTCCAGCTCACCAACTTCCTCCGCGACGTCCACGAGGACGTCCGCGACTACGACCGCATCTACCTCCCCGAACGCGTGCTCGTGGAACACGGCAGTTCCCACGACGACGTGGCGTCGCTCACCCCCACCGACGGGTTTCGGGCGGCCGTCCGGGACGAACTCGCCCGCACGGAGCAGCTCTACCACTACGGTGTCGAGGGAGTTCGATACCTCCCCGAGGGCTGTCAACTCCCCGTGCTGACCGCCGCCGTGATGTACGCCGACCAGCACCGACTCGTGCGCCAGTTGGACTGTGACGTGCTCTCGACGCGCCCGACGCTGACGATGCGCCGCCGCCTCTCGCTGGTCGCACGGACGTGGCTCCGCTGGCAGTTCGGCGCCGACCCACGATCGGTGTTCTATCGGGTGACCGGCCTCGATGCTCCCGACGGCGTCGACGAACGACCGTCCCTCCGGCTGTCAACTAGCGATGCGCTCGCTCGCTCGGACTGACACCGGCGACGGTCACGGCCCGTGGGGTGAGTTGCCGTGATCCCGCCGGTCGACTCCTCCTATCTCGTCTTTCTCGGCTGCGCGGTCGGCGTCCCGACGCTCGTCGTGGCGCTTCTCGCGTGGCGCCTCGGTGGCCTGCGCACGCCGACCGACGTCGCCGGCGTCGGCGCACTCGTCCTCATCGCGTTCGGGTACACGTTCGTCTGGGACGGCTACCTCATCGAGCGCGGTGTCTGGTGGTACGGCAACGGCGTCGTGACGGCGCGCGTGGGGGTCATTCCGCTCGGCGAACTCGCCTTCTTCGCCCTGCAGACGGCGCTCACGGGCTGCTGGCTCCACGCGATCGACCCCCCGGTCGAACCGACGCGGCCCGCGACCGCGTCGGCGCGACCGGTCGGACTGCTGGTGATCGCCGCGCTCGAACTCGCCGGCCTCGTGCTCTCGTACACCACCGCGGGCTACTACCTCGGCTACATCCTCCTGTGGGGGTGCCCCATTCTCGGCTTCCTGTGGGTTCTCGGTGGGCCTCTCGTCCGGCGCCGTCGTCGTAGCGCCGCGGTCGCGATCCTCGTCCCGACGGCGTATCTCTGGACGATCGACCGGGTCGCGATCGGTCGCGGCCTCTGGACCATCTCGCCGACCCACTCCACCGGCGTCGCCGTCGCCGGACTCCCGGTCGAGGAGATGGTCTTTTTCCTAGTCACGAACACGCTGATCGTCTTCGGGCTGCTTCTCTACCGCTGGGTGATCGGACGGGCCGAGCGTGACGGCCTCGTCGCTGGCCTCGTCGGCCTGTTTCCCCGCGGCGGCGTCGGCGCCGCAGCCGAGTGACCGGCACCCGGACGCCGGAACCACCGCAGGACTCGGCGGGTCGCGGCGTGCGATATCGAACGGGAACTGCCTCCGATCGCGCTCCAAACGACCCTCGGCACCGACCCGGCGCCGTCGCGGGTGCCGGGCAGCGTATTCGAACCGTCCCTCGGGCGGTTCGGCGCCGCCCACCGCTCGCGGCGCGTCGCTCGGCGGTTCGAAGCGACCATGGTAGACGCGGGGGCGGTGTTTCTGACTCAGAGTCAGGGGGGAATAATAATGCCGCGTCCGAACTTACGCGGACGTATGAGTCGCGTTCCACCCCGTTCCCTTCGGAGGCGTCCCCGCCGGCGGTCGGGGCTGGTGCCCCCGCGACGAGCGCATGGGGGGACGATAGGGGACCGATGACCGACGAGTGTCGTGCCGCGATCCCGGTGGACGCCTTTCCGGACCCCGTTCTCGCCTACGTCGTCGACGGTCGTGACGCCCGCATCACGACGACGAACGAGAGCTTCGAGCGACAGGTCGAGGATGCGTCACCCGACGCACCCGTTTCGAGGGTGTTCGACCGGTTCAGTCGCCGCGTTGCGACCGGCGATCGGGATCCGATGACCCACCTCGTTCGGGGTGATCGCGTCGGCATCTACCTCGACGGGGCCGAGGACCGAGGGACGTTCTTCGTGCGGGTGATCCCCACCGACGGGGACGCCGGATATCTGGTCTTCTCCGACCTGCAGGACTGTCCCACGCTCGAGGAGATGCCCGCCGTCGACCAGGTTAGTAGCGTGATCAGTCACGACCTCCGCAACCCACTCGACGTCGCCAAGGCGCATCTCACGGCGGCGCGGGAGACGGGTGCGCCGGAACATTTCGAGTCGGTCGCCGACGCACACGATCGGATGGAACGGATCATCCGCGACGTCCTCACCCTCACGCGAGGGGACGCCGTCGTCGACCCGTCCGACCACGTCTCGGTCGAAACCGCAGCGACGGACGCGTGGCGATCGGTCGACACCGACGGGGCGGAACTCGATCTCACCGGGTCACTCCCGACCGTCACCGCCGACGCCGACCGCGTTCGCAGGCTGTTCGAGAACCTGTTTCGGAACAGCGTGGAGCACAACTCCTCCGAGAGCCGGAGACGGCACGCCGACGGCGTGGCACACGACGCCACGGACGCCCGGACGCCACCCGGAGCGCCGGTCGAGCGTGACCCGGACGCACCCCCCTCGAACGCGCACGGGGATCGGGATCCGGAGAGCGGTGAGCGGTCCCGCGACCGACGCGACGAGACGACTCCCGACGGTAGCGTGCGGATCACCGTCGGCGCGTTGGAGGAGGGCTTCTACGTCGCCGACGACGGCACCGGTATCCCCGCCGACGAGCGGGAGCGGGTTTTCGACCCGGGGCACTCGACCATCGCCGGCGGAACGGGACTCGGCCTCGCAATCGTCGACCAGATCATCGCCGCCCACGACTGGGACGTGACGCTCACTACAGCCGACGGTGGTGGGGCACGGTTCGAGATCCGATTCTAACGCCGATGATCGCACCCGTACGTCCGACCGACGCGGAACGACCCGATCGGGACACCCCCAGCCATGGATGAGCGCCTCCGACGGGCGCCGATCGGCGTCCTCGAAGTCTCGGTCGAGGGGGTCGTCCTAGATAGCAACGAGACCGGTCGAACGCTGATCGACGCCACGGACCCGACTGGCGCCCCCGTCGCCGACGTGTTCCCCCGGTCCGTCGACGACACTCTCCTGACCGCAGTCGACGGCGAGTCCGTCTCCGAGACGACGTTCGAGGAGTACTACCCCGACCTCGACAGGTGGCTCGCCGTCTCCGTCGTTGCGGTCGCCGAGGGGGGGACCGTCTACCTCCGAGACGTGACCGAGCGGCGACGCGGGAAACGCTCCCTCCGACGACTCCGGCAGGAGCGCAAACGAACGGAGCTCATCGAGGACGTGCGGTCGGACATCCTCGCGGCGCTCGTCGACGCCTCCTCGCGCGCGGAAATCGCCGATACGATCTGCCGGGGGCTCGGTGAGACCGACCTGTACGAATTCGCGTGGGTCGGCGAACGCGACGTGGGGCGTGACGGTCTCGGTTCCCGTGCCGTCGCGGGTGAGACTGGCGACATCTTCGACGCCGTCCGCGACGCGGTCGACGACGAGACGGTGACGACGCCGGAGGAGCGCGCAGTCAGCAGCGGTCGACTGCAGGTCGTCCAGCCACTCACTGACAGTTCGGCGGTCCCCGAACCGGTCCGGACGGCCGGCTTTGCCGATGGCGTCCAGTCCGCACTGGCTATTCCGGTCGTATACGGGCCGAACGTCCACGGGGTGGTCGGAGTCTACGCGAGCGGTACCGAGGCGTTCTCCGAACGGGAGCGGGCCAGCTTCGAGACGCTGGGCGAGATTGCCGGGTTCGCGATCACCGCGGTCCGGAATCGGAACCTGTTGCTCTCGGACAGCGTCGCCGAGATCACCTTCGAAGTCGGCGACGGCTCGGTGCTGGCGCAACTGAGTCAGTCGCTCGGCTCGACCCTGCTGCTGGAAGGGATGGTCCCACAGGGCGACGACGCGCTGCTCTGTTTCGTCTCGGTCGACGGCGACGGGGTCGACCGAATCGATCGGGAGACCGCGGGGATGGCGGCGATCGAACGAACGCGGGTCGTCAGCGAATCCGACTCCGGCGGCCGCGTCGAACTCGCCGTCCGTGGCTCGACCCCGCTTCTCGCCATCTCCTCGCTCGGCGGGACCGTCCGCAGTGCCAGCTTCGACGGCGGGACGGGACGCCTCGTCGTGGACCTTCCGCCGGACGGCGACGTCCGTCGGATCGTGGATACCGTCGGTCGGGAGCACGGCGCGAAGTTCGTCTCGAAGGAAGAACGGCAGCGGTCCGTGACGACCGCCCGCGAGTTCCGCGACGAACTGGACGAGCGGCTGACACGGCGGCAGCGGACGGTCCTCCAAACCGCATACTTCGCCGACTACTTCGAATCGCCCCGGGGGAGCACGGCCGAAGAAGTCGCTACCTCGCTGGATATCGCCGGATCGACGCTGCTCCATCACCTCCGTGCCGCCCAGCGGAAGCTGCTGGCCGCCTACTTCGACGAACGGACGCGGCCATCCGAGCGGGGGTGATCGCCCATCGCCACTCCCCGCGGCACGGAGTCCGGGCGTCGAACCCCCGTCCGTCACGTCGGCCCGTCGTGGCGCGCCGGGGCGTCACATCTCCCCGCGATCGATCCCGTCGAACCGATCGAGGACGCCGTCGTCGGGCAGCAGCCGTCTGACGCGGGTTTCGAGTCGGTCGGCTCGCTCGGCCACCGCGACGAACCGCTCGTGGTCGCGGTGCTCCGTCGCGTCCAGTTCGGCTTCGAGCACCGCCCGCTTGGCCTCGGCACTGAAGTACTCACCGAGCGTCTCGTACGCGAGTATCCGTCGCTGTTGATCGATAACCGCCCGGATATCCTCGCGGTCGACCGGCTTGCAGAGATAGTCGTCGAACGGCATCTCGAGCACTTCGATCCCGGGATCAACCGCGGTCACCATCACCACCCGTCCGTAGTATCCGCGCTCGACCAGTTCCGACAGGACGTCGTCGCCCGACATGCCCGGCATATGCCGATCCAGAAGGACGATATCGACCGACGTATCGGCGACCGTCGAGAGCGCGGTTTCGCCGCTGTAAACGGTCTCGACGTCGCAGTAGCCCCGCAGGCGTAGTGCATACGCGTCGGCGACCTCTCGCTCGTCGTCGACGACGAGGGTGCGTACGTTCGCCGCGCTATCGTTTCCGGACATCTGTTTCGGACGCGTACGTGATGTCGAAACTGCAGCCACATAACTGGTCATCTTCTCCGAGCCGACGCTCTCTGCACTCCTAGCGTCCCGGGCGCCGTGCAGTCTGCATACCTAGCCCCGATACCCAGTACGAACGGCCCGCTGCTAGAGGTATGTCCGTCAACACGACCTCAACGTCGCAGCGACAGTCGGACTGGGCGGAGGAAATCGACCTCTCGGCGTCCGAACTGTTCGAACTCTTCGGGGACGAATACACCCGGCGTGTGTACGAGGCGATCACGGAGCAGCCACGAAGCGGCCGCGCAGTCGCCGAGGCGGCGGACGTCTCGCGGGCAACGGCGTATCGCCGCCTCAACGACCTGCGTGACGCGGGCCTCGTTCGCACCGAGATGATGATCTGTGAGGGCGGCCACCACAAGGAACGATTCAAGCCCGTGGCTACGTCGATTTCCCTCTCGCTCGGCGACGGATTCGGCGCCGTGGTCGACGCCGCGGACTGACCCCGCAGCCGATCGAGGCGACATCCCACGTCAACCCGCCGACTCCGGGACCGTCCGGTCGTGGCCCGCGGGCGGGGCGCGGGCGGTCCCCCGTCCCCACGACGGCCCATCGCCCCGACCGACGACGTGGCATCTGCATAGCTAGACCGTCGCTACCGACCGGGTCCGTATTGATAGCCGTCGGTTACAGCGGGGCGCAGTCCGAGCGTACCGGTAGAGACGATGACGAGTGCCTTTCCACCTCGGAACCGCCTCGAATACGACCCTCGCGAGCGGGCCGACCTCACCGTCTC
>ERZ1034543.114-NODE-114-length-21331-cov-10.207699_pt1 | contig 21331 bp, 14 predicted proteins | sample MGYA00520654_ERZ1034543 | MGnify/ENA primary metagenome ERZ1034543 (study PRJEB33760, sample SAMEA4777712) | hypersaline lake metagenome | biome: hypersaline environment; feature: brines | place: Spain | collected 2012-08 | depth 0 m ... | reverse complement strand
CCGTCGAGTACTTCGTCTCCTACTACGACTACTACCAGCCGGAGGCGTACGTCGAGCAGACGGACACGTTCATCGACAAGGAAATGTCGATAAACGAGGAGATCGACCGCCTGCGTCACTCCGCGACGCGCTCCCTGCTGACCCGCGACGACGTGATCGTCGTCGCCTCGGTCTCCGCCATCTACGGGCTGGGCGACCCGGGGAACTACCGCGACATGGCGCTCCGCCTGGAGGTCGGCGAGCAGGTCGGCCGCGAGGAGCTGCTCACCCGGCTCGTCGACCTGAACTACGAGCGCAACGACGTGGACTTCACGCAGGGCACGTTCCGCGTCCGCGGCGACACCGTCGAGATCTACCCGATGTACGGGCGGTACGCCGTGCGCGTGGAGCTGTGGGGCGACGAGATCGACCGGATGATCAAGGTCGACCCGATGCACGGCGAGGTCGTGAGCGAGGAGCCGGCGGTGATGCTCCACCCGGCGGAGCACTACTCGATCCCGGACGACAAGCTCGAACAGGCGATCGCGGAGATCGAGGACCTGATGGAGAAGCGGGTGAGCTACTTCGAACGGCAGGGCGACCTCGTGGCCGCCCAGCGCATCGAGGAGCGGACCACCTTCGACATCGAGATGCTGCGGGAGGCGGGCTACTGCTCCGGGATCGAGAACTACTCGGTCCACATGGACGACCGCGAGTCCGGCGACGCCCCCTACACCCTCCTCGACTACTTCCCCGACGACTTCCTCACCGTCGTCGACGAGTCCCACCAGACGATCCCGCAGATCAAAGGGCAGTACGAGGGGGACAAGTCGCGCAAGGACTCGCTCGTCGAGAACGGGTTCCGGCTCCCGACCGCCTACGACAACCGCCCCCTGACGTTCGAGGAGTTCGAGGAGAAGACTGACCGCACCCTCTACGTCTCCGCGACGCCGAGCGACTACGAGCGCGAGACCTCCGACCGGATCGTCGAGCAGATCGTCCGGCCGACCCACCTCGTCGACCCGAAGGTGGAGGTGACGGGCGCGACGGGGCAGGTCGACGACCTCCTCGAACGCGTCGACGACCGGATCGAGCGCGACGAGCGCGTCCTCGTCACCACGCTCACCAAGCGGATGGCGGAGGACCTCACGGAGTACCTCGAAGAGGCCGGCGTCGACGTGGCGTACATGCACGACGAGACGGACACGCTCGAACGCCACGAGATCATCCGCGACCTCCGGCTCGGCAACATCGACGTGCTCGTCGGCATCAACCTGCTGCGCGAGGGGCTCGACATCCCGGAGGTGAGCCTCGTCGCCATCCTCGACGCCGACCAGGAGGGGTTCCTCCGCTCCACCACGACGCTCGTCCAGACGATGGGCCGGGCCGCCCGCAACGTCAACGGCGAGGTCGTCCTCTACGCCGACGAGGTGACCGACTCGATGGAGGCCGCCATCGAGGAGACCCAGCGCCGCCGCGAGATCCAACTGGAGTACAACGCCGAGCACGGCTACGAGGCGACCACCATCGACAAGCCGGTCAGCGAGACGAACCTCCCCGGCTCGAAGACGGACACCTCGTCGGTCAGCGTCGGCGACGTGGAGAGCGAGGACGAGGCGAAAGCGCAGATCGAGGCGCTCGAAGACCGCATGGACGAGGCCGCGAGCAATCTTGAGTTCGAGCTGGCGGCCGACATCCGCGACCGGATCGCGGAGCTCCGCCGCGCCTTCGAGCTCGACGGCGGCGACGACGGCGTGCCCGCGCCGATGATCGACGAGTAGCGGTCGCCGACGGTCCACGCTGCCGTCGCTCCGATTCTCAGTCCCCGTCACCGCGACGGCGGGGTTTTTACCTCGGTGTGCCACACTCTCGACCGTGTACCGTCGCGCGGTCGTCGCCGGAGCGCTCTCCGTCGCCACCGCCGGGTGCGTCGATCGCCTCCACGACGTCGCCGCCTCGACGCCCCGCGACCTCGGCGTCCGGAGCCGCTACGTCGACGGCAATCCGATGGTCGACTCGCGCAGCGTCCTCGCGCGCCCGGAGGAGCTGCTGACCCACGCGGCCTCCTTCCGCTCGGCCGCCGCGGCCCGCGGCGCGCTCAAGCCCGACGCGACCGAGTCCCGAGCGTTCGTCGATCGCACGGAGTTCGTCGACGACGGCGGTGAAGCGATCCTCGTGATCGCCCAGCGGCTCACCGCCCCCGAGGTCCGGCTCCGCCTCGGGGGGATCAGCCGCACCGGCGACCACTCGCTCCGGATCGCCGTCGACCAGGGCGGCGTCCGCGGCGAGGTCGAGACCGACGAGCCGGTGGTGAAGACGCTCCTGTTGCGCCTCACGGACGAGCGCGGCCCGCCGGAGCGCGCGATCGTCGTCATCGGCGACGGGCGCGCCGGAATCACGGTGTGACGGTCGGGCGCATCTCCCCGCCGCGATCGCCGCGCAGTCCCGCGATCGTTTTGTGGCCGCGGCGCGTTCGGCCGACCATGTCACTCCGCAGCCGCCTCCTCGGATCGGCTCTCCTCGTCGTCGGCGCGGCCGCGCTCGCGGCGACGGTCTCCCTCGCGCCCGCGGTCCCGCCCGAGTCGGCGGTCGACGCCGTGTCGCTCATCGCTCCCACGCCGTACTCCTTTGTCGCCACTCCGCCCCTCCTCGCGCTCGGATCGGTGCTCCTGATCGGCGGGGCCGCGGCGGTCGCCGGCGCGAACCTCTCCGCGCGGGCGACGCTTCTCGCGCCCGCTATCGGCGGGGCCGCGGCGTTCGCGCTCGTCGCCGGCGTCGTCGCCGCGCCCGCGGCGATCCTCCCGGCGCTCGCCGAGGCCGACGCGCTCGCGGCCGCCGTCGCCGGGCCGCCCGGGACCGTCGCGACCGGCGCGGTCGTCGGCGCCACCGTGGCCCCGGTGGTCCGCGCGACGACTACGGAGGACACCGCAGCGCTGCTCGCCGGTTCCGTCCTGCTGCTCGCGGCGCTCGCAGCGGGGGCGTCCGACCCCCTCTCGCTCGTCACCGGCGGCGTCGGCGGCGCGGTCGCGGTCGCCCTCCTCTGGGCGGTCGACCCTGAGCGCTGGCGGCCCTGAGCGCCGGCGGCCCTGAGCGCTGGCGGCCCCGAATCCGGCTCCCGAGCGCTCACCGCCGCAGCTTCCGGGCCGCTCGCTTTCGGTCTCTAACTCGATGTCGCGGTCGGCCTCGCGGGTCGCTTCCTCTCACCTGGCGAGGTCGACGTCGTCCGCGTCCCGGATCTCGTCGGCCTCTCCCTCGTGCCCGACACCGGGTTCGCGCTTCTCGCCGAACGGCTCGGCGGAGCTCTCGCGACCGGACTAGCGCAGGGGCTCGACGCCGCCAGTTGGGCACCGTCGCGACCACCCGTACCCGGAGACCACCGCGCAGTCCCCGTCTCGGCACCGCCCGTTCGCGGATCGGAGGAACGACCTCGATCCGCCGTTATGAAAGTGAATTTGTCATACTACAATTCCATTGGTAATACTTATACCAGTGGAGTCTGTGTGGTCCGATACGGTTCACACGGCTACACGCACTACGCTGTGAGACCGTCCCCCGAGCGACACGACTGCGGTCGGACCCACCGGACAGACGATAGACAGTGGCAGCGGCAATCCAACGCAATCGGTCACGTTCGAGACGGCCAAATGAGTGAAAGCGAAAACGCGAACACCAACGCGAGTACAGACGAAGATATCGAGACGGACATCTTCTCGGAGCGAACGCAGCTGAAACCCTACGAGTACAACGAGTTTCTCGACTACGTCGAGGCGATCCGGAACAGCTACTGGGTACACACGGAGTTCAACTTCGACGGAGACGTCCAAGACTTCAAGGTCAACACGACTCCCGCCGAGCAGACCGTTATCAAGCGGACGATGTTGGCTATCGCGCAGATAGAGGTACAGGTGAAGACGTTCTGGTCGGACATCTACGAGGAGATGCCCAAAGCCGAGGTCGGGAACGTGGGTATGACCTTCGCGGAAAGCGAGGTGCGGCACATGGACGCCTACAGTCACCTACTCGACGTCTTAGGAATCGCGGACGATTTCGAGCAGGTGACTGCGGAGCCGGCGATGAAAAAGCGGATCGAGTACCTCGACGAGTATCTGGAGAAGAGCGAGAGCGACGACGAACGGGAGTACGTGATGAGCATCCTGCTGTTCAGCACGTTCGTCGAACACGTCTCGCTGTTCAGCCAGTTCCTCATCATGACGAGCTTCGACAAGCACGAAAAGAAGTTCAAGGGAATCGCGAACGCCGTCGAAGCGACCAGCAAAGAAGAGCAGATCCACGGGCTGTTCGGGGTCGAGCTGGTGGAGACGATCCGCGAGGAGAACCCGGACCTCTTCGACGACGACTTCGAGGAAGACGTTCGAGAAGCCTGTCGGCAGGCCTACGAGGCAGAGACGGAGATCCTGGACTGGATATTCGCTGACGGGGAGCTGGAGTTCCTTCCCAGGGCGCACGTCGACGCGTTCCTGCGAGACCGGTTCAATCAGAGTCTCGAAAACGTCGGCGTCGAACCGATATTCGAGACGGACGACGACCTGCTCGAAGAGACGCGATGGTTCGACGAGGACATCATGATGACGAAAGATAACGACTTCTTCAGCAAGCGGTCGACCACGTACAACAAGCACACGCAGAGCGTCACCGCCGACGACATGTTCTAACGATGGCACAAACAGCACTCGAAAGCGTTGAGCAACGACAGACGGAACCGTTCTACTGGCTGAACGAGGACAGTCGGGAGTTCCTCAGAGAGGGATACCTGCTCGAGGGCGTCGAAGCGGAAGAGAGAGTCAGACAGATAGCGGAGCGCGCCGAAGAGATCCTGGATGAGGAGGGCTTCGCGGACAGGTTCTACGAGTACATGAGCCGCGGCTTCTACAGTCTCGCCAGCCCGATCTGGTCCAACTTCGGACTGGACAGAGGCCTGCCCATCAGCTGCTTCGGCAGCTACATGGAGGACAACATCGAGAGTATCCTCCACACCCAAGCCGAGGTGGGCGAGATGACCAAGCAGGGCGGCGGCACGAGCGGGTACTTCGGTGAACTGCGGCCGCGGGGCAGTCCGATAACGAACAACGGCAAGAGCAACGGGAGTTACAGCTTCACGGAGCTGTTCGATACGATCATCAACGTCATCAGCCAGGGCGAGACGCGACGGGGGCAGTTCGCCGGCTACATCGACGTCGAACACGACGACTTAGAGGAGTGGCTCAACATCAAAACCGAGGGGGACCCGGTACAGGACATCTACTACGGCGTCATCGTCGGTGACGACTGGTTTCAGGCGATGATCGACGGCGACGAGGAGAAGCGGGAGACCTGGGCGAACATCATCGAGACCCGGATCAACATCGGCGTTCCGTACATCATCTTCCGGGGGAACATGAACGAGGGGAAGCCGCAGGTGTACAAGGACAAGGACTACCAGATAAACGCGTCCAACCTGTGTACCGAGATCGCGTTGCCGGCCACGGCAGAGGAGAGCTTCGTCTGCTGTCTCTCGAGCATGAACGCGCTCCACTACGACGAGTGGAAGGACACCGACGCGGTGGAGACGCTGACGCGGTTCCTGGACGCGGTGATGGAGGAGTTCATCCAGCGCACGGAGGGCGTCCGGTTCATGGAGCGGGCCGTGCGGTTCGCGAAGCGACACAGAGCGATAGGGATCGGCGTACTCGGGTGGCACAGCTACCTCCAGCGCAACATGATCCCCTTCGACAGCATGGAGGCGATGGAGAAGAACGGGGAGATCTTCCGGACGATCAAAGAGCGGAGCTACGAGGCGAGCGAGGCGCTCGCCGACGAGTTCGGGGAACCGGAGGTCCTCGAGGGCTACGGCAGGCGGAACGCGACGACGATGAGCGTGGCGCCGACGAAATCGAGCAGCGTCATTCTGGGGCAGGTCAGTCCGAGCATCGAGCCGCTGAAGTCGAACTACTTCGTGCGAGACGGCGCGAAGCTGAAGTCGACGCAGAAGAACAGATTCCTTCAAGCGATTCTGGCGGAGCGGGGCAAAGACACGCGCGACGTCTGGGACAGCATCGCAAACAAAGACGGGAGCGTTCAGCACCTCGAGTGTCTGACGGACGAAGAGAAAGAGGTGTTCAAGACCTTCGCCGAGATACCGCAGATGGCGATCATCAACCAGGCAGCACAGAGACAGAAGTACATCGACCAGGCACAGAGCCTGAACATCTCGATCGACCCGAGCGAAGTGAGCGTCAAAGAGATCAATCAGCTCTACATCGAAGCCTGGAAGAAAGGGGTCAAGAGCCTCTACTACCAGCACAGCGTGAACGCCGCACAGAAATTCAGTCGAGACATTCTCGAGTGTCGAGCCTGTGAGAGCTGATCGCCACCAGTAGTCGGCGCGGCCGCGGCGATCCCTTTCGTCGTCGACGCGTGGCAGCAGCGAGTCGGGATCAGTTCCCCGGCCGCTCGCTCTCCGCCTCCAGTTCGATGTCGCGGTCGGCCTCCCGGGTCGCCGCCTCCTGCTTGGCGAGGTCGACGTCGCGGGCCGCGTCGCCGTCCCGCGTCTCGTCAGTCCGGAGGTCGTCGTCCGCCACCGTGTCGAGCTGTTCGAGGGCGCTCTCGATGTCCTCCAACCCGAGGAGCTTCTCCGTCTCCTCGTCGAACTCCTTGCCTTCCAATCCCTCCATCTGCTGGACGTCAGAGCCCGAGAGGGCCTTGCCGTAGCGGCCGACGAGGCTGGTGAGCTCCTGCGGCAGGACGAACGTCGTGGACTCGCCCTTGCCGATCTCCTCTAAGGTCTCCATGCCGCGCTCGATGATGGCGCGCTCGCCCATCGACTCGGCGGAGCGCGCGCGGAGGACGGTCGAGATCGCGTCACCCTGCGCCTCGAGGATCTGGCTCTGCTTCTCCCCCTGTGCGCGGATGATGTTGGACTGCTTGTCACCTTCCGCCTGCTCGACCGCGGAGCGGCGTTCCCCCTGCGCCTCGAGGATCATCGCGCGGCGGCGGCGCTCCGCGCCGGTCTGCTGCTCCATCGCGCGCTGGACCTCCTGCGAGGGGCTCACCTCGCGGACCTCGACGGCCTCGACGCGGATCCCCCACTCGTCGGTCGGCTCGTCGAGCTCCTCGTTGATCCGGTCGTTGATCAGCTCCCGCTGCGAGAGCGTGTCGTCGAGCTCCATGTCGCCGATGACGGCGCGGAGGGTGGTCTGCGCGAGGTTCGAGACGGCGTTCTTGTAGTCGTCGACCTCGAGGAACGCCTTCTTCGCGTCCATCACCTTGATGTAGACGACCGCGTCGGCGGTCACGGGCGAGTTGTCCCGCGTGATCGCCGACTGGCTCGGCACGTCGATCGTCTGCGTCCGCATGTCGAACGCGTACGTCCGCGAGACGAACGGCGGGATGAGGTGGACGCCCGGTTCGAGCAGTTGGCGGTATTCGCCGAAGACGGTGAGCGCCTCCTTGTCGTAGGCGTCGACGATCTCGACGGCGCTGACGACCGTGACGGCCGCCAACAGCACTGCGAGCGCCGCGACGCCGAAGACGAGGCTCTGCCCGAGGAGGGCGACGCCGACGAGGAGGGCGACGCCGAGCGCGAGGTACTGCCAGACCCCGTCCGGGATCTCCGCCAGCACCTCTTCCAGCTCGGCGGAATCGCCGCGCGGACCTTGTGTTCCCATACGTCGAGTTACGGCCCGACGCTGTTAACGGTTGGCACGAGCGCACCGTCGGACCGTCTCACATCTGCGGATCCGCCGCCGCGGCGGTCGTCTCGGAGCTCCGTGACCGTCGACTCGGAGCCCCGCGGCGGTGGTCTCGGAGATACCGGAAACGTCCGCGTAGGCCGGCCGGCTTTAACTACGCGGCGGGGGAACAGAGATCCATGCCAGCAGACGAGGAGGCCGACGCTCCCCGATTCAGCACGCGAAGCGTACACGCCGGCGCGGACCCGGACCCGACCACCGGCGCGCGCGCGACGCCGATCTACCAGACGACCGCGTACCAGTTCGACGACGCCGACCACGCCGCTGACCTGTTCGGCCTCGAGGAGGCCGGCAACGTCTACTCGCGGCTGATGAACCCGACGAACGCCGCCCTCGAAGAGCGGATCGCCTCGCTCGAGGGCGGCGTCGGCGCGGTCGCGACCGCCTCGGGGATGGCCGCGCTCGACGTGACGACGTTCCTGCTCGCCTCGGCGGGTGACAACATCGTCACCTCCTCGGCGCTGTACGGCGGCACCTACACCTACCTCACCCACTCCGTCGAGCGCCGCGGCGTCTCGACCAGGTTCGTCGACCCGCTCGACTACGAGGGGTACGCCGAGGCCATCGACGAGGACACCGCGTACGTCCACCTCGAGACGATCGGGAACCCCGCGCTGGTCACGCCCGACATCCAGCGCATCGCGGACATCGCCCACGACCACGGCGTGCCGCTGTTCGTCGACAATACGTTCGCGACGCCGTACCTCTGCCGCCCGCTCGAACACGGGGCCGACCTCGTCTGGGAGTCGACGACGAAGTGGCTCACCGGCAACGGCACCACGGTCGGCGGGGTCGTCGTCGACGGCGGGTCGTTCCCCTGGGCCGAGCACGCCGAGAAGTACCCGGAGATCGCGCAGGACAACCCCGCGTACCACGGGATCAACTTCGCCGAGCGCTTCGGCGACGCCGCCTTCACCTTCGCCGCGATCACCCGCGGCCTGCGCGACCTGGGCGACCAGCAGTCGCCGTTCGACGCGTGGAACACGCTCCAGCAGACGGAGTCGCTCCCGCTGCGCATGGACCGCCACTGCGAGAACGCCGGGATCGTCGCCGAGTACCTCGCGGACCACGACGAGGTCGCGTGGGTGAACTACCCCGGCTTAGAGAGCCACGAGACCCACGAGGAGGCGACCGAGTACCTCGACGGCGGCTACGGCGGCATGCTCACGTTCGGGCTGGAGGCCGGCTACGAGGCCGCGCGGGCGACCGTCGAGGAGGCGGACCTCGCCTCGCTCGTCGCGAACGTCGGCGACGCCAAGACGCTCGTCATCCACCCGGCGTCGACCACGCACCAGCAACTGACGGAGGAAGAACAGGAGGCCGCCGGCGTCACCGCCGACATGGTGCGCCTCTCCGTCGGCATCGAGGACCCCGCGGACATCGTCGCGGACCTCGAAGACGCCATCGAGGCGGCGACCGAATAGCCGCCGTCCGTCTACCGCCGCCCGGCCCTCGCCGCGTCTCTGTCCCTGGCGGTGTCAGTCCTCCGCCTCAAACCCGTCTTCCCACCGGAACGTCCCGTTCCGCTGGACGAGCTCGCCGTCGACTTCCAGCCGCGAGTCGGCGCTCACGTCGGTGATCATGTCGACGTGGACCGCGCTGTCGTTGCCCGATTCGCCCTCGGGCAGGCAGGCGTCGTAGGCGCGGCCGACCGCGAGGTGGACGGTGTCGCCCATCTTCTCGTCGAAGAGGATCGAGTCGGTGAACCGGTCGATGCCGCGGTTCATCCCGATCCCGAGCTCCCCCAGCTGCCGCGCGCCGTCGTCGGTGTCGAGGATGTCCGCGAGCGCGTCCTCGCCCGCCTCCGCCGAGAAGTCGACGACCTCGCCCTCCTCGAAGGCGAGGTGAACGTTCCGCACGCGGGTCGCGTCGATGGTCATCGGCACGTCGAAGAACACCTCGCCCGCGGTGTCGTACGGCGCGGTGAACACCTCCCCGCTCGGCAGGTTGTGCGAGTCGTACGCGACGGAGGCGGCGGAGTTCACCGCGGTGCGACCGTCGATCGACATCGTCACGTCCGTGTCGGGCGCGCCGTCGCGCTCGGTGACGATCCGGACCGCTTCGCCCGCGTCGAGGACGTCCTTCATCCGCGCCATCTCGTCGGCGAGCGATTCCCAGTCGCGGAGGACGGCGTCGTAGACGAACTCCTGGTACTCCTCGTAGGCCATCCCCGCCTGCTGCGCGAGGCTCCGCGTCGGGTGGACCGTCGACACCCAGTCGGTGTCCATCCGCGCCTCGCGGACGCCCTGCCGGGCCTTCGCGTACGCCTGCCGCGTCGGGCGGTCGACGTCCGCGCTCGCGGTGGTGTTGCGCCCGCCCCCGATCCGGAGGTAGGCGTCGGCCGCCTCGAAGACAGCGCGGTCGACGGCTGGGTCCGCGTCGAAGTCGTCCGCGTCGACGTCGCCGTCGACGCCGGCCTCGACGCCCTTCAGGTAGGCGCGGGAGAGCTCGCTCGACCCGTACAGCGTCGTCACGTTCGCGCCGCGCTCGCCGAGCGCCGCGGCGACCGCGACGCCCAGCTCGTGGGCGTCCTCCGCGACGCTGACGACGACGTCGTCGCCGGCCTCGACCCGCGCGCTCCAGTCGACGAGCACCTCGGCGTGCTCGCGTACGCGTTCGTCCATGTACTCAGTACGTCGTAGAGGAGCGGTAAATCGGTGCCGGGACGCTGATTACTGATGCGTGGCCGAGGGCGTGACAATCCACGCCGCCGCGTCGGCCAACTGTTTCGTCGGGCCCGCGGAGAACATCGTCAAAGCCCCGGTCGCTCGGTTGTACTCTGCTTCCGGGGAAACCGCCTCCAAAGCCCCAGTTGCGAGGACTCGGTGCGCTCGCTGTCGTTCGAAAGGCGCTTCGCGCCTTTCGTGACGACGAGACGCCGGGGGCGTCTCGAACCACGCTCCTCGGTCGCTCGTTTCACTCGCTCCCTGCGGTGCTTGCGTCGCGCGCCGTCGCCCTCGCGACTGCCCCTTCGAGTCCCGCCCCGCACAGCACCGCGCCTCACGCCTCCCCAACCTCGTCGGTCGTCCTCCGCGTCGCTCCGGACCACCGACTCCCTCGCGCGTGCTGACTCGCGGCCGCCGGAGGCGGCGGCCGCTCGCAGGCACGCGCCACCGCGCCTCACTCAACTATCTCGTCACTCGGGTTCCCGGTGAACGGCCGTGAGGAGACCGACCGCCAGCAGTCCGACGCCGACGAGTCCGCTCCCGAGCCTCGCGAGTCCGAACGCCGGGCTTCGGTCAAGCCGCTCGCGCGAGTACTCCCCGAGCACCCGATACGACTCGCCGTCGACGCGGAGGTCGTCGACCCCGGCGAGTCGGGCCGCGCAGTTCGCGTCGCCGAGCGCCCACTCGCCGGCGACCGACGTGCGTTCGACGAGGAGGTCGAGGAAGCCCGGAGCGATCCGATACCCCCGGATCGAGACGTTGCGCCCGTCGGCGAGGGCGACGGCGGTGTCGGCGCATCTCGCGGGGAGGTCGGTCGCGTTCACGGTCGGGTGCCTGTCGAGCCCCGGCCCCGTACGGAGCGTGGCCTCCCAGCTGACGACGCTCGGCTCCGCGATCAGGACGAGCAGGAGGAGGGCGCCCGGCAGGACGAGCAGCCCGCGGTCCATCTCGGCGGGCGGGTTCGGCCGAGCGAATCATAGGCTTTGGGTCGCCCGATCGGTCGTTCGGGCCCGCACTGCGCCCGTCCGCCGGAGGGGTCAGTCGCCCTCCGCGCGACGGCGTTACTCCAGGTCGAGCAGCGCCGCGATCTCGTCGAGGTACTCGTCGTACACGCCGACGGCGGACTCGATCGGGTCGGGCGAGGCCATGTCGATGCCGGCGAGTTCGACGACGTCGAGCGGGTACTCGGAGCCGCCCGCCTTCAGCATCTCGCGGTAGTCGGCGGCGGCCTCGTCGCCCTCGTCGAGGACGCGCTCGACGATGGCGGCCGCGGCCGAGATGCCGGTCGCGTACTGGTAGACGTAGAAGTCGTAGTAGAAGTGGGGAATCCGCTGCCACTCGCGCTCGATGCCGCCGGTGAGTTCGGCGGGCGCGTAGTAGTCTCCCTTCAGGTCGCCGTAGATCTCGTCGAACGCGTCGGGGGTGAGCGCGTCGCCGGCCTCCACGCGCTCGTGGATCTCCTGTTCGAACGTCGCGAACATGGTCTGGCGGAAGAGGGTCGAGCGGAAGCGTTCGAGGTACTCGTCGAGGACGTGGGTGCGGAGCTCGTCGTCCTCGACGGTGTCGAGCAGGTGGTGCGTGAGCAGGGTCTCGTTGACCGTCGAGGCGATCTCCGCGACGAAGATCTCGTAGCTCGCGTCGTGCCACGGCTGGGCGTCGCCGGCCAGCTCCGAGTGCATCGAGTGGCCGAGCTCGTGGGCCAGCGTGTACATCGAAGAGATGTCGTCCTGGTAGTTCATCATGATGTACGGCTGGGTGTCGTACGTGCCCGAGGAGAACGCGCCCGAGCGCTTCCCGCGGTTCTCGTACACGTCGACCCAGCGCGAGTCGAGCCCCTCGGCCAGCCGCTCCTGGTACTCCTCGCCCAGCGGCGCGACCGCCTCGATAACCCACTCGCGGGCCTGCTCGTACTCCACGTCGGGGCCCTGGTCACCCGTCAGCGACATGTAGAGGTCGTGGCTCTGCAGCCGGTCGACGCCGAGCGCCTCGGCCTTCAGGTCGGCGTGGCGGTGGAGCACGTCGAGGTTGTCGTCGACGGTGTCGACGAGCGTGTCGTACACCTCGACGGGGACGTTCGAGCCGTCCAGCGCGGCGGCGCGCGCGGAGTCGTAGTCGCGGATCTCGGCGCTCGTGACGTGCTCGCGGACGGCCTTCTCCAGCGACGTGCCGACCGTGTTGCGCACGTCGGCCCACTCGTCGTAGAACGTCTCGTGGACGCGCTCGCGGAACTCGCGGTCCGGGTTCGTCTGGAGCTTCGTGAAGTTCGCCTGCGTGATCTCGACCTCCTCGCCGTCGGGGTCCTCGACGACGCCGTAGGTCATGTCGGCGTTCGTCAGCATCGAGTAGATCTCGCTCGGCGCGTCGGTGACCTCCGAGAGGTCCGCGAGCACCTCCTCGACCTCGCTCGACCGCGTGTGCGGCTTCTTCCGCAGCACGTCGTCGAGGTACTGCTCGTACGTCGCGAGCGCGGGCTCGTCGTCGAGGAACGCCTCGACGTCGGCGTCGGTCAGCGACTGGACCTCCGGTTCGAGGTAGGAGACCGCGCTCGACGCCTCCGAGCCGAGCGACGACGCCTTCGCGGACATCGCCTGGTACTCCTGGTTCCGGGTGTCCTCGGCGCTGCGGAGCCGGGCGTACGTCGTCACCTGCTGGAGCTCGCGGAAGATCTCCTCGCGCAGCTCGAGCAGTTCGAGCAGCGTCGCGGCGTCCTCGACGGCGCGCCCCTCGTAGGCGCGCAGCTCGTCGATCCGCTCGGCGACCGCCTCGTAGGCGGCCTCCCAGGCCTCGTCGTCGGCGTAGATGCCGTCGAGGTCCCACTTGTACTCGGTGTCGATCTCGGATCGCTCGGGAACCGAACTCATACCGTTTCGGTCGGCCTCCCCGACACTAAGCCTTGGCAAACCCCGCGCCGCGAGCCGATAGGCGTGCGGTGCGTTACCTCGCCTCTCTGTCGTCGTCGCCGCCCGACCCCGCTCCGCCGCCGGCCCCGTCCCCGTCGGCCCACGCCGCGAGGTCGACGACGAGCACGAGCGCGTCCTCGCCGTCGCGGTAGTAGCCGCCGACCCGCCGGACCGGTTCGAACCCCTCGTCGGCGTACAGCGACCGGGCGGGGTCGTTCCCCTCGCGCACCTCCAGTCGGACGACGGCCACGCCGGTCGCGCGGAGCCGGACCAGCGCCGACCGCAGGAGGGCCCGCCCGATCCCTTCGCCGCGGGCCTCGGGGTGGACGGCGAGGTCCTTCACGTGGCCGATGTCGCGGCCGTGGTTCGGCGTCCGGTCGGCGACGACGAAGCCGGCGACGGCGCCGTCGCGCTCCGCCACGAGGAACGCCGGCTCGTCGAGGAGCCGCTCGAAGGCGTCGTGCGGCCACGGGTCCGAGAAGCAGGCGCGCTCGATCCGGACCACCGCCAGAAGGTCGGCGCGGTCGGCCCGTCGGATCGTGACGTCGGCGACGCTCACGCGTCGAGTTGGCGGCCGCGGGGAATAAACGCGGTGGCTCCCGGGCTCAGTCGATCCACGGCTCGTCCGGGTCGGCGTCGGCCGGGTCGGGGGCGGACACCTCGAAGCACGCGCCCTCCGGGGGTCGGAGCCGCCGTCCGTCCGGGAGTCCGATGTGGCCGTCGTCGTCGCGGCGGAGCTCGACCGTCCACCCGTGCGACTCGACGACCTCGCGGACGATGTCGAGCCCGTACCCGGTCCCGTCCGCCCGGGTGGTGAACCCCGACTCGAACACCGACTCCCGGTCGTCGGGGTCGACGCCGGTTCCGTCGTCGGCCACGAGGAACCCGCCGTCCGTGGCCGTCACGAGGACCGTCAGCGGGTCGTCGTCGGACGTTCCGTCCGCGAGGTCGTCCGATCCTTCGGTCTCGGGCCCGTCCGTCTCGTCGTCCGGCTTCGCGTGTTCGGTCGCGTTACGGAACAGGTTCTCGAGGGCCTGCCGCATCCGTCCCCGGTCGCCGTACACCCGCGCGTCGCCGGCGACGACCAGCTCCGCGTCGGCGTCGCCCCCGGCGGCGGTCTCCCAGGCGTCGCGGGCGACGCTCGCGAGCGCGAACTCGGCGGGCTCGTCCATTCCGGTCCCCTGTCGCGCGAGGGTGAGCAGCTCCGAGACGAGCTGGTCGATCCGGTCGACGGCGCGCTCGCCCCGTTCGAGCGGGTCCGTCTCGTCGCGCAGCCGCGCCATCTCCATCGACCCGCGGATCACCGACAGCGGGTTCCGGAGGTCGTGGGAGACGATGCTCGCGAAGCGGTCGAGCCGCTCGTTCCGGTCGGTGAGCCGCCGCTCGCGGGCCTTCCGCGCGCTGACGTCGCGGGAGTTGATGAGCAGTTCGCCGACCGGGCTGTCGGCCGGCAGCGAGCGCGTCCGCGACTCCAGCCAGACCCAGTCGCCGTCGGCGGTGCGGTAGCGGTACTCCAGCGTGGGCGCCGCGTCGGGCTCGTTGAGCGCGCGGTAGAACCGCTCCGTCACGCGCTCGCGGTCGTCCGGGTGGACGTACCCGAGCGGGGAGCGCCCGACGGTCGACCCCTGCTCGTAGCCGAGCACCTCCTCGACGGAGGGGCTTTCGTAGACGATGAGACCGTCGTCGTCGACGACGGTGACGAGGTCGCTGCCGTACTCGAGGAAGGCGCGGTAGCGCTCCGGGAAGGTCCGGTCGACGTCGACGCGGCGGACCGTCACGATCCGCCCGCCGAACTCCGGGGCGAGCTCCTCGTCGACGACCGACTCGACCCACGCGTACCCGCCGCTCGCGCGGCGGATGCGGTGGGTGACCGTCCGGGCCGTCGCGACCGCCGACAGCGCGTCCGCCACCGGCTCGCGGTCGCTCGGGTGGACGCGGTCGAGGAGGTCGCTCCCGACGAGCGCGTCGCGCTCGACGCCGACGACGTCGGGCACCGACGGCCCGGCGAACAGCACCTCGCCGTCCACGGCGACGGCGAGCAGGAACCGGTCCGCCTCGGGCGACCGCGACCGTCCGTCCCCGGGCGACGAGTCGCCGTCCTCCGGGGCCCTTCCGCCCGCCGTCGGCGCGCTCGTCGGCGCTTCGATCTCGGCACGCCCCGCCGACCGCTCCGCGTCGTCGGTCGCCGCGTCGGCCGCGCGCCGGTCGTCGGTCTCGGGGGCATCGCCCGCGTCGACGCCGCGGTCCGGCGACGACGTGTCGGATGGACGGAGGGTCACTATCAGTTCTATCGGTCGTACGCACGGGGACGGATAAAAGCGCGCCCCCTCGAAATCATCGGTGATAATCGGGTGGGCGAACCGGCCGGCGTTCCCCGATCTCCGCGACGCCGACGTGTCGCTCGCAACCAGCTCGCAGTCCGTTCGGGCCCGCGAACGCCGGATCCGCGGAGCTCACACCTCGTCGACGACGGTCCCCTCGGCCCACGCGGTCTCGAAGCCGTCGTTCACGCGCGCCGCGAATCCCCGGTCGCGCAGGTCGAGCATGCCGAACAGCCGGTCGGGCGAGAGCGGGTCGGCGACCTCCAGACACACCTCCTCGCCGTCGATGAGGTAGAAGTTACCGTACGCGTCCTCGGTGATGCGGAGCTCGAAGGGGCCCTGCGCGATCGTCAGCGTCGCGCGGTCCTCGTCGACGGCGGCGCGCGCGTCGTCGAACACGCTCGGCGAGATGAGCACGGAGACGTCGACGTCGCTCCGGATCGCCGCGAGGAGCCGCTCGAGCAGCTCCGGGCCCTCGCGGTCGACGTCGAACTGCGCGGAGACGTCGGTGGCGACGACGACGATCGACTCCTCGGCGGCGTCGATCCGCTCGAAGAGGAGTTCGAGGGAGTCGCCGGCGCCGACCGCGGCGGTCCAGAACTCGTCGTCCGCCGTCTCGGCGTCGGCCAGCCGGTCGATCAGCTCCCTCTTGCCGGACTCGTACGTCTCGATCCGCCGGTTGAGTTCGCGCCGCTTCGCCTCGACCAGCCGGTCGACGGCGACGGCGGGCTCGACGGGCGCGTACCGCTTCGGCTCCCGGTCGGTCTGGACCCGGACCAAGCCGCGCGACTCCAGCCCGCCGAGCGCGTCGTAGATGCGCCCCTTCGGCACGCCGCTCTCCTCGGCGACGGCCGCGGCGGTCCCGGTGCCCAACGCGAGCAGCGCGCGGTACGCCCGGTCCTCGTAGCTCGACAGCCCGAGGTCGCGGAGCGACTCCATGCGCGCCCTCCGACGCGCTCCCACAAAGCCTCGGCGCTTGACGCCGACGAAGTATATAAAAAAGCAATCGCGAAACGATAGATCGTTTTGGCGATCGAACCCGCGCTCGCTCGGCAGCCCGACGGTATCTGGCGTTACAGCCGGCTGAATACGACGGGCATCGTCTCTCTCCCGTCTCGGCTGTCGGGCTCCAGCCGCGATTCTCATCCGGAAACAGATACGTTGTTGTCGCGGGTTCCCGAAGGGTATTACGTCGCAGTCTCGTATCCGGACGTAACCAACATGAGTCGAATCCGGACGGTCGCCGTCCTACTTCTCGTCGTGTCCCTCGTCGCGACCGGAGCGGTCGTCGCACAGGAGGCCAACGACACGGTGCGTGGCGACCCCGACATCGAGGCGTTCGCGCCGGAGACCGCGTTCGTGCCCGGCGAGGAGTCCACCCTTCAGGTGAACCTGAACAACCGCGGTGACATCGACGCGCAGGGGGCCGACAACCTCGAGAGCGAGGTGGTGACCGCCCACGAGACGACGGCGCGGATCCTCACCGGCGACGCGGCGAACCGGGAGGTCCCCTTCGACGTGCGGACCGGCGAGCAGACGGTCGGCGACGTCGCCCGCGGCGTCACCGGCCCGATCGAGTTCACCGTCGTCCCCGACGAGGACGCCGACCCCGGCGTCTACCGCGTCCCGATCCAGCTGGAGTACCGGAACGTCGAGAGCGCCGAGGTCGACGACGGCTCGACGGTCCGCGACGAGGAGATCGTGACGGAGACCGTGTACGTCTCCGTCGAGATCACCGACCGCGCGCAGTTCGCGGTCGTTGACGTCGATGGCGTCGTTCAGGCCGGCGACAACGGCCTCGTCGACGTGACGCTGCGGAACGTGCGCAACGAGACCGCGCGCGAGGCCTCCGTGGCCGCGAACCCGATCGATCCGGACCTCACCTTCGCCACCGACGCGGGCACCACCGAGACGTACGTCGGCGCGTGGGCGCCGGGCGAGAACCGCACGTTCACCTACCGGCTCGCCGCCGCGACCGAGGCCACCGCGCGCTCGTCGACGCTGGAGTTCGAGGTCGACTACCGCGACGCCGAGCGCGCCGACGCGGCCGCGCGGACGGTCCGTACGGGCGTGACGCCGCTCTCGCGGCAGGCGTTCACCGCGACGGGCGTGAACAGCACCCTGCGCGTCGGCGAGGACGGCAGCTTCACCGTCGAGGTGCGCAACCGCGGGCCCCGCGACATCGAGGACGCCGTCGTCGTGTTCAGCAACGAGGCCCCCGCCCCCGAGGGCGTCGGCCAGCAGACGGTCCAGACGGACCCGAACATCGTCCCGCGGTCGACGCGGGACACGGTCGGCGACCTCGCGGTCGGCGAGACGGCGACCGCGACGTTCGACGCGGGGCTCCGCACGGACGCGAACCCCGGCGAGCGGACGGTCAACGTGGCGGTCCGCTACCGCGGGATCCCCACCGACGAGGGCGTGAGCGCGAGCCGGACCGACAACGGCTCCGTCTCGCTCGTCTCGACGGGGTCGCCCGGCGACGTCCTCGTCTCCGACACGCTCGACGTCGTCGTCGACGTCGCGCCCGAGGCGGACGTGTTCGCGGTGTCGCCGGCGGAGCCGAACGCCACCGACCCCGCGTCGGTCACGCCGGGGTCGACGGTGCAGTACAACGCGGTCGTCCGCAACACCGGCCCCGAGCCGGTCTCGAACGTCCAGGCGAAGCTGTTCGTCGACTCGCCGCTCTCGTCGTCCGACGACGAGGCGTTCGTCACGTCGCTCGACCCGGGCGAGTCGACGACGGTCACCTTCGAGGTCGAGGTCGAGGGCGGCGCCACGCCGAAGACGTACGCGGCCGCGGTCGACTTCCGATATGACGACGCCGACGGCGACGAACAGCTCTCCGACACCTACCGCCTCCCGGTCGAGGTCGTCCCCGCCGACGACAGCGGGGCGCTCTCCTCGCCGCTCGGGATCGTCGCACTGCTCGGCGTCGTCGCGGTCGGCGGCGCGGTCGTCTGGCAGCGCGGCCGGGTGAGCGCAGCGATCTCGCGGCTCCGCCGTCGACTCCGCTCCCGATAGATGGACCCAGTCACCCGGCTGTTCGGCGCGGTCACCGATCGGGTCATCGAGCAGCCGCGCCGCGTCGTGATCGCCTGCCTCGTCGTGACCGCCCTGTTCGCGCCCGGCATGGCGCTGCTGGAGGCGAGCGCGGGCAGCGACCAGTTCACCGACGGCATCGAGGAGTCCGACGCGCTCGACCGCGTGAACGAGCAGTTCGAGCCCGCCTTCGGCGGCGACGACCCGACGACGCAGCTGATCCAGCGCGACGTCAACGTGCTCGACCGCCGCGGGCTCCTCGACATGTTGGCGACCGCCGAACGGCTCGACGAGCGCGACAGCCTGCGGGTGACCGACTTCTCCGCGCCGGCGATGGACGTCGCGGCCGAGATCGACCCGAACGCCGACACGCCGGCGGCGGCCCGGGACGCGATCGAGCGCGCCAGCGACGGCGAGATCGACGCCGCGGTCGCCGCCGCGGCCGAGGACCCCGGCTTCGCGACGCTCCTCTCCGACGACTTCAACGAGGAGTCGGGGACGGCCTCCGCGGCGCTCGGCGTCGTCACACACGGCTTCCCGGCGTCGGCCGACACGCAGGCGATCCAGAGCGAGGCCCAGACGGTCGCCGAGGAGGCCCCCGGCGACGTCACCGCGTTCGGGAGCGGCATCGTCGACGACGAGTTCCAGCGCGTCATCTTCGACTCGCTCGGCATCGTGGTGCCGGCGGCGCTCGCGGTGATCCTCGCCCTCCTGGCGTACGCCTACCGCGACCCGTTCGACTTCGTCCTCGGCGGGGTCGCGTTACTGATGACGGTCGTTTGGACGTTCGGCTTCACGGGCTACGCGGGGATCGCCTTCTCAGAGGTGCTGATCGCGGTGCCCGTCCTCCTCCTCGCGATCGGGATCGACTTCGGGATCCACACGGTGAACCGCTACCGCGAGGACCGCGCGGCGGGCGCGCCGCCGGAGACGGCCATGCGCGGCGCGCTCGGCCAGCTCGTGGTGGCGTACTCGATCATCGCGGGGACGACGATCATCGGATTCCTCGCGAACCTCACGAGCTCGCTCCCGCCGCTCCGGGAGTTCGGCCTCGTCGCCGGGCTGGGCATCTGTTTCACCCTCGTCATCTTCGTCGGCTTCCTGCCGGCCGCCAAGCTGATCCTCGATCGGTGGCGCGCCGAGCGCTCGCTGCCCGACTTCGGCTCGCGCCCGCTCGGCTCCGAGGACTCCGCGCTCGGGCGGCTCCTCCCGCGGCTCTCCGCGATCTCGCGGCCCGCACCCGCGGTCTTCCTCGTGGTCGTCCTGCTCATCACCGCCGGCGCCGCGGGGTACGGTGCCGGCGTCGACACCACCTTCGAGGACGACGACTTCCTGCCGCCGAGCGAGGAGCCGGGGTACGTCGACTATCTCCCCGGTCCGCTCCAGCCCGGCGAGTACTCTGCGACGGAGACGATCAACTTCCTCTCCGACAACTTCGCCACGAGCGAGGACGACACCGTCACCATCTACGTCGAGCGGCGCATGACCAGCGACGCCGCCCTGCGCAGCCTCGCGCGCGCCGAGCGCGACCCGCCCGACACGTTCGTCACGGTCGACGGCCGCGCCAGCACCGACAGCGTCCAGAGCGCGATCGACGCGTACGCGTCGGAGGACCCCGAGTTCGAACGGCTCGTCGAGGACTCGTCGCTCGACGACGGCCGCCCGAACCGGAACTTAGACCGGATCTACGCCGAACTGCGCGACTCGGCGTACGACGACTTCACCGGCGAGTACCTCGCGGACGACGATCGCTCGACGCGGATCGTGTACGCCGTCGAGTCCGACGCCAGCGACGCCGAGATCGCCGCCGACGCCCGGCAGGTGGCCGACCGCTACCGCGGGGACGCGATCGCGACCGGACAGATCGTCGTGTTCCAGGCCGTCGCCGACACCATCTTCGAGTCGGCGATCGTCTCCCTGGCGGCCGCGCTCGGGCTCTCGGCGGTGTTCCTCGTCGTGCTGTTCTGGCTGCTGCTCCGCAGTCCGACGCTGGGGCTCGTCACGCTCGTCCCCGTCACCGTCGCGGTCGCGACGCTCACCGCCACGATGCGGCTCGGCGGCATCCCGTTCAACGCCATCACCGCGACGATCCTCGCTATCACCATCGGACTCGGGGTGGACTACACCGTCCACGTCGCACACCGGTTCCACGACGAGTACTCTCGCGGCGGCGACGTCGACGCCGCGGTGGTCACCACGCTCCGCGGGACGGGCGGCGCGCTCACCGGCACGTGGGCGACGACCGCGCTCGGGACGGGCGTCCTCGTGTTGGCCATCACGCCCGTGCTGGGGCAGTTCGGTCTCCTCACCGCCGCGAGCATCACGCTCGCCTACCTCGCGTCGCTGATCGTGTTGCCGCCGGCGCTCGTCGTCTGGGTCGCGGTCGTCGAGCGCCGCCCCGAACTGCTGTTCGTCGGCCGCCTGCTCGCCGCCGCGGGCGCTATCGACGTCGACCGCGGGCACGGTGAGACGGACCGGCCGCGGACCGACGGCGGCACGGCCGACGCTGGCGGGGTCGCCGACGACGGCGCCGACGCCTTCGAGTGGCAGACCGACCCGCGGCCGCCCGACGACGACCCGAGTCAGAAAGGTTAAACGCTCGCCGCGGATATCCGAGCGTGAGGGCGCGTAGCTCAGCGGACAGAGCACTTGGTTCCGGACCAAGATGCCGCGGG
>ERZ1034543.111-NODE-111-length-21834-cov-9.275173_pt1 | contig 21834 bp, 21 predicted proteins | sample MGYA00520654_ERZ1034543 | MGnify/ENA primary metagenome ERZ1034543 (study PRJEB33760, sample SAMEA4777712) | hypersaline lake metagenome | biome: hypersaline environment; feature: brines | place: Spain | collected 2012-08 | depth 0 m ... | reverse complement strand
CCCGCGCCGACGCGGCCCCGGCGGTCCTGCCGACGGTCGCCCGGCTCGTCCGGGACTTCCGGTCGCCGGAGCCCGTCGCGGTCGCGCTCGACGAGGGCGCGGGCCGGCTCGCGGCCGTCGCCACCGAACCGGTCGGGCTCGGCGACGCCTGCCGGACCGCCGCCGGCGAGGTCGGCGGCGACGGCTGGGGGACCCCCGCCCGCGGCGGGATCGCCGTCGAGACCGACGCACCCGGCGACACCGACACCACGGCAGCGCTCGCCGCGCTCCGGGAGGCGATCTGAGATGGGCGACGACGCCCCCGGAACGGCCGACGACGCCGACCGGACCGCGACGGTCCGCACCGAACACGCCGCCGCCGCGACGGTCGCGGCCGCGCTCGGCCCGGACGAGACCGACTCGATGCGCACGCGCGTCGACGGCGACGTCGTCGCCTGTACCGTCGCGCGACCGACGACCGGCGGGCTCCAGTCGACCCTGGACGACCACCTCGTGAACCTCCGCGTCGCCGACCGCGTCGTCGAGCGCGCACGGGCACACGCTGCCCCCGACGACGCGCACTCTGACGCCGCGAACGAACCGCACTCCGACGCCGCCAACGAACCGCACTCCGACTCCACGGACGAACCGCAGACGACCGACACCGACACACACACCGACACATGAGCGAACGATCCGTATCCAAGAGCAGAGAACAGAAGCGCTGGTACTCCGTGCTGGCGCCCGAACAGTTCGACCGGCAGGAGCTCGGCGAGACCCTCGCCGAGGAGCCCCAGCAGGTCGTCGGCCGCACGATCACGACGACCCTCGACGAGCTGACGGGCGACTCCAACGCGAACAACACGAAGCTGACGTTCAAGATCACCGACGTCGGCAGCGACTCGGCGTACACCGAGTTCATCAAGTACGAGCTGACGCGCGACTACCTGCGCTCGCTCGTCCGTCGCGGCGCCTCGAAGGTCGAGGCGTCGATCACGGTGCTGACCACGGACGACTACCGCATCCGCGTCCAGCCCGTCGCCCTGACCACGAAGAAGGCCGACCGGTCCCAAGAGAAGGCGATCCGCCGCGTCATGATCGACAAGGTCCACGCGGCCGCCGAAGAGCGCACTTTCGAGGCGTTCGTCGACGCGATCGTCGACGGGAACCTCTCGTCGGCCATCTACGGCGACGCCAAGGAGATCTACCCGCTGCGCCGCGTCGAGGTCCAGAAGCTGACCCTCGAAGCGCGTCCGCGCGAGGTCGCCGCCGAGGAGGAGGCGTCCGTCGACGTCGACGCCGACGAAGTCGCGGTCGACGAGTAGCGACTCCCCCCACCGACGCGACCCGTTTTTCGTCTATCTACCGCGTAGCGGCCGCGCCGAGGCTCATGCCTCGTCGACGCGGTCGACCATCCGGTGGCGCGCGATCGACAACCCTCGCTTCTCGTAGAACGCCACGGCGCGCTCGTTGCCGACGTCCACGTCGAGCGTCACGCGCTCGCAGCCGCGGGCCGCGGCCGCCGCGTCGACCCGGTCGAACAGGTCGCCGGCGACGCCCTCGCCGCGGTGCGGCTCGCGGACGTACAGTTCGCCGACGTGGAGCCGGTCGCCAGCGGCGAACACGGGCGCGGACGACGCGACGCTCGCGGCGACGTAGCCGACGAGGCGGCCGTCGCCGTCAGTTCCGCCGTCGTCGACGGCGACCCACGTCACCGCCTCGTCGTCGTCAAGCCGGTCCCGACGGTGCTCGACGCCCGCCGCGACGAGGTCGACGTCGTCCGCGAGCGCGTTCCGGTCGGCGATCGGCTCCATCTCCCGGGCGAACGGCAGCCACAGGTCCTCGACCAGCGGTCGCACGTCCTCCTCGCGGAGCCGCCTGACCGTCGGCGTCATCCCGGGTCGACGGCCATCGTCATTTGCTTGCGGTAGTCCTCGAACCCGATCCGCTCGTAGAACGCCAGGGCCCGCTCGTTGTCGACGTCGACGTCGAGCCGGAGCTGTTCGCAGTCGTGGTCGCGGGCGTCGGCGACCGCGCGCTCGACGAACCGGTCGGCGAGGCCGGCGCCGCGGTACGGCGCCGCGACGTATATCTCGCCGATCACCAGCCGGTCCGGGCGGTCGAACGGGTCGGGACACTCGTCGACGCTCGTCATCAGCAGTCCGACGAGGTCGAGGTCGGGGTCGGTCACGTCGGCGGTCGCGGGGTCGACCGCGGCGCCGTCGGCGACGGTCGCGGCGACCCAGCCGCGACTCCCCGCCTCGTCCAGCCGGTTCCGCGCGAACTCCACGTGTCGCTCGACGAAGCGCTCCTCGGGCCAGTCCGCGAGGTCGTGGGCCGCCACGGCGTCGGCGAGGTCGCGGTTGTACGGGAGCCACAGGTCGGCCGCGTACCGGCGGAGGGCGTCGTCGTCGGACGGGAGCCGTCGGATCGCGGGTCGATCGGCGGACATACCCGGGATCCCGGTCGGCGATGGAAGTGCTTTCCGGGTGCGTGCGAGCGGTCCGCATCCGGCGAGAATCAGGAGACGAAACCTTGAAACGCCGCTCGCCCGACCTCTCGGGTATGGAACTGCGGGTCATCGAGAAGACCGACACGGAACTCCACATCGAGATCGCGGGCGAGGACCACACGTTCATGAACGTGCTGAAGGGCGCCCTGCTGGAGTCGGACGACGTCGCGGCCGCGACCTACGACATGAACCCCGAGCAGTCCGGGGGCCAGACCGAGCCCGTCCTCACCGTCAAGGCCGAGGAGGGCGACCCGCTCGACGTGCTCGCGGACGCCGCCGGCTCGATCACGGAGCGCACGGACGCGCTGCGCGACGCGGTCCGCGCGGCCTGACCCCGGTCTCCTTCTCTCTCCGAGCGGTCGCGCCGCCCGAGCGCCCGCCGCCGCCCCCCGCGCCTCACGAGGGGCATACCTAAGTAGCGACTCCCGAAACGGGGGTGTATGCCGCCGAGCGTACTCATGCTGGGGTGGGGGTTCCCGCCGAACATCACCGGCGGGCTCGACGTCCACGTAGGGGAACTGTTCACCGGGCTCCGCGACGAACTCGGCGTCGACGCCACGCTCGTGTTGCCGGCGGAGTTCGCGCCCGACGACGAGCCGGGGCTCGAACCCGTCGAGACCGGCGGGGGAGACGTCGCGGCCCGCGTCGGGGAGCTCTCCGACCGCTTCGCCGAGCTCGCCCCCGCCCACGACGTGATCCACACGCACGACTGGTTCGGGTACGGGCCCGGCCGCGCCGCCGCTCGGGAGTCCGACGCGACGTGGGTCTCCTCGTTCCACTCGCTGGCGAGCGACCGCAACATCGACCCGCCGAGCCGCGAGGTCGAGACCGAGCGCCGGCTCGCGAACGCCGCGGACACCAACATCGCGGTCAGCGAGCTCGTCCGCGAGGACATCCGAGAGCTGTACGACGCGGACTCGCGGGTCGTGTACAACGGGTTCTCCACGCCGAAGTTCTCCGGGAGGGACGTCCGCGAGGACCTCGGCATCGACGGCGAGATGCTGTTCTTCGTCGGCCGTCACACCGACCAGAAGGGGATCTCGCACCTCCTGTACGCGACCAAGAAGCTGCGCGGCCGCGACGTGACCCTCGTCGTCGGCGGGTCGGGCCACCAGACCGAGCAGCTGAAGCGGTTCGCCGAGCTGCTCGGCATCGACGACCGCGTCGAGTTCGTCGGCTACGTCCCCGAGGCGGAGCTCGGCGACTACTACGCCGCCTCGGACGCGTTCGTCTCCCCCTCCTACGCCGAGCCGTTCGGGATCACGATCACGGAGGCGCTGGAGGCGGGCACGCAGGTCGTCGCGACCCCGTCGGGCGTCGCCGAGGTGCTCCCCGACGGCTGTCTCGTCGAGGTCGAGACGGACTCGGAGTCGATCGTCGACGGGCTCATCGAGGCGCTCGACCGCGAGGAGCCGCCGGAGTACGAGCGCCGCGAGTGGCTGGACGTGGCCGAGGACACGCTCGCCGTGTACGAAGACGTCGCGTAACCCGTCCGGACCCCTCCTCCCCGAGGCCTTCCTTCAGTCCCCGTCGCCCCGGAACACGTCGAACTCGCTCACCGGCTCCGGGTGCGTGACCCGGAACCCGTCCGCGGTCTCCATCACGCCGCGCGTGCTGCCGGTCGCGCCGCCGTACGGGCTCTCCTCGCCGCCCGCGCCCGCACCCTGGTACGGCGAGGTGTACGGCGACCCCCCGACCGGGTCGTCGAACCCCTCCGGCGGGAGGTAGATCCGCTCGCCGCCATCGGACCGCACGACGACGGCGACGTCCCTCGTCCCGGTCACGTCGATGACCGTGCGGTCCTCGGCGATCCGCGCGTCGACGTCGATGTCGGTGTCGTCCATGTAGGGGCCTGCGGCGGGGAGCGGTTTAGCCCTACCGGCGGCGCGCCGGGGGTCGCGGCGTCTCGGGCATGGACTCGTCGGAGTCGCGGCGTCTCGGGCATGGGCTCGTCGGAGTCGAGACGTCTCGGACTCGGGCCCGGCGGAGTCTCAGCGTCTCGGGCTCGGGCCCACCGGCCGGTGGTGAATCCTTTTGTGCGGCCGCGCCGAATCTCGCACCGATGGACGTCAACAGCCATGCCGAGGAGCTCGCCTCCGACCTCGGCGTCGACAAAGAGGAGGTCAAAGCCGACCTACAGAATCTACTTGAGTACAGCGTCCCCGTCGACGAGGCGAAACAGAGCGTCCGTCGGAAACACGGCGGCGGCGGTGGCGGGTCGACCCCGACGCCGGACGCCGTCGACGTGGACGAGATCACCACCGACCACGACGGCGTGACGGTCACCGTCCGCGTGCTGACCCAGGGGACGCGCACGATCCGGTACCAGGGCGACGACCTCACGATCCGGGAGGGGGAGATCGCCGACGAGACCGGCGTCACCTCCTACACCGCGTGGCAGGACTTCGGCTTCGAGCCGGGCGACTCGCTGACGATCGGCAACGCCGGCGTCCGCGAGTGGGAGGGGGAGCCGGAGCTGAACCTCAACGACTCGACGACGGTCGCCATCGCCGACGAGGAGGTGGACGTCGACCGCGAGGTGGGCGGCGACCGCAGCCTCGTCGACATCGCGGCGGGTGACCGCGGGCGCAACGTGGAGGTCCGCGTGCTGGAGGTCGACGAGAAGACCATCTCCGGGCGCGACGGCGAGACGGAGATCCTGGAGGGCGTCGTTGGCGACGAGACGGCGAAGCTCCCCTTCACCGACTGGCAGCCGCGCTCCGAGATCGAGGTCGGCGCGGACCTCCGGATCGAGGACGTGTACGTCCGCGAGTTCCGCGGCGTCCCCTCGATCAACCTCACCGAGTTCTCGGCGGTGACGCCGCTCCCCGACCCCGTCGAGGTCGCCGAGGACGCCCCGCGGCTGTCGGTCGCCGACGCGGTCGGCTCCGGCGGGATGTTCGACGTCGAGGTCGTCGGCAACGTGCTGGAGGTCCGCGACGGCTCCGGGCTCATCGAGCGCTGTCCGGAGTGCGGCCGCGTCGTCCAGAACGGCCAGTGTCGGAGCCACGGGGACGTGGACGGCGAGGACGACCTGCGCGTGAAGGCGATCCTCGACGACGGCACCGACACGGTCACCGTCGTCCTCGACGACGAGCTCACCGCCGAGGTGTACGGCGGTGGCCTCGACGACGCGCTCGCGGCGGCGAAGGACGCGATGGACAAGTCGGTCGTCGCCGACGACATCGCCGACTCGCTCGTCGGGCGCGCCTACCGCGTCCGCGGGAACCTCTCGGTCGACGACTACGGCGCGACCCTCGACGCGGTCGAGTTCGAGCTCGCCGCCGACGACCCGACCGCACACGCCCGCGCCGCGCTCGCGGAGGTGGGCGAATGAGCGACGACGGGCCGGGCACGCGGGAGGTCGCCTACCGCGTGTTCGCCGCCGAGTTCGACGACGCCTCGCTGTCGTACTCCGAGAGCGACGAGGAGCGCGCCCCGAACTACGTCGTCACGCCGACCGGCGCGCGCGTGAACCGCCTGTTCACCGCGGGCGTGCTCACCGAGGTCGAGCGGGTGAACGACGAGACGCGGCGCGGCCGCGTCGTCGACCCCTCCGGCGCGTTCGTCACCTACGCAGGCCAGTACCAGCCGGAGGCCCAGACCTTCCTCGAACGCGCCGACCCGCCGGCGTTCGTCGCGCTCACCGGGAAGGCGCGCACCTTCGAGCCAGAGGACTCCGACCGCGTGTTCACCTCCGTCCGCCCGGAGAGCCTCAACGAGGTAGACGCCGACACCCGCGACCGCTGGGTCGTCTCCGCCGCGGAGGCGACGCTCGACCGCCTCGCGGTGTTCGCGCGGGCCCTCGACTCGGACCTGCGCGGCGACGACCTCCGCGCGGCGCTGGAGACGGGCGGCGCGCCCGCCCCGCTCGCCGCCGGGATCCCGAAGGCGCTCGACCACTACGGCACGACCGCGGCCTACGTCGAGGCGGTCCGCCGGCTCGCGGTCGACGCGCTGGAGCTGATCGCGGGCGACCGCGACGAGGTCCGGTCGCTCGACCTCGCGCCCGACGAGGGCGACGAGACCGCGATCGGCCCGCTCCCCGACACCGACGTGACGATCGCTGAGCCGGCGGCGACGCCCGAGGGCGACGCGACCGCGGCTGCGGACGTCGGCTCCGACCCGGAATCCGCCGCCGGTGAGAGCGAGGTCGAACCGACCGCCGAGGCTACCCCGTCGACCGCGGACACCGACTCGTCGACCGCCGCCGGATCGACCGCCGAGGCCGAGTCGCTGCTCGACGACGCGGCCGAGACGGAGAGCGCCGGGTCCGCGGAATCCCCGGAAGGCGAGACGGCCGAACCGGAGGCGACCGCGACCGCCGACTCCGGATCGCTCGGCGATGTGGGCGACGCCACCGAGCCGACGGACGAGAGTACCGCGACCGACGATAGCGTCGCGACCGACGAAGGTGCCGCGGCCGACGACGGCGGCCTCGGCGACTTCGACGCCGGTGACGACGGAGACGACATCGGTGACTTCGATGCGGGCGGCGATGACGACGTCGAGGACCTCGACGCCGGCGGCGACGAGGGCGCGAGCGCCGCCCCCGATCCGGACGCCGACCCGGACGACATGTACCAGCTCGACGACGAGGAGCGCGAGGAGATCGAGTCGGAGTTCGGCACCGACTTCGCGACCGGCACCGAGGTCGACGAGCCGGGCGAGGCCGACATCGACGTGCCCGAGCCGGAGGAGATCGTCGAGGAGCCGGTCGACGACCCCGCGGGCGCGGTCGACGCGCCCGCCTCCGACGTCGGGACCGACGAGGACGAGACGGTCGAGTCCGCGACCCAAGCCGACGACTCGGCGGGCGGCGACGCTGGGGTCGACGCGGACGCGGCGTCCGACGACGACGCCGAGGACGTCGACCTCGAGGCCGCGGCGGTCGCGGCGATGGACGACCTCGACGACGGCGACGGCGCGCCGCGCGAGGCGGTCGTCGAGCGCGTCGCGGGCGACCACGGGGTCGAGCCCGGCGCGGTCGAGGACGCCATCCAGGACGCGCTGATGAGCGGGCAGTGTTACGAGCCCGGCGACGGGCTGCTCAAGCCGATCTGATGGCGCGGGTCGAGCCGGTCGTCGGCGAGCCCGCGGCCGTGGCCGACCTCGGCGGGGAGCGCGCGCTGCTCGTCGCCGACGTCCACGCCGGCATCGAGGTCGGGCTCCGATACGAGCGCGGCGTCGAACTCGACTCCCGCGCCGACGCCCGCCGCGAGCGCCTCTGCGGGCTTCTCGCGGAGACCGACGCCGACCGGCTCGTCGTCCTCGGCGACCTCGCGCACCGGATCGCCGCGCCCGACGGCGACGAGCGCGCGGAGCTGGAAACGCTGATCCGGGCCGTGACCGACCGAGTTCCGATGACGCTCGTCGAGGGGAACCACGACGCGGGCGTCGCGGAGGCGTTCGCGGACGACCTCGACGTGATCGGGCCGGCGGGCGCGACGCTGGGCGACGGTTCGGCGTCCGCCGTCGCGGTCTGTCACGGCCACACCTGGCCCGACCCCGCGCTCGTCGAGGCCGACGTGATCTGTACCGGTCACGAACACCCGCAGGTCCGACTGGAGGACGCGGTGGGCGGCTCGCGCGTCGAGCGCGCGTGGCTCCGAGGCGAACTCGACCCCGCGGCGTTCACCGAGTCGGGCGAGACTCCCGATCTGTCGGGTGAGCCGCCCGAGTTGGTCGTCTTCCCGGCGTTCAACGAGCGGTCCGGGGGGACGTGGGCGAACGTCGACGGCCAGTCGTTCCTCGCGCCGTACCTCCCCGCGGCGCTGCCCGACGCGGACGCCTACCTGCTCGACGGGACGCGACTCGGCGACTACCGGCGGGTCTGACCGCCGACCACCGCGGACAGCGCTCCGCCGCCCTCAGGCCGGCGGGACAGTTTTGCCCGCCGACCCGGAACCGGCCACATGGTCACCGAGCGCTCGCCGACCGCGATCGACGACCCCGGGTGGAACTGGCTCCGGGTCAAACACGCGACCGGGTTCCCGCGGCAGGCCCGCGACGGCTACTTCCCGGAACACGGCGTGACGCGGCCGGCGGCGACGACCGAGGCCGACCTCCCGCCGGTCGGTGCGGAGGCGGCGTCGTCGCTCGCGGCCGACCCCGAGACCGTCCGCGACGTAGACCGGCTCGCGCTGGAGACGAACTACCTGAGCGGGAAGTGGCTCGTCGAGCGCCCGCCGGAGACGGTGGACGACCTCTGGGAGGCGGTCGTGGAGGACGTCGCGGCCGAGCGGCTCTGGGACGCGAAGGTCACGACCGCCGCCGGCCGCGAGGCGTTCGGCGAGACCGACCACGCGGTGCTCGTGTTCACGCCGAACTACTTCGACCGCGAGGACGTCGACCGCGTCCGGCGTCGGCTGCGTGACGTTCACGACGTGACCGAGCCGATCCGCTACCGCCCCGACGTGTACACGCTCGACGGGGTCCACGAGGATCGGCTCGGCGGACTCACCGACTCCGGCGCGTCGCGGTTCCGGGTCTGACCGGGCGAAACGAAACCGGGACGGCAGGCGGACTACTCGACCGGCCGGAACCGGAATCCGTCCCAGTCCTGACTGGCGGGCTCGCGGATGCCGGCGCCGGGCTCGCGGAGTTCGTCCGCGTACACCGGCTCGACGCGGTCGCCGATCTCGACGTCGAACTGCTCGCCGTCGTCGTCCTCGGTCTCCCCCGCTTCGCCGCGCTCGGCGATCTGGCCGAGCGCGCGGACCGGCGGCCCGTCGTAGCCGTCGCCCATCTCGAACTCGACGATAGCGAGGGTGTTCGGCTCGCGGACGCCCGGCGGCGTCGCGGTCGAGGTCGTCCACGTGACGACCCGCCCCTCGCGCTCGCTGAGGTCGACCGTCCCGACGCGCTCCGCGCCGTTCGGGCCCACGGTGTGGGGCGGATGCGTGACGGTGCCGTCCGCGTACTCCGCCGCCTCGAAGGTCGGTTCGGCGCCGTCCCCCCGCCCGTCCGCGTCGGTGTCGGTCGTCTCGTGGTCGCTCATTGGCTTCCCTCCAGGATGGTGGTGGTCACGCAGTTCCCGAACCCGCCGACGTTACAGGCGAGCCCCGTGTCGGCCTCGACCTGCCGCGGCCCGGCGTCGCCCGTGACCTGCTTGACTATCTCGTACACCTGCGCGACGCCGCTGGCCCCGAGCGGGTGCCCCTTCGATTTGAGTCCGCCGGAGGTGTTTATCGGGAGGTCGCCGTCGCGGTCGGTGACGCCCTCCTCGACAGCCTTCCACCCCTCGCCCTTCTCGAAGAAGCCGAGGTCCTCGCTCTGGAGGAACTCCAGGATCGTGAACATGTCGTGGAGCTCGGCCACGTCGACGTCGTCCGGGCCGATCCCGGCCATCTCGTAGGCGATGTCAGAGGAGTCGACGACGCCGCCCATCGTCGTCGGGTCCGCGCGCTCGTGGACGACGTGGGTGTCGGTCGCACCGCCGATGCCCGATATCACGGCGTAGCTGCCGTCGGGCGCGTACTCCTCGGCGACGGACTCCGGGCAGAACACGAGCGCCGCGGAGCCGTCCGTGATCGGACAGAAGTCGTACAGTCGGAGGGGGTCGGCGACGATCGGCGAGCCGAGGACGGTGTCGAGGTCGACCTCCTTCCGGAACTGCGCGTGGGGGTTGTCCACGCCGTTCTCGTGATTCTTCACGGCAACCTTCCCGAGGCTCTCGCGGGGCGCGTCGTACTCGTCGAGGTACAGGCGCGCGGTGAGCCCCGCGAACGAGGGGAGCGTCACGCCGTGTTTGTACTCGACCGGGTGGGTGAGCGACGCGATCACGTCGGTCGCCTCCGACGTGGTCCGGTGGGTCATCTTCTCGCCGCCGACCAGCATCGTGAGGTCGCTCGCGCCGGATGCGATCGACTGCCACGCCGCGTACACGCCCGCCCCGCCCGACGAGGAGGTCTGGTCGATCCGCGCGGTGTAGGCCGGCTGGGCCGCCAGGTCGTGAGCGAGGGCGTTCGGAACGCCGGTCTGGCCCTCGAACTCGCCGCTGGCCATGTTCGAGACGTACAGGTGGTCGAGGTCGTCGCCGTCGACGCCGGCGTCGTCGAGCGCGGCCGCGCCCGCCTCCGCCAAGAGCTCCCGCACCCAGGCGTCGCGCTGCCCGAACCGGGTCATCGACGCGCCGACGATCGCTACGCGTTCCATGCGAGTGAGGTCCGTCGCGGTCGCCTAAAACGTACCTCTCTGCGGTCGGGCGTTCGAAACTCTCCCGCCCTCACCGGGGGTCCGTCGCTCAGCGATCGGGGCGAAAGCGGTCCGCTCCGCTCAGTCGGCCGCGGTCGGCGCGTCGTCGCGGAGCGCGTCGGACGCGTCGTCCTTGGCCGCCTCCCGCGACGCCGTCACGTCGATGAACGCCTGCCGCCGGGCGTAAAAGAAGTAGACGTACGGGACCTTCGCCAGCACGTCGAGGAAGGCGTACGTCAGCGCCGTGCCCACCGCACCGGTGAAGGCGATCCCCGCCGGGCCCATCAGCCAGACGAACGGGTACGCGAGCCACAGCAGGCCGACGTGGTTCTTCAGCAGGCTGAACAGCCCGCGCTGCATCGGGTCGTCCGGAAGTCCGCGCGGGAAGATGACGTACAGGTACGCGAACAGCGAGAGGTGGAACAGCGAGGAGACGCCGAACAGCGCCCACTTGAGCGTCCCGCCAGTCGCGACCGCGGCCGCTCCGAACGCGATCATCAGCGCGTCGGCGATCATCACGCCGGCGATGGCGCGACGCGACGCGCCGGCGGCGTAGCCGATGAACCCGACCAGCAGCGGCGTGGTGACGATCCAGTCCACGTAGCGGAGCCCGACCAGTTCGCTGCCGTTGATCGTGACCGTCCCGATCCCGAGCGCCATCCCGACGTAACAGAGCCCGGCGAAGCCGGGGATGACGGCCAGCGCGGCCAGCCGGGTCCGCTCCCGCGACCCCTCCAGTTTCGTGTACAGCACTGCGGTGATCCCGACGCCGACGAGGAAGGCGACCGCCGCCAGCCAGTACGCGCCGCTGACCGGGTCCGTCATCGCGCACCCCCGTCGGTCGTCGCCCGCGAGTGCGGGGTTCCGCTCCCCGCGGCCGGGGCGTCGGGCGCGGACTCACCCTCCTCGACGGTGAACGCCGCGACGCGGTCCTGGAGGGTCGTCACGGCGTCGGTCTGGAACTCCCGCAGCGAGTCCGAGACCGCCTCGACAACCGACTGTCCCTCCTCTATCTCCGCCGCCACCTGCTCCGCCGTCTCGGCCGTCTCCGTGCTGAGGTCCGTGATGCCGTCGACGGAGCTCGCCGTGTCCTGTACGGTGTCCGCCTGGTCGGACGTCGTCCGGCGGATCTCCGCGAGCGACCCGCTGATCTCGTCGACCGAGTCCGCGATCGCCTCGATGTCGCTCAGCGTCGACTCGACCGTGTCGGTCCCGGTCTGGACGCGTTCCTGCGTCGACCGGATCGACACCGTCACCTCCTCGGTCTGGTCGGCGATGTCGTCTATCATCTCGGCTATCTCGTTCGCGCGCGACTGGGTCTCCTCCGCGAGCCCCTTCACCTCCTCCGCGACCACGCTGAACCCGTCACCGGAGCCGTCCGCGCGGGCCGCCTCGATCGAGGCGTTCAGCGCGAGCATGTTGGTCTGCTCGGCGATCTCGCCGATGATGTCGACGATCTCGGTGATCTCCTCCATCCCGTCTTGGAGCTGCTCGACGCGGTCGACGGCCTGCTCCGCCTCCGCCTCGACCTCCGCCATCTCGTCGAGCGCGCTCTGCGAGGAGCTGCGGGCGTCGTCGCTCGTCGCCGCGACCGTCTCGCTCCGCTCCGACAGGTCGTCGACGGTCGCCGCGATCTCCTCGGCCGACGCGCTGACGGTCTCGATGTCGGACGCGATCGACTCCAGCTCGGCGCGCTGGTCGCTCGCCTGTCCGCGGATCGACGTCGCGCTCCCCGTCGCGCTGGCGACGCGCTGCTCGACCTCGTTGCTCATCTCCGCCATCTCGCCCGCGTCGGCCTCGATCCGGTCGGCCATCTCCCTGACCGTCTCGACCGTCCCCTGGAGGTCGTCCATCATCCGGTTGAACGACTCGCCGACGGTCGCGAGGCTCTCGTCGGTCTCGTCGACGTCGACGCGACGCGTCAGGTCGCCGGTCGCCGCCTCCTCCATCACTTCGGCGTACCGTTCGGCGGTCCGTCGGTACCGGTCCGCCATCTCCGTCGCCTCCGTCCGCGCGTCCTCCAGCTCGTCTTGCGTCCGTTCCATCTCGGCTAGTCGGTCCTTCAGCGACACGCGCATCTGCTCGATCGACCCCGCCAGCTCGCCGAACTCGTCCGTCCGGGTGGAGCGGACCTCCTGGTCGATGTCGCCGTTCGCGACGCGCCGCGTCTGTGCCCCGATCTCGGTGACGCTGGCGATCGTCTCGGCGGCGTTGATCGACCCCAACGTCAGCAGTCCCGCGACGGCCGCGACGATCGTCGCGTTCGCGTCGTCGGTGACCAGCCCGACGGCGACGATGAACGCCCCCGTCGCGACGTATCCGACGCCCAGTTTCGCCCCGTAGCTGTCTTTCACCGCTGCGAACGTCATGTGTACGCTACCAAAGGAACCACCGTGTTAAACTGCGGCCCCTTGTTATCAGGAGTAATATTCAGGTGCGGGCCGCGAGCTCACTCGACCGAACGGAGCGGAAAGACCCCCGCCGGAACCGTTACTCCGCTCGCCGTCCGCCGTGGCCCGGATAGTCGCGTTCGAACCGCGATCCGATCTCCTCGCGGTCCAGTCGGATGATAACCGGTCGCCCGTGCGGACAGGCGTAGGGGTTCTCGCAGTCGTCGAGCCGTTCGAGGAGGTCGGCGACCCGCCCCTCGGTCAGCGAGGTGTTCCCCGTGACAGAGGGGTAGCAGGCGAGGTCGGCGAGCAGCTCGTCGACGACGTCCGCGACCGGCTCGTCGCCGGCGGCGGCGTCGTCGACCAGCGCCGACAGCACGTCCCGCAGGAGGTCGGGGTCGAGCGCGGCGTCGAAGACGGCCGGCACCGCCGTCACCGCGACCGCGCGGTCGCCCGCGCGCTCGGCCCGGAACCCGATCTCGGCGAGGTCGTCGACGAACTCCTCGAACAGCGCCGCCTCGCGCGCGGTCAGCTCGATCCGGACCGGCTCCGCGAGCGCCTGCGCGTCCGCCCCGTCCGCGAAGACCGCCTTCAGCCGCTCGTAGTTCACCCGCTCGTCGGCCGCGTGCTGGTCGATCAGCGCGAGCCCGTCCGGCCCCTCGGCGACGACGTACGTCTCGTGGAGCTGTCCGAGCACCCGCAGCGACGGCAGCGAGTCGAACTCGCGCTCGCTCTCGGTCGACTCGCCGTCGAGGGTCCGCTGCCGCGTCGGAGACCGCGCCGAGGAGTCCGCCCGCGTCGCGGTCGACCGCGGCCCTCGTTCGCCGCCTCCGCCCGCTTCGTCGCCGCCGGTGTCCGTTCCGCCGCCGACCGTGGCGTCGCTCTCGCTCGACGCGTCTCTATCTGTCGACGCGCGCGAGTCGCGGTCGACCGCGTCGGCAAGCGTCTCGGTCCCGTCGTCGGTCTTGGCTTCGGCGTCGCCGGTCTCGGCCACCGGGGCCGCGTCCGCCGCCGCGGACTCCTCCTGCCGGCTTCGCGGGGAGGGCCGCCCGTCGTCGCCCGCGTCGGCGTCTCGCTCGTGCGCCGCCGGTCCGTCAGTCGGATCGCGTTCAGCTTCCTCCCCGCTGCCCACGCCCTCGACGGCCCACGCGTCGTCGTCGACCGGGTCCGCCTCGGTCGGCACCGACGGGTCGTCGTCGCCCCCGACCGCCTCGACTCCGCCCCCCTCGTCGGCGGTCGACTCGGGGTCCGCCGACGGTGCGGGCTCGCGTCCCTCGCGCGCGGCGCGCTCGTGGTCGGTGTCCGCCCCGCCGACCGCCTCGGTGTCCGGCGTCTCGGGCTCGACGACCGTCTCGTCGGGTGCGGACCGCCCGCGGGGCGCCGTCGACCGGATCAGCCCGTGATCGAGCAGGGCCTCCTCGACGGCCGATTCGACCGCGTCCCTGACCGCGGGCTCCTCGTCGAAGCGGACCTCCAGCTTCCGGGGGTGGACGTTCACGTCCACGTCGCCGGCCGGCACCTCGACGAAGAGGACCGCGAAGGGATAGCGGTCGGGGGCCAGCTGGCCGCCGTACGCCGCCAGCGTCGCCTCGCGGAGCGCGCTCGCGGTGACGTACCGCCCGTTGACGTACGTCGAGAGGTACTCGCGGGTGGAGCGCGTCGTCTCGGGATGCGAGATGAGGCCGGTCACCCGCCGGACGGGCGCGTCGTCCGCGTCGCCTCTCGCGTCGGCTCCGTCCGGAGTCCACGCCACGTCGATCATCGACTCGGCGACCTCGCGGCCGTAGACGGCGAGGACGGCGGAGCGGAGGTCGCCGTTCCCCTCGGTCGCGAACGTCTCGCGGCCGTCGTGCTCCAGCGAGACGGCCACGTCGGGGTTCGCCAGCGCGTAGCCCGTCACCACGGTGTTCACGTGGTCGAACTCGGTCGCCGTCCGCTTGAGGAACTTCTCCCGTGCGGGCGTGTTGTAGAAGAGGTCGTCGACCTCGACGGTCGTCCCCGCGGGACAGCCCGCCGGTCGGACCTCGCCCACGTCGCCGCCCGCGACGGTGATCTCCGCGCCCGCCTCGGCGTCCGGGGGCCGCGACCGGACGGTGAGCCGCGAGACGGCGCCGACGGTGTACAGCGCCTCGCCGCGGAAGCCGAGCGTGGCGACGCCCCGGTCGAGGTCCTCGATGTCGCCGATCTTCGAGGTGGCGTGTTCCGCGACGGCCGCCTCCAACTGGTCGTCGGGGATGCCGACGCCGTCGTCGCGGACGCGGATCCCCTCCGTCCCGCCCGCCTCGACCGAGACGGCGACGCGGCTCGCGCCCGCGTCGAGGCTGTTCTCGACCAGCTCCTTCACGACGCTCGCCGGCCGCTCGACGACCTCGCCCGCCGCGATCCGCTGGACGGTCCGCTCGTCCAACCGCTCGATGTCTGGCGGCTCCATTCGTACGCTCCGTCTGACGAGCGCGCACTTGAAGCCGTTGTCGACGGTGGCGATGCGAGAGAGCGGGCGACCGCACGCCGGTGCCATTCATCAATCGACCGCGACGAGACTGAGGAGGTGTGAGGCGCGTGGCTGTGCGGGCGGGACTCGAAGGGGCGGCTCCCGGACGCTACCGGCTACCGATCACGGCACGCGGAGGAAGTACGAACGATCGGTTCACAACCGACGGGTCGGCCCGGGGAACCGAGATTTCCTCACGCGATCGCCGCCGCGATCTCCTCGTCGGTGAGGAACACGTCCTCGCCGGTCTCGGCGTCGAACAGGTGGAGGTCCGCCTCGTCGAAGACGACGCCGACCTCGTCGCCGGCCTCGGGCCTGACGTCCGCCGGCGAGCGCGCGAGGAAGTCGTCGTTCACGCTGAGGTGGACGTAGTTGTCGGAGCCGATCGGCTCGACGACCTCGACCGTCGCGGTGAGCGTCTCGTCGCCGGTCGGCTCCTCGACGATCCCGATGTTCTCGGGGCGGATGCCGAGCGTGTACGGGCCGCTCTCGACGTCGTGGCCCGTCACGTAGTCGCGGCTGAGCGCGAGCGCGAGCCCCGACGACCCGTCGCGGATCGTCGCCGTCGTCCCGTCGGTCTCCACGTCGACGTCGAGGAAGTTCATCGACGGCGAGCCGATGAAGCCGGCGACGAACTCGTTCACCGGGTTCTGGTACACCTCGGTCGGCTTCCCGACCTGCTGGAGCTCGCCGTCGTTGAGGATCGCGAGGCGGTCGCCCATCGTCATCGCCTCCTCCTGGTCGTGGGTGACGTACATCGCGGTGACGCCGAACTCCTTCTGGAGCTTCTGGATTTCCGCGCGCATTTCCGTCCGGAGCTTCGCGTCGAGGTTCGAGAGCGGCTCGTCGAAGAGGAACACCTCGGGCTCGCGCGCGATGGCGCGACCGAGGGCGACGCGCTGCTTCTGGCCGCCGGAGAGCTCGTCGGGCTTGTCGTCGAGGAGGTCCTCGATGCCCATCATCTCCGCCATCTCGCGGACGCGTTCGTGGCGCTCCTCCTTGGTCATCTCCGTGCTCATCTTGAGCCCGAACGCCATGTTCTGCCGGACCGTCTTGTGCGGGTACAGCGCGTAGTTCTGGAACACCATCGCGACCGGGCGCTCCTTCGCGTGGATGTCGGTGACGTCCTCGTCGTCGAAGTGGACGGTGCCCGACGTCGGCTCCTCGAGCCCGGCGACCATCCGGAGCGTCGTCGTCTTCCCGCACCCGGAGGGCCCGACAACGGTCACGAACTCCCCGTCGTCGATCTCTAGGTCTAGGTCATCGACGGCGACGACGGTTCCTCGGTCGAACTCCTTCCGGAGCGTGTCGAGCGTGACGCGTGCCATTTCCCTGAAGACGGGTCCGGTGGCATATGAGTTCTTTGCTGTTTTCCTGATATATGGTGAACAATCTCTTCTCAAATATCGGCGGTTCAGTTCGGCCGGGACGACGGGCTCGATGGGCGGCGAGTCGTTCCGGGTCGACCCGGATCAATCCCGATCGATCGGAACGTACCCCAAGTACTAAATGTATGAAAATATAATTCATCATTTGTTCTAGCCACATGAACGAGAAACGTAGAACGCTGCTCAAGGCGATGGGGGGAACGACTGCGCTCGCGGGCCTCGCGGGCTGTATCAGCACCGGCGGCGACGGCGGCGACGGGTCGGACGGCTCCGACGGCGGCGACGGGTCGGACGGCTCCGACGGCGGCGACGGCGGGTCCACCGGGTCCGCGCGGCTGTGGGTGGACCTCTCCGACGCCGAGGACGAGGCGCTGACCGGCTACATCGATCAGTACGAGTCCGACACGGGCAACACCATCAACAAGGAGGCCCCCGGCGGGGACCTCGACCAGCAGCTCGAGACCGCGGTCCCGGCCGGCGACGGCCCCGACTCGTGGATCTGGGCGCACGACTGGGTCGGCCGGTTCGCCGTCCGCGAGGACCCGCCGTTCCTCTACGACGCGAGCGACGACGTCGACGTCTCGCTCGACAGCTACACGCAGGCGGCCCGCGAGGCCGCACAGTTCAACGGCTCGCTGTACGGGCTCCCGTTCGCCTCCGAGACCGTCGCGCTGTTCTACAACGAGGACATGGTCGACGAGCCGCCGGAGACGATGGAGGAGATGGTCTCGATCATGGAGGAGTACCACGACCCCGAGAACGGGGAGTACGGACTCTCCTACCCCGTGACCGACCCCTACTTCACCAGCGGCTTCATCCAGGCGTACGGCGGGAACATCTTCGACGAGGGGAACCTCGAAGTCGGCGTCGACAGCGACGCGTGTAAGCGGGGGATGGACGCCCTCGAGACGCTGTCCGACTACGTCCCCGCCGACCCCGGCTACGAGTCGCAGATCGTCGCGTTCGCCGACGGGCTCGCCCCGTTCGCGATCAACGGTCCGTGGGAGCTCGGCAACCTCAACGAGGAGATCGAGAACCTCGGCGTCACGACGCTGCCGACCGTCGACGGGAACCACCCGCGCTCGTACTCTGGCATCCAGCTGTTCTACTTCAGTTCGATGCTGGCGGACGCGGACCAGTCCACGGTCGACGCCGCGACCGGACTCGCCGAGTGGTACACCACCAACCAGGACGTCGTCCAGACCAACGCCGAGGAGCAGGGGTACATCCCCGTGCTCGCCGACGTGGTCGAGAACGACGACCTCTCTAGCGAGGTCAAGGCCTTCGCCGAGCAGGTCAACTACGGGGTCCCGATCCCGACGCACCCGGACATGGACAGCGTCTGGACGCCCGTGACCGACGCGCTCGAGCGCGTGTTCAACGACGAGCAGGACAGCGACGCCGCGCTCGACCAGGCAGCCTCCGAGATCCGGGAGGCGCTGTAGGCCCCTTCTCGGAGCGATGGCCTCTTCGCAACCCGGAACCGGCGTGAGCGGACTGGCGCGCCTCCGGTCGGCGCTGCCGTTCACCAGTCGCGACTGGGGGCTGCTCCTCGTCGCGCCCGGCGTGCTGCTCTTTTCGAGTTTCATGCTGTACCCCATCTTCTACCTCTTCTACATCTCGCTCACCGACGCGACGTTCGCCGGGTCGGTGATCGGGGGCGGCGCCGAGCTGATCGGGCTGGCGAACTACGTCCAGCTGATCGGCGACTCGCAGTTCTGGACGTCGATGACGACGACGTGGCTGTTCGTCGCCGTCTCGCTCGTGCTGAAGGTGATCCTCGCGGTCGGGATCGCGCTCCTGCTCAACCACGTGCGCGTCGCCGGGAAGCGCTACATGCGCGCGGCGGTGATCGTCCCGCTGGGGTTCCCCGGCATCTTCACGATCACCGTCTGGCGCGGCATGTTCAGCGACGCGCGCTTCGGCGTGTTCAACACGATCCTCGGCCGGTACAACGACATCATGGCGTCGCTGTCCGCGCCGCAGGCCTTGCTCTTCGACGTGCCGATCGGGTTCCTCAGCGGTCGGTGGGAAGCGTTCTTCGCCTACGTCACCACGGAGGTGTGGCTGGCGTACCCGTTCATGGTGATCATCATCGTGAGCGCGCTCCAAGATGTCCCCCGGTCGCTCCACGAGGCCGCGATGGTCGACGGCGCGGGGGCGCTCCAGCGGTTCCGCACCGTGACGCTGCCGGCGATCAAGGGGCCGGTGCTGTTCGCGTCGATCCTCACGGCGGCCACGTCCTTCCAGCAGTTCCTGATCCCGTGGGTGTTCAACCAAGGGGGGCCGTCGAGACAGAACGAGCTGATCATCGTCTACGGCTACCGCGAGGCGATCACGTTCAACCAGTTCGGCCTGTCGGCGGCGATCCTGATCGTCGGCATCTCGTTCGTCGGGCTGTTCATGTACGTCGCCGTGCGCTACGGCGGCCTCGCCGAGGGGGTGGGTGACGAATGACCCCCCTCGACTCCGCCGCCGCGCTGGTCGCCTCGGTCGCGGCGCTCGTCCGGTCGAAGCTGACCGCGTTTGCGACCGCGCCGAAGCGACTCTCCGTGCTGATCCGGCGGGCGGTCTACGACGTCCGCACCGGGAAGCGAAGCTCGTGGGACGTGACGAAGAGCGTCCTGATGACGGCGTTCGGGCTCGCGATGGTGCTCGTGTTGCTGTTCCCGCTGTTCTGGATCACGACCGCGTCGCTCGCGGAGGGGACCCGGCTGTTCAACACGAGCGGCATCTTCCCGGACCCGTCGACGTACAACCTCGACGCGTACCGGTGGGTGATCTTCGAGTCCGACTTCTTCTTCGTCGACGGCGACTGGGGGTACCCCCAGCTCGTCCTCGGGGGGAGCGGCGGCCTGGTCAGCTTCCGGTGGGCCGGCACCGAGACCGGTCCGGGCGCGGTGTTCAATAGCCTCTACATCGTCAGCGTGACGCTCGCGGCCGGGTTCGGCATGATCGTCCCGGCGGCGTACGCGTTCTCGCGCCGGCAGTTCGTGGGGCGCAAGCGCATCCTCTACGGCTACGTCCTCTTCACGCAGATCGGTGCCGGGCTGTCGATCGCGACGCTCGTGGCGCTGTACTCGCTGTTCAGTTCCTACGGGCTCACGAACAACCTGTTCGTCCTCGGACTGTTCTACGCCGCGTCCGCGATCCCGTTCAACACCTGGCTGCTGAAGACGTACATGGACAACATCCCCGTCTCCTACGAGGAGGCGGCGATGGTCGACGGCGCGAGCTTCCTGGAGACGATCCGGGAGGTGATCATCCCGCTGACGAAGCCGGGGCTCGCCGTCGTGCTCATCTTCGTCTGGCTGGCCGGGTGGAACGAGTTCATCATCGCGCAGACGCTGCTGCGCCCGGAGAACTACCCGCTCTCGGTGGAGCTGTACAACATCGCGACCGAGGGCCGGTTCTCGACGCCGTGGACCCGCTTCGCGGCGTTCGCGAACCTGTTCGCGCTGCCGGTCGCGATCGTCTACTTCGCGGCCCAGCGCTCCGTCGAGGACGGCCTCTCGTTCGGCGGGATGGAAGGCTGAGGCGCCTTCCGACTCGCCTCTCCCCCTTCTCTCGTTCCGCTCCCTTTCGTCGCTCGGTACGCGCTCCCGAGCCCGCTCGCGATCAGTCGTCCGCGGTCGGCGTCGGCGGCGTTCCGGTGAGCCGGTCGCGGTCGTGCTCGGCCTCGAAGTCGAGATCCGGGCCGCGCGCGATGATCCCCGTGGGGGTCACGTCGGGGTGCGTGGTGTAGTAGTGCTCCTTGATGTGGGCCATGTTCACCGTCTCGGCGACGCCGTCGGTCTGGTAGACGTCGCGCAGGTACGGCCAGAGGTTGTCGTACTGGTGGACGAACTTCCGGTTACACATGAAGTGCGTGTGGTACACCTGGTCGAAGCGGACCAGGGTGGTGAACATACAGATGTCCGCCTCCGTCAGGGAGTCGCCGACGAGGTAGCGCCGGTCGGCGAGGTGCTCGTCGTACCGGTCTAGCGCGTCGAAGAGGTCGTCCATCGCGTCGTCGTAGGCGCTCTGGGAGGTGGCGAAGCCCGCGCGGTAGACGCCGTTGTTGATCGGCTCGTAGATGTCCGTGATGACCTCGTCGACCTCGGCGACGGTCGCTTCGTCGTCCGCGTCGGGGAGCAGCGAGACGCCGTTGCCGAGGTCCGCGAACGCGGTCGAGAGCATCCGGAGGATCTCCCGCGACTCGTTGTTGACGATGGTCTCCTCCTCGGTGTCGTACAGCACGGGAACGGTGACGCGGCAGGTGGCGTCGGGGTCGGCCGCGACGTACAGCTCGCGCAGGTAGTCGCTGTCGTGGAGGTGGTCGCGCGTACACCCGTCCTTCTCCGGGGTGAACTGCCAGCCGCCCTCGCCGCGGTACGGGTCGACGACCGAGACGCCGATCGCATCTTCGAGGCCCAGGAGCGACCGCGCGAGCAGGGTGCGGTGCGCCCACGGGCACGCGTACGAGACGTACAGGTGATAGCGGCCGGCCTCCGGCTGGAAGCGCTCGTCCGGCTCCGCGTCGACGTGGTCCGGCACGTCGCTGCCGGCGACCCAGCTCCGGAACGTCGTCTCGCCGCGTTGGAACGCGCCCTCCTCGTCGGTCGTCTCGTAGGTGTCCGTTCGCCACTCGCCGTTCACGAGCTGATTCATGGACAGTAGTTGTGCTTCGACCCCTATAACGTGGCCGGGGACACGCGTGTCACCCGTCGAACGAAGCGTGAGTGTGTGAGTGGTGATCCGCTCGTTCACGACCGAGTGACGACGGGTTGGTGGGGAACAGATCGATGGCGAACACTCCCAAAGCCCCAGCCACCGCGACCGCAGCCTCACGCCTCCCCAGCCTCGCGGTTCGCGCTCTCCGAGCGCTCACCGCTCCCT
>ERZ1034543.109-NODE-109-length-21874-cov-8.568725_pt1 | contig 21874 bp, 25 predicted proteins | sample MGYA00520654_ERZ1034543 | MGnify/ENA primary metagenome ERZ1034543 (study PRJEB33760, sample SAMEA4777712) | hypersaline lake metagenome | biome: hypersaline environment; feature: brines | place: Spain | collected 2012-08 | depth 0 m ... | reverse complement strand
ATGGAACTAGTTTACGCAGCACTGACACTTAACGAAGCAGGAAAGGAAGTTAACGAAGAGAATCTCCGGGCAATCGTCGACGCAGCAGATCTTGATGTCGAGGATTCCGAAGTAGCAGCTCTAGTCGCAGCACTGGAAGACGTCGACATCGAAGAAGCGATGGAGACAGCAGTTGCAGGCGGCGCAGCAGCACCAGCACCTTCTGGAGACGATTCAGCTGACGAAGAAGAAGCTGAAGAAGAGGAAGAGGAAGAAGAGGACGACACTTCCGAAGAAGACGCTGCTGAAGGACTTGGAAACATGTTCTAAAGTCCCTCAGCCTTTCCATCATTCTTTTTTCTTTCTATTTTGTACTCTGACTATTATTTCCGGAGTTCAGGTTTCTCATCAGGATTTTAAACAGAAGTTACTAACAGGTAATTATGGTTGAAGCTCTAGGTATTTTGAAGAATTCTTTCAGCAGTCTGAAATCTGACGTAGGTAAGAAGATCGTTGGAATCTTCTTTGTAATTCAGCTTCTGCACTTCGGAGGTACAATACTCACCCAGCAGAATCTAACGTTGGCAGGTCTCTCTGTAACAGTGATTGCTGCTGTGCTGAGTATAGTGGGCACTATCGGAGGCCTGCGTGCATTCCGTGAAGGAGAGTTAAAGAGAGAAATGTTCACGGAAAATATTTTGGCGACGATCGGACGTATCCTCGGCGCCAATTTAACAAACGCAGTTTTCGCCTACGGAGCTGCTATGTTACTCCTGGCTCCAGCAGTTTATCTAGCTGCTCTTTCAGGAATAACAGCAGTTTCAGGTATTTCAGGTGCCAGCGCAGGAGTAATAGCAGCAATAGGAATCGGAGGAATTCTCGGCATAGTAGTAGCTGCTTACATAGCCGTAGTGCTACTGCTTGCGCAGCCGTTGATCGCTATTGACGGTAAAAGAATGTTCCAGGCTCTTGACGAGAGCATTCAGAGAACAAAAGGAGCGAGATTAAGCATTTTCCTGGCTCTCACAATTCTCTTCCTTGGATACACCGTAGTCGCAGCACTGACAGCTATAGCAGGAGGAATGGCTAGCGAGATGGTTGCAGGTGCAGCTACAACACTAGTAGTTGCTCCGCTTCTTACATCAGTCAGCCTTTGCTTGCTGAATTACCTGACGGAAGAACTTCCGGAAGCAGAATAAACCTCTCATATCCTTTCTTTTTCTTCTTGACGCTCTGAGAAACTTTTTTAAGCTTCATCGAGAACCTTCTGTCTATGAGTGCCGGAAACTCTGGAGGAATAGAGAACGTGGATCGGCTGGCGCAGAAGATACGTGGAGACGTTAACATCTACCAGATGATCTCACCCGTCAACGAATCCGACGAGAAGAGGAGATTTGAGCAGCATCTCCACGGAGAGCCACCTACCGCTTTAGAGGGCGTGGAAAACGAGGTGGTGGAGTCGATAACGCGGGACACGCTGCTGAACTCTGTGTCGCTGGACCACGATGTCACCGCCGAGGAGCTGGAGATGCTGGATCCGTGGACGCCGGATTTCAGGTACTCGGAGCCAGGCGACTACAGCGCGGAAACCGACCGGATAAATGAAGCAAGAGAAACTGTAAAGTCATCCGGCCTCTCAGAGCCTGTAGAGGATGTCTACCACGACACCCTAGATGAGATGGATGCGCTGGTAGATATCGCCCACGGGGTCGGGAATCCTGAAGCTGTCAGGGATGCTTCGAGCCGGATCTATGGCGAGCCGTCTGAAGAAGCTCTGGAATGGGCGCGTGACACGCTGGACAGCGTGGAGCCCGGAGAACTGCAGGAAGCAGAGTTCACGGCGACGCAGATGGGTGAGTCCATAGAGGCCGCACTGGACACGCTCGGCATGGAGGACTGGAGCGTCAGCTACTCTGAGAAAGGAGTGGTCTCAGTCAACGGCGCGAACCAGGAGATCCAGGTGCCAGAGGAAAGAGAGTTCACCGAGAACGAGATGAAGAGGCTGCTGGTCCACGAAGTCGGGACGCATGCATTAAGAGGTGCAAACGGCTACGAGCAGGAGTTCGAGGTCCTCGGCTCCGGAGCCGGAGGTTACCACACCGCGGAGGAAGGACTGGCGTTCTTCATAGAGAAAGCGACCGGGCTGGCCGACCCGGATCTGGAGAGGAAGTACGCGGGAAGAGTCCTTTCCGTAGACTCTGTGATGAACGGCGACGACCTGGCTGAAACCTACAGGATGAACAGGGAGCTGGGCTTCGACCACGACCAGTCCTGGAGCCTGGCCACGAGAGCGCACAGAGGCGGCGGATTCATCAAGGACCACGTCTACGGGGAAGGATACCGGCAGGTAGAGGAGTACCTAGAGGATGAGGACGGAGACATGGGCGACCTGATGCTTGGAAAAGTTTCCATAGAACAGGGACAGGCACTGAGCGAGTACGAAGGCCTGGAGCCGAAGTACAGCCCGGTAGAACTGCTGGAGAATCTGGACGAACTGACACCGGAATCAGTGGATACCACGGATGTGGATACCGAAGCTCTGGAAAAATACTACTCGAGCATAACGTGAGCTGACAATACGCCTCCCGTTTAATGATAAAAAAATTCTCTCAGAAGCCGTGTGTATGAAAGGCCTCGAACAACTCAAGGAAGAAATCAAAGAGGAAGCATCAGATAATCCCGAGAAATTCTTTGCAACAGACGTACTCAGAGAAAAAGGATTCCATCGAGGCCAGTGCAGCGACTGTGGACTATACTTCTGGGCCAAAAACGAAGACAGAGAGATCTGCGGGGAACCGGAATGCGGCGACGGATACACCTTCATCAACAACTCTCCAACCTCAGAAACCTTAACGCATACAGAAAGCTGGGAACTATTCGAAGACTTCATGGTCGACCGCGGATACACCTCAATCGATAGATACCCCGTAGTCGCGAGATGGAGAGACGACGTAGAGTTTACAGGAGCATCAATTTACTGCTTCCAGCCATACGTAGTATCAGGAGAAGCAGAGCCGCCGGCAGACGAACTAATAATCCCTCAGCCCAGCCTGAGATTTAACGACGTCGACAACGTAGGTATCACAGGCAGACACTACACCAACTTCACGATGATCGGCCAGACATGCTTCAAAGAAGGCGACGAATACGATCAGGACCGTTACTTCCGCGACATGTTCGAGTTCACGACACAAGCCCTTGGAATACCTGAAGAAAAAATAATATTACACGAAGACAGCTGGGGCGGAGGAGGAAACCTTGGTGCATGCATGGAATTTTTCGTAGACGGCCTCGAACTATTCAACCAGGTCTACATGTTCTACGAACAGACACCAGAAGGCTACGAAGAACTAGACCTCAAAGTACTGGACATGGGAATGGGTCACGAAAGAATCACATGGATCAGCAACGGCACAGAAACCAGCTACGAATCAGTCATGCCGGAGACACTGGAGAAAATGAAGGACAAGACTGGGCTGGAAATCGACCAGGAAGTATGGGAAAAGTTCCTGCCACACAGCTCCGAGCTAAATATTGACGAAGTGGAGGATATCGACGAGAAATGGGAAGAGATAAGCGAAAAAATAGATGAAGACGTCGATGAGCTAAAGGCCGAGATCAAGCCGGCAGCAGGCCTCTACAGTATCGCAGAACACACCCGCGCAATGATATTCGCGTTAGCCGACGGAAAAATTCCTTCAAACACCGGAGGAGGCTATAACCTGAGAATGATCTACAGAAGAGCCCAAGACTTCATCGAAAAATACGACTGGGATCTGGAAATGGTAGAAGTCGCCCGCTGGAACGCAGAAGAACTAGAAGACATGTTCCCAGAACTTCTGGCATCAATGGACGAAATAGAGGAAATTCTCAGAGTCGAAAAACAGAAATACGAAAAGGCACGAGAAAAGGCCCGGGAACAACTGGAGAAAGTAGAAGGCCAGCCATCAGTCGAAGAAATGGTAGAACTCTATGAATCACACGGCGTATCACCCGAAATGATGGAAGAATACGGCCTGAAAGTGCCTGAAGACTTCTATACAATTGTCAGCGAGGAAGACGAGACAGTAACAGCAGCAGAGGAAAAATTCGATGTAGAAGGCCTTCCAGACACGGAAAAACTCTACTATGAGCGACGTGAACCTTACAGGCAGAACGGAGAGGTAGATCACTTCAACTTCAAGGCCGAGGTAGTCGGAATAATCGACGATAAATGGATTGTTCTTGATCAGACCATGTTTTATCCGCAGGGCGGAGGCCAGCGCTATGACGTCGGAAAGATCAACGGCCACCAGGTAGAGGAAGTTCAGAAACAGGGCAACGTGGTACTCCATCGAACACCAGAGCACGAACTTGAGGAAGGGCAGCGCGTGAAGGGTGTAGTCAACGGGCCTAAGAGAAAGCAGTTGACTCAGCACCACTCCACGACCCACATGATCAACGCTGCAGCACGTGAAGAACTCGGCGAACATATCTACCAGGCCGGAGCAAACAAGACACTGGAAAAAGCCAGACTCGACATCACCCACTACGAAAAACCAGGACAAGAACAGCTGGACGAGATTGAGGCCAGCGTCAGAAAAATAGTCAACGAAGAACGCGACATCAACGTACTGGAGATGCCGAAAAGCGAGGCCGAACAGCAGTACGGATTCAGAATCTACCAAGGAGGCGCACCACCAGGAAACACGATCAGACTCATCGAGATCGAAGACATCGATATAGAGGCCTGTGGAGGAACACACCTCACCAACACCGGCCACGCAGAAAACTTCTACATCACAGGCTCCAAAAGAATCCAGGACGGAGTAGTAAGACTAGAATACAAGGCAGGAGAAGCCGCTCAGGAATACATTAAAGACATCAAAGAGCGGGTAGAAAAAGTAGAGCAACTCATGGAAACAGAGTCAAAGTCAAGGCCTCGAACAGTACAGAGAAAACTCTGCAGCATCCTCTCAGTAGAACCAAAACACCTGGAAGACACAATCACTAGATTCCAGAACGAAATAGAGGAAAACACAGAGAAAGTAGAGAAACTAGGCGAATTCCTTGACAGAGAGACAGTTGTAGAAACAATCGAAGAGGAGAATACTGTGGAAAAGGCCAGAAAGCTTTACGAACAGAGAAAGAATCTGGAGAAAAAAGTTGAAGGCCTTGAATCAGAGATAGAGAGCTTCATCGAGAGACAGATTGAGGAATCCGGAGTCTCAGATATCGAGGCAGAGGTTCCGACTGAGAATGTTGGATTATTGATCCAGGTTGCGCAGAAGTTTTCCCGGAAGCATGAAGCCTGTGTAACTTTGATTGGAGACAAAGGCGCAGTTTCAGCTTCTCAAAGCGACAAAAGTGCCAGAGAAAAGCTGGAGAAATATTCAGATAATGTTCAGGGCGACGAAGGGTTTGCCAAGGCTTTCGATATATAGAATAGAAATTAAAAGGGAAAAATGGAGAAGCGAGAAATTTTACTCTAGAAAGCTCCGATCTGCTGGCATCTAGCTGCCTGACTCCCGAGATTTACGAGTGTGTTGCAGACTGCTCTTTCGACGTTAAGTCTTGTAATGTTTGAGTACTCTGTACCCGGAACAATGACCTGTCTGGGCACCAGTCCCCTCTGTGTTGCCTGTCCTCCGATAACCACTACTTTCGGGAAATCTACTATCCCGTTCTGTGTTATAATATCCGAACCGGAGGTTGAGTTGACCAGCTGTATGAATACGCGGTTTCCGAAAGTATCCTGTATTCTGCTGAGATTTGAGAGCTCCTGTCTCTGCTGATCTGTTTCGTAGAATACGTTAACGAATGCTTTGTCGTTTCTGGCAGCTATCACTACCTGTTCATTTAGAGATTTGTTGAAGCTTCCGACTACGTAGTTCTGTGATGGTTGTGTAAAGTTTCTGGTTTGCTGATCATTGTTCTGTGGGCTTGCTGATGATCCTGTGTAGTTCTGTGCGAACATTGATCCTCCGAATCCCAGACCTAGCATTAATCCGAAGACAACTATTCCATACTGTTTAAGTTTTGCCATATCTTAGCATTCGCAGCAAATTAATAAAGGGTTTATCTTCCAGATGATTTGCATGATTGTAGGATTTAATGTTGACAGAGTTAACGCAGAGAAAGACCAGAACGTCCAGGGAAACCTTCAGATTAACTATGTTCCAAGGATTGAGAACGTGAAATCAGTCAAAGTGAACGCTTTTGACGAGGAGATAGCGCAGATTGACTTCAAGTTCACTGTGGAGTACAATGCCGGTGATGAGACACAGGCTCACATTGAAATCGAGGGAAACGTTCTCTGGAACGGCGACACGGAGAACCTGGTTGAGACATGGAGCGAATCTGAAGAACTTCCTCAGGAAGTTCAGGCGCCGCTGATGAATGATCTCTACAGGAAGCTTCTATCGGAATCTGTTGGTATCGCGAATACATTGAACATGTTGCCGCCTATCCCTACTCCGCAGGTCGAGCAGCATCAGCAGAACCAGTAAAAAACCATAAAACACTTTTTCTTTCAATTTTCCAGAATGAAGGAGTTCTCCTTCCTTGGGAAAATTTTACCTGTAGATGCTTACCATTCTCATTTTCTTTCCAAGCGCGTTCTTCGTGTAGGTCTGTATTTTTCCGTCTTTCTCCAGCAGGTTGAGGCATCTATGGACATCTTCTTCAGCCCATGAGAGCTCCTGTGATATCAGGGCTGCGGAAGGTTTCTTGCCGTCTTCAATAAGTTTTTCTGCGTTTGTCAAGACCTGTTTTTTCCTTTCCACGTCACAAGCTATAAACTTCAAGAGAATTAAATTCTTGCTATGGGGCTTGAAGAAGCTGAGAAAGAGGTAGAGGAAGGTGCATACGAGGACGCTATGGATGATATCGAGGAGCAGATTGACTCTGTGGAGAAGGATTTTGAAAAAGTGAAGGATGAAGACGCCAGCGGAAACCTGAAAGAGAAACAGGAGAAAGCAGAGAAAATCCTAGGAGATATCCACGAGCAGATCAGTTTCCTTCAGAAGCAGGTTCAACGTATGAACGAAGACCAGAGTAGAGATTCAGAGGAATAATTCTCGAAAAACCTGTTTTCCATCAAAACAGTTAAAAATTTTTATAGACATGAATAAAAACGTGATAACCATGAGAAGACTCAAAAGAAGCGACGATATAGATGACCTGTTCAAGCAGATGGAAAACGTGTTCAACCAGTTCCAAGAGAAAGGAATGGATTTTGCCTCGGAGCTAAAACCAGCATTCCCGGTAGATATTGCAGAGGAAGACGGAAAATATATCTTAACTGCTGATATGCCAGGAGTTGACAAAGACGAAATCAACATCAAGGCCGACGCCGAGGGAGTCGAAATCTCCGCGGAGTCAAGCCACGAGATAGAAGAACAGAACGAAAAATACTACAGGAAAGAGAGATCTCGCAGACAGTTCAACCGCCGTGTAAGCTTCCCTTCAGAAGTAGACGCGGAAAGCATCGAGGCAAGCTACGAGGACGGAGTACTGACCGTTACAGCAGACAAGGACGAGGAAGAAGGAAGAGATATCGAGATAGAATAGAATATTCTTCCTCCGAACATATTTCCTTTCTATTCTTGATTTTCCTACAGAACCATCCGGCATTTTCGAAAGATACAAATTTCTTTCAGAGCAAATTTTGAATGTGAGCGTGGAGGAAAACACAAACTACAGCCTGGATTCCGTGCCGGATACATTCCACCAGAAAAACCGGGAAAACGTTCTGATGCTCGGAGACCTCCACGCAATGGACCCAAAGCCCGGTGAAAGACTTTCATATATCCAGGATGTCTGCGAAGACATGAACAGGGCTCTCGAGAAATATAATTCTGAAAAAGTTGTTTTCAACGGTGATACAGGGAGTGTGGACCATGTTGGCGCCGTGCTGGACTACCTGAATGCCGAAGAAGTAATTTTTCTTGAAGGAGATGAAGACAGGAAAAGAGATGAGGAAATGGATTATATAGGCTGGGCAGAGACCCTTGATAGAGATGAAGACGCAAATTTCGACACAGATATAGACTACAGTTTGAACGGAGAGCATATCCGTCTGGATGACCACCTGGATCTTCCTGGCAGCTATCCTGTTCATGTGCAGCATTTTCCACGCGAATGTAAGGATTCTGTGGACGAGACAGGTGTCGAAGCATTCTGGTTTTCGGATAACGAATTATACGATCTGTTCGGGTATGCAAAATCTCCTACAGTGAAAGGAATCGTTCAGGCAGCATTCCACAACCACGTACACGGCTACAACACCAGAGCAATTGGAAACACAGAGATAACCTCTCTGGGATCTCTCAGAAGAAATTATGTAACTGACGACGAATATCTTCCGGAGAGCAGTTTACAGGCCGTAACCTTTGGTGAAGAGGACTTTGAAATCGTGCATGAAGACAGGAGAACCGGTGAGCTTCAGGAATCGCAGAAGTTCCGGGAGACGAAAGAAGGATTCATCAAAGTGAAATCACGTGGAAAAGACAGGCTTTCACCACTTCAAAGATTTGAGTGGAGTGAGCTGCCGCCGGATTACCTCCATCACCTGCAGAAAATCAACAACAGTGTGGGAAAGAAAGCAGTCTAGAAAAACTCTTGCTGCGACTGTATCTCCTCTATCTCATCATCTAAAACAAGTTCTCCCATGAACTCGTCCTGGAAAACCTCGAAATTTTCAGAGTCGAGAACATCATCTGATTCTGAGCTTGCAAGCGTAGAACCGGTGTATCTCCTTGGTATACTGTAATCGTCTTCGGTCGACTGCATTTTCTCCTGGATCTGAGATGCCTCCAGCTCACGGTCTCTTACCCTGACCTCCAGCCCTGTCTCCTCCTCTAGCTGACGGGCACTCCTGAAATGACGGTCAAGCTGATCCGATTTTTCAAGATCCTCGGCATTGGTCTTGACCTCCCAGACCTCCATAAGAACGTGGTCTTCACGGAAGCTGACACGGGCGAAATCCAGGTCACCCTTCGGAAGATTCTTCCTTCTCCTGTGCGCATCATCACGGCTGTAATCCGTGTTGGCGTCAGTGTAATTGTAGTCATGCTGTCTCAGCATCAGGTCGAACTCTGAGTCATCAAAAGTCGGCATGTGGAACTGTGTCAACGCGTCGACACCTCTCTGGTGCCACTGGCGTTTATCAAGACTTCTGAGGGCCTGCATGTACGCCCCGGTTTCGACCTCCGGCCCCTCGGTGAACTCTAATCCCAGATCACGGTATGTCCTGTCAAGCTCAACCAGGTCGACCTGATCCGGGTACTCGTCTTCAAGTTCCCGGAGAACTGCTTCATGAGTTTCATCTGTAAGCCCCCATTCATGCTGGTAAACCGGCAGAGGCTGTGCAGACATCAGGCAGATACCCCGCTACTTGTGAAACACATGAAATGCAGGTTTTCGCGGGCTCCAACCCTCATACTGGAAAATATGCATCGCAGAATATATAAATTTCAGCAAGATTCTCAGAACCTAATCCTGTCATAGTTTCTGGAGAGAATATCGTAGCCGAAAACCTCTCTGGAAACCGAGTCAAACTCCGAAGTCCTCAGCATCCAGTCATCTTCATCAGTCCAGTAAACTTCACCCTCCAAGACTTCAGGGTCAAAATCATCCTCCTGCACCATCCTGTTCGAAACCCGAGGTGTCAGATAACCATACTGGTTCTCCAGGCTAGATACCGCCTCCTGCATCAGTTCCTGAACCTGTGAATCATAGCCGATTATATCCGCCTGAATCCTCCTGTTCTCCAGATCTACAGCCAGTACATCATACTCTGTCCTCTCAACAGAATCTTTCTCAACAGGCACACCTTTCGCCAGGAAATTCCACTCTCCCCAGCTGCTGATCTTGTTGGCAGCCAGCTCGTCACGGATCTTCTGCTGCATCGTCCTGTCATCGCCTAAACCAGTATTCACACCGAAAGATGAGAAAATTAACAATAAGTGATTAACCGAGAAAAACACCTTTATGAAGTTCTTTACACAGGAACCAGAGGAAATGGAAGAGTTCACGGATTTCCTTGAGGAAGACCTGGAAAACATCCAGCGCGTCATCACAGAACTCGAATCAGAGAATATAAACGGAGAGTTCATGATCCACGCCAAGGCCGAGACAGTTGAAGAATCCGCGAAAAACACCGACGTCGAGGAAAAAGAAATCGTGAAAACACTTGTATTCATGGCAGATGAACCTGTAGCAGTACTCTGCCCGGGAGACACCTCCGTCTCAGAGGAAAAACTTGAAGAAATTCTTGAAACCTCTATAAGAATGGCAAAGCCCTCCGAAGTCACTGAAGCAACAGGATACTACGTCGGTGGAGTCTCGCCGTTCGACCTGGATATTAGAGTTCTCATGGAAGAATCTCTGCTGAAAAGAGAAGAAGTGAAACCGGCAGCAGGTTCTCGTGTAGTCGGAGTAACACTGGAGCCACAGGAACTGCAAAAAGCCTCAGGTGCTGAGAAAGTCGACGTATCCAGAAATTAGACCTGATTAAAACAGAAAAAACCTCTGGACAAACCCAAAAACCAGGAAAAACAGTTTTAACTTTTCCACGCCAAAACCCTCCTATGGACCTCGAGAAACGGAAAGAGATAGTTCTGCGTAACACGGAAGAGATAATCGAAGAAGACGAACTGGAGGAAATACTTGAAAAGAAGGACGAGCCGCGTGCGTACGTCGGCTACGAAACCTCAGGACCAGTACACCTCGGACACTGGATCTCTGTAAGGAAGATGCTGGACATCCAGAAAGCAGGGTTCCAGCCAGTGATCCTCTGGGCCGACCTCCACACCTACCTAAACAAGAAGGGAGAGGAGGACTGGATCCAAGACATGACAGACTACTGGCAGGCGACATTCGAAGCCCTCGGTTTAGAAGCGGAGTACACGCACGGAAGAAGTTTTCAGGAAAAGACGGAGTACTTCCACGACCTGCTCGAGCTTTCCAAGGAGACCACGATCAACCGTGGAACAAGAGCGATGCAGCACGACCTGCGCGACAAGGACGACGCCTACGTCAGCCAGATAATCTACCCGCTGATGCAAGCATTAGACATCGTCTACCTTGACCTCGACCTCGCGGTGGCCGGTATCGACCAGAGAAAGATCCACATGCTCGCTAGAGAGAAACTCGAGAACCTGGGATACGACAAACCTACGTGCCTGCACTGGCCTCTGCTGACCTCGCTGGGCGGAAGCGGCGACAAGATGAGCTCAAGCAAGAAAAACACCATGTTCCCTCTCCACGCCGACCCGAGCAGAATCCAGGAAACTATCCAGGACGCGTACTGTCCGCAGGGCCAGGTAGAGGACAACCCGGTACTGGAGATCGCAAAATTCTTCATCTTCGGCGCCGATGAAGACCTCCTCATCGAGAGAAAAGACGAGCACGGAGGAGACGTCCACTACGGCGAATTCGAGGACCTGGAACAGGACTTCAAGCGTGAAGACCTCCACCCGCTCGACCTGAAGGACGCAGTCGCCGAAGAAGTCACCCAGCGCTTCAAACCGGTCAGAGACAGGTTCAGAGAAAACCCGGAGTTACTCGAACCGCTCGAAGAAATCGGCCACGAGAAGCCGGACTACCTCAAGTAAATTTTTCTTCTTCCCTCTCCATTTTTCTATTATGACTTACTCCGATTTCGAGGATTACGCGGCGCTGTATGACGTGGTTTCGCAGAGCAAGAGCGATGGCGAAGACGTCGAGTTCTACGTTCAACAGGCGAAGAAGGTTGATGGAAAGGTTCTGGAGGTCGCGTGTGGTACCGGAAGGATTTATCTAAAGATGTTGGAGCAGGGCGTCGATGCATATGGTATCGATATCTCAGGGGCGATGCTGGAGAAGCTGAGGGAGAAAGCAGAGGAAAGAGGTCTTGAGCCGAAAGTTGAGAAGGCGAACATGCAGGATTTTGACCTTGAGGAAAAGTTTTCCCTAATTACGATTCCGTACAGGAGTTTCCACCATAACCTGAATGTGGATGACCAGCTGGCGACGTTGGAGACGATCTACAAGCACCTTGAGGAAGGCGGCAAACTGATACTGAATTTTTACTGTCCGGATTTCGAGTTTATCAGTGAAAATTACGGTAAGGAAATCCGCAGCGATATCGAAGGCCATCCCGAGCTTGAGCTGGTTGAGTACAACGAAATCGTGGACCCTGTGGAGATGATCATCGAGTTCGAGAAAAAAGTTCTAGAGGACGGCGAGGAGAAATGGAGTTCTACAGGAAAGAGTAAGATGACTACGAAGACGGAGTTCGAGCTGCTTCTCAGGAACTCAAGTTTCTCCGACTGGAAAGTTTACGGCGGATTCGATCTTGACAGGTTAGAGGATTCGGAGCAGGAGATGGTCTGGATAGTGGAGAGATAAAAATTTTCCTAGTTCATGATTTCTGAGGCGCAATGATAATAGAAGGACTTAATGCAGAGTTCATCATTAACGAGGATCTTGTTGAAGAATCTGAAGAAGAGGTAAGGCGACAGGTAGAAGAGTTTCTGAGCGGTGAAAGACAAGATTTTGACCTGAATTTTTCCTTCCCCGGCGGAGGCCCGGGTTTCGTGCTCAGGGAGATCAACAGGATTACCTATGGCGAGACCAGAACATACAGTGAGATTGCAGAAGAAGTAGATTCTGCGCCTATCGCTATCGGTCAGTACTGCGGGAAAAACCCGTTGCCTCTTATTATACCGTGTCATAGAGTAGTAGGGAAAAATGATCTTGGCGGCTACAGATCGGGCATACAGGTCAAAGAGAAGTTACTCGCGCTTGAGGGAGCAGATTTTTAACTTTCCCTGTGAAATTCTTGATTGCAATGAAAGGTGGACGTGTTTCTACCGGACGCATTTGCAACCCGAAGGCTTGATCAGAGCTTTCGCTATACAAAACCTGTTTTAGATAAAAATTTATGCATAAGTGGTCTTCATGATTGATATCGAGGTTTTCCGTGAGGAGCCGGAGAAGATCAAGGAATCTGAAAAGCGAAGGGATAAGGATCCTGAAAAAGTCGAGAAAGTTATTGAACTCGACGATGCATGGCGTGAAAGTCTTCAGAGACTTGAAGAGCTTCGGCAGAAGCGGAACGAGGTCGGCGATAAGATTGCTGAGATGAAGCAGAACGGTGAAGATGCTTCAGAGCACATCGAGAAGATGCAAGAAGTCAAAGAGACTATCAACGAGCTGGAGAAGGATGTCGAGGCTCTGAAAGAGGAGCGCGACGAACTGAGATACCAGATCGGGAATATCCTGCATGAATCGGTTCCCGACGGCGAAGACGAGGAAGATAACGTTGAACTTCGGACCTGGGAGCCCGAAGAAGGAAGAGATGAAGATGCAGAACTTGCAGCTGACGTGCTTGAGGAGAATGATCTCGTTGAGACCGAGAAAGCTGCTGAACTGGCAGGTGAGCGGGCTTACTACCTGAAGAATGATCTTGTGAAGTTGAACCAAGCTTTGATCCAGTTCTCACTTGATCTCCTGAGGGAGAAAGATTACACTCCTATGCAGACGCCTTACATGCTGCATCATGAGCCTATGGCTTCAGCAGCAGAGCTAGAGGATTTCGAGGAGCAGCTGTACAAGATCGAGGACGAGGACAAGTACCTGATCGCGACCTCGGAGCAGACTCTAGCTACTTTCCATATGGATGAGATCCTGCAGCCTCAGGACTTGCCGAAGAAGTACGCCGGATTTTCGACCAACTTCAGGCGTGAAGCAGGTAAGCACGGTAAGCAGACACGTGGAATCTGGCGCATCCACCAGTTCGAGAAGGTTGAGCAGTACGTTTTCTGCGAACCAGATGAGAGCTGGGACTTCTTCGATCATCTTATCGATAACTCGGAGAAGGTCATGCAGGAGCTCGGCCTGCCTTACAGAGTTGTCAATGTTTGTACCGGCGACATGAACGATAACGCCGCGAAGAAGTACGATATTGAGGTCTGGAGGCCTCCTCTCCAGGAGTACGGCGAAGTCGTCTCATGCAGTAACTGTACTGATTACCAAGCAAGAAAGGTCGGCGTCAGGATTCGCAGACCTGAGGACAACGAGACCGCGCACACATTGAACGCAACGGCCTGTGCTACCGAGCGGATTATTACTGCAATCATCGAGAACAACCAGAAAGAGCAGGGAATCAAGATTCCGGAGCCTCTGCAGAGTTATATGGGCGGCCAGGAGTTCATCGAGCTTGAAGAATAAAATTAGGAGGTGAGAACCTCCAGAAATTTTTTCTTTCCTTTAACTTTCTGACCAGAGTTCTCCAAAGGCATCAATCGCGTCTTCGTTTTCCAGAAGAGCGTCTTCGCCGTATTCAGGCTCTGCGTCGAAGTTTTGGTAAGCCTGGATTGCTTCGGCCATCTGTTCGCCGTCGTACTCTATGCCTGTTTCATCGCCGATCTTCACTGCCTCACCGGATCTGGAAGCATTATAGTCTTCCTGAAGACTTCTTGGCATGTTATCACCTTCATCCGGGTTGAGCTCGCCTGAATACATCTGTCTGGTTCTGGCTGATTCTGCCATTACTCAAAACACCTCTCCAGTGTTTTAGAGTGACCAGAAAGATCTTCAATCTTTCTCATCAGTTCTCACCTCCTGAAATTTTTTCCATGGTTTTGTACTGCGGTATAGCGTGGTTGTAGTTGTTTGTCATGTTTGAAACACCTCTTTAGGTAGAGAAGAATCTAGTGCACTAGCACTTTCACTATTACGTTGAATGCCAGTGAATTGGAAATGTGAGAAAAATTATCTGTGGATAGCGCATCCGCTGCCTTGCACAAAACATTCACCTTTGGTTGGATGCGCGTTCATAGATTTTCTACTGACTTAAGAAGTTTATAAACCCTTTGTTTGCTGCTGGATCGGCCGACCGAGAAGGCTTATCATTTTTAAGTTATTTCGGCTATTTAGGTTAGGCATGGAAACGACAGTGATGGTTGGGGAGAAGCCGAAAGTCACCTCCAAGATCGCGAACGCGCTCGGCGACTACTCCAAGAAAGATAATAGAGGCGTAACAAATTACATTATTGAGACAGACGACCGGAGGATTATCATCGCACCTGCTGTCGGCCACATCTTCAATCTGGACCAGGTGGAGGACGGCTGGGATTATCCAGTATTCGATGTGGAGTGGAAGCCTGTTTTCGAGACCGAAGACAGCGCTGATTACGTGAAAAAATACTATAACAACCTCAAAGATCAGCTGCAGAAAGCTGACTCCTACATTAACGCCTGCGACTTCGATCTTGAGGGTTCTGTCATCGGTGCAAACGTTATACGGAATCTCACAGACGCAGATTACGACCAGATTGAACGAATGAAGTTTTCTACACTTACAAGAAGTGATTTACAGGACGCTTTTGATAATCTGGAAGGTTTTGACGAGGGAATGACCAGCGCAGGAATCACCAGACACATAATGGATTACTACTACGGTGTCAACGTCTCACGTGCCCTGATGCAGGCAGTACGGGAGAACGACCGGTACAAGACCCTGAGTACAGGACGCGTGCAGGGGCCTGCTCTTAAGGTTCTCGCTGACCGGGAGAGAGAGATCATGAAGTTCGAGCCAGATCCTTACTGGGAGATCTTCCTGCACCATTCAGAGTTTGATGCCAAGTTCCAGGAGACAGGAGCAGACAGAGACAAGATCGACAGGCTCTGGCAGGAGGAAAAGGCTCAGGATATCTTTTCACAGGTCGACGGCGAGGACATGGCCGAAGTCACGAATATCAAGATCAATAACTACAAGCACAATCCGCCAATTCCATTCAACCTTACAGGGCTACAGAAAGAAGCTTCAAGCCAGTTTAACCTGGCGCCGAAGAAGACTCAGTCGATCGCACAGTCGCTTTACGAAGATTCTTTGATCTCATATCCAAGAACCGAGTCACAGAAGCTGCCCGCCAAGCTCGGCTACAAAACATTGTTGAACAAGCTTAAAGGTCAGGACGACTACGAGGAACTGGCTAAAAAAGTACTCAAAAAGGATAAAGACGACGATATGTATCCTCGGCAGGGTAAGAAAGAGGACGATGCGCACCCAGCGATCTATCCTACGGGAGAATTCCCTGGTTCAGGGCTTTCCAAGATGGAGCGGAAGGTCTACGACCTGATCGTGAAGAGGTTCTTCGCTGTGTTCGGAGACGCAGCAAAGAGACAGAGCCTCACACTGACCCTGACAGTGAAAGGTCACGACTTCAACGCAAAGTCCAAGGTCACTAAAGAGAGAAACTGGTTTGAACTGTACGATCCATATGTCAACGTCGAAGAGGCAGAGCTACCGGGCGTAGAGGAGGGAGAGGTTCTGGATGTGGAAGGATTCGAGCTTGAAGAGAAAGAGACAAAGCCGCCGCGGCGTTACAGCCAGTCAAGGATCGTATCAGAACTGGAAAAAAGAAATCTCGGAACAAAGGCGACTAGAGCATCTACAATCGACCGACTGTACAACAGGAACTACATAGACAACGATCCTATCGAGGTAAGCCAGCTTGGACTCGCGATCGTTGAGACACTTGAGGATCACGCACCAGATCTCCTGAGCGAAGAGCTTACACGGCAGTTCGAGGAGAAAATGGAGGCTATCCGCGAAGAAGAAGAGACAAGTGAAGAAGTAGTTTCAGAAGCACAGAAAGAGCTTTCCGAAACCCTTCAGAAGTTCAAGGATCAGGAAGAAGAGATAGGTGCAGAACTTGTAGAAACTATCGACGAGGAACGTGAGAGACGCAGGCAGCTCGGACCATGCAACGAGTGCGACGACGGAACTTTGAGAATCATCAAGACTAACGGAAATCGTTTTGTAGGATGTTCAAACTATCCAGACTGTGAAAACAGCTTCCCGCTGCCCAGAGAAGGTAAAATCGAGTCACTGGACGAGTTATGTGAAGAATGCGAGACTCCCAGAATTAAAGTTATCCGAAATAGTAAAAATCCTTACAGCATGTGCATAAATCCGGATTGTCCAACAAAAGACGACTGGTGATAAAATGACAGATGTATCGGTCGTTGTACCCACTTATAATGAGGAAGAGAATATACAGGATTTTCTGAGAGAAGTTAAGGAAGAGCTGGCAGATTGTAAACTTGAAATAATAATAGTAGACGATTCAGAAGATAATACAGGCTCTATAATCTGGGAAAACTACGAAGATGACTCAGAAATAAACTTGATTGAGAGGGAAGAAGCTAAAGGCATAGGTTCCGCCTACAAGAAAGGTTTTTCCCAAGCCAATGGAGATAAAGTTGTCCAGATGGATGCGGATTTCTCACACCAGCCCGAGTACATAGAAAATCTGCTTGAGGCTCTTGAAGATTCCGATATAGCCGTAGGTTCCAGGTATGTTGAAGGCGGAGACAGAAACGATCCTATCTACAGGCGGATAAATCCTTTAATAGGAAGCTATCTGTACCGCTATGGTCTTGGATCTCCGGTAAACGATGTTACTAGTGGTTTCAAAGCCTACAGGTCAGAGACGCTTCAGGATCTTCCGGAATATCTTCCTGATGGATTTCATTTCCAGGCTGCGTCACTAATGAGTCTTGTAGAAAAAGGTGCAGATGTGAAAGAAGTACCTATAGACTTCCGTCCGAGAAGAGCAGGAGAACCAAAGTACTCTATAGAAGACTTTTTCGACAACGTAATTCTTCTTCTGAAGCTTTTCAAATCGAAGAGGCTTGAAAGATGATAGAAGATCTGAAAAAAATACTTACAGACTTCAAAACCTCCGGAAAATTCCTTGTAACAGGTCTAACGGGAGTAATTGTGGACAATGCAGTTCTGGTTTTTGTACACAGCATGCTGGGATTTCCTCTGGCCCTGAGTAAAGCTGCAAGCACGGAGTCAGCCATACTCGTTAATTTCGCCGTTAACGATAACTGGACCTTTGAAAGAGACGAGCAGCCAGGAACTGTGTGGAAACGACTCGTAAAATCAAATTCAATCAGAATAATAGGCCTTGCGATTTCAGTGCTCGTGATCCTGGCACTTAACAAGAGACTTGGAGTCCCCCTGATTGCCGCCAACATGATGAGTATCGGGGCAGGATTCGTCTTCAACTACACGCTTGAATCCTTCGCATGGAAAATGCACGAAAAATAAGATTCCAAGCTAAGAGGAAACTATCGCTACCGGACCTCACTTTACAGGAACTCTATAACCGAATCAGTGCGGTTCTGAGCGCCTTCTAGGTCGAACTCTTCTCCCAATTCCTCGAATTTTTCTGCGAAGGCTTCCTCGTCGCGGATCAGTTCCTGGATGTCTTCAGCTGACTCTATGAATCTTTCCCTGACTTTCTCGTTCTCCGGATTCTCGGCCTGGATCGAGCCGTAGAGACCAGGCTTCTGGTTCAGCATCCTCGCTGTGAGATCTGTGATGAGCTGGTAGACTGGTGAAGAGTACTCCTCCATCTCCGGGCCGGATAGATCGGATTTTCGTATGGTTTCCGCAACCACAAGCTCGGAGAAATGCATCAGTCCCTGGACAATCGACATTGCCTTATCGTGCTGTTCAGGATCTGTTACGTGGATTTCGGCACCGTGCTCCATCCAGAACTCCTCCATCTCTGTCCACTTCTTGCCTTTCTCCGGGCAGAGTACGATCTTCTGGCCCTTGATGGAGTTACTGGGCGCGTACATCGGATGCATGCCGAGAACTTCTTCTGAGTATTTTTTCATCGCCTCTACAGGCTTTTTCTTGACTGAAGTGATATCACACAGCAGTGCGTCATCGGGGACGTGCGATCCGATCTCCTCAATGACTCCAACCGTGACTGCGATAGGTACCGCGACTATAACAGTATCAGCGTCCTTAACTATCTCTGTATTTTTTCCGTAATTCCAGCCGTGTTCCTCGGCGACCTGCTCCGCGTCCTCCAGCGTTTTACCGGAGATATGGATCTCGTTGTTGTCTTCCAGGTGTTTTCCGAGGTGCTGGCCGAATTTTCCTGTGCCTCCGACTATGGCGATCTTCTGACTAATCATAGCCAGATTTTTTATCCGGATTCCTATAGTTTTTACCCTGTAGCATCGTTTTTTAGGTATCAGGACAGAAAGGTCTCAATATGGCAGAAATTCTTGAAGACGAAGAACTGGAAGAAGAACTTGATAACCTGCAGATCTGGGGCGTCGAGTTCGACAAGCTCGTAACACGCGCTGAGTTTGACAGCTATCGGGATGCGGTGTTCTTCGCCAACGCGGTTTTCTCGCTGGCGGAGGAGGAATTCCACCACCCGGAAGTCACGGTAGAGTACGGAGCCGTCGAGATCGACCTTTGGAACCATGAAGAGGAAGCTATCACGAGAAAAGATATCGAACTCGCGGAGAAAATAGAGGAAAAATTAGGAAATATTGACTGGAGCTAGAACTCCTTCTCCAGCGCGTCGAAAGCCTCCCGAATTTCCTTTTTCGTGGTGGATCCGAAGCAGATGCGGACGTTACTGTCGCTTCCAGGACCCATCGGCTCGCCAGGAACCATTGCGACTCCTTTTTCGATTATCTCCATGCAGAAATCCCAAGAATCTTTTCCTGTGTCCGGGAAAGCGTAGATAGCGCCTTCAGGAGCGACAAAATCCCAGCCAAGTTCTTCCATCCTTTCTACAAGTAGATCTCTTCTCTCCTCATAGACTTTACACATCTCCTCGACGTGCGAATCCTTCCTCAGCGCCTCTATAGCTGCGTACTGAGAGACTCTCGGCGGGCAAGCTGTAGAAGCGCGAGAAACCTTCGCATATTCCTCTATATTTTCTTTTTTGTCAACAAGCCATCCGATTCTCCAGCCTGTTATCGCGTGGTTCTTCGAAACTGATCCTATAATCGCCGAATCACAGGCATAGGCCGCAGGAGAGTAGTGCTCTCTGCCATAAACCAGTCTATGATATACTTCATCGGATATGAGAAAAGTGTCGTTCTCGTCAGCGACCTTAGCGATCTCCTGGCTCTGCTCCTCTTTCAGGACGTAGCCTGTAGGATTTCCAGGAGTATTGACGACCATGAGGTCCGCTTCGGAAATTTTTTCCCGAGCTTCTTCTCTAAGATTTCTTTCATCGTCCCAGTACTCAACTTGCTCCCACTGGTTGCCGTTGACCTCCGAGATCATCTTGTAAGGCCCCCAGCACGGATCGTTGAAGACTGCCTTGTCGTCGCTTCCGAGTCGGGCCGCGAATATTGCGTAGAGCGCACCCATCCCGCCAGTAGTAACCATTACATGTTCTTTCTCAAGTTCCTTGCCCTCAGGCCCGAAGCCGTTCTTTTGATTCTCTTCATCCACAATAGCCGCTCTAAGATCTTCAAGGCCGAGCATCGGGCTGTAACCTTGCTTGTTTTCCAGTCCGTCTCTCGCCGCCTTCTTGACGTGCTCCGGAGTGTCGAAGCTTGGCTGGCCTATATCAAACCTGACGACTTCTTCGTCCATCTTCGCCGCTTTTTCCGAAATTTTTCTGATAGATAAATCGATGTTCTGTATTCTTTCTCGCATTCCTGTTCACCTTTATTTTTCTGCTTCGGGGTAACTTCCCAGATTCTGGACCTCTCCATAGGTTTCAAGACATTTCTCCGCGCGTTGAAGTTTCTCTCCTGCGGCCTCTGCCTCGACGTAGAAGTAGTATTCACCAAGTTTTTCTTTCGTCGGCCTCGACTGGATGTGGCTCAAGTTGATCTGGTGTCCTGCGAAACAGGAGAGCATCGCGTGAAGCAGCCCCGGTCGATCCTCACCAGGCTCCAGTATCAGCGAGGTCTTCTCCTCAGCCTCTGATTCGCCGTTAAGGACTAGGAATCGTGTCACATTCACGTCTCTATCCTGAACTGATTTCTCTAGAATATTTTTTCCGTTGATTTCAGCCGCAATCTCTGAGGCCAACGCAGCTTCACCTGCTCCCATATCCCCAACTGCTTCTGAAGTAGAATTGGATTCCTTTTCCGTCCATCCGTGCGCGGAGATAAGTTCCTGACACTGCGCCAGGGCCTGTGGATGTGAGCGAACTTTTTCGATATCAGAGATTTTTTCCTCTTCTGAAATCAGTGCGTGCTGGATACCCAGCTCGACTTCGCCGACAACTTCCTCGTCGTATTCTCTCAGGAAGTCTATAGTATCTGTTACTCCGCCACCAAGAGAATTCTCTACAGGTACAAATTTTTTCTGGACTTCGGATTCGAATACCTCTCTTATCGTGGAGCAAAATTCTGGCTCCAGGTCTTCAAAGTATTTCTCCGCTGCCTGGTGCGTGTAGGTTCCTTCAGGTCCTAGAAGTGCGACTTTCAAAAATTCTTTCACCTTTCAAGGACGTCTTCCTGTATGTCTACAGCGGTTTCGATCATTACTTCCGCGAGCTCTCTGCCTCGCTCGGAAGGCATGTTTTTCTTGTCGAAAAGTTCTTCAAACTGATGCTTTACCTCTTCCTCGCGTTCCCTGTCTCTTATTTCCAGGTTTTCACGGCTTTTGTGGTTTACAACTTTCAGCACTGCGTCCATACGGTCGCGTACATCGCCGACGATTTTCCTGTTGGCATCGTCAATCTCGTCTCTCGCCTCTTCCATACTCATAGAGGATTTTTTCACCACGAGACTCTTTATTTTTTCCCGAGCCTAATCAAAGAATTCAGGTAAAATTTAACTTCAGAAAAATTTTTCTAGAAGAGTCCGCCGTCTTCGTTAACTTCAAGTCCGTCATCAGTTATATGGAACTGGATCTTCTTGCCTTCCGGCAGTGAACGGTGCTTGGAGATTTCAGCCCTTCTGACATTTTTCTCATCACTTGAGAGCTTCACAAGACATTTACTCCAGTACTTTGGTACATCACGCCCTACAAGCTCAAGATCTTCCTTCTCAAAGCTGGTGTACACCTGATTCGTAACTACAACAGGAATATTCTGCTTCCTGGCTATCCCAGAAAGCTTGGAGAGCTGTCCGG